>ERZ808026.167-NODE-167-length-13541-cov-3.433601_pt1 | contig 13541 bp, 8 predicted proteins | sample MGYA00380182_ERZ808026 | MGnify/ENA primary metagenome ERZ808026 (study PRJEB31490, sample SAMN06133376) | cow dung metagenome | isolation source: H9 | host: cow | place: China: Chengdu | collected 2015-05 ... | reverse complement strand
GACGCGCTCATCGTGAAAGGCATAATATCGCTGCTCATACGTGTGCTCAGCGACCAGACACCTGCCGATATCCTCACAGCCGACCTCTATTTCATCGAGGAGATAGGACTGAAGGAGCATCTCTCGCCAACAAGAGCTAATGGTCTGCTGGCTATGATACAGCGCATAAAGCAGCATGCGCTTATGGCAGAAAGCCGAAAGGACTAATAGTGTATTGATTGCCTAGAATCTCTAGATAATCTAGAACTCTAGAAAATCTAGATTCTCTAGACTATCTACTCCCCTTTAAAACAAAACCAGACAAAACCCCTGAACAACATGACATGGAATGAAGCACTATGGCCGCTGGTAATACAGATTTACTTGAAGAAGCCATACGGCATGAAACCGCTCTATAGCCGCGATATCGTTAATCTTGCGCTTGAGCTACACATCCCTCCGCAGACCATACACAGCAAGATGGCTCTGCTGAGAAAAGCTCCTACGCCGACACTGACGAGAATGATGGACATCTTCCAGAAGAAACCGCAGTGGCTCAGAAAAGCATGCCAGCAGGTAAGGCATGCGCAGGGAATGGGCAGCGGAGGCGTTTTCTTCGAGGATGTTGAGATAGTCGAGACGTTTGAGAAGGACTTCAAACCTGTTAACGCTCCAACGGCGCAGCTCACAGGACGGCCGCTATTCACGCCTGTCATGCTCATAATGATTCTCGACCTCTACTTCCGCCTTGTGCCGGCAACCATGGTAAAGGAGACACCAGAAGTGAAGGAACTGGCAAATCTGCTCGATATATCGGCAAAGGATGTGGTAGATATACTCGAGATATTCATGTATTGCGACCCATTTATAGATAATTTAGACAGTCTCATCGACCCGATGCTGCCGCCATGTCATGACGTATGGCAGAGATTTGCCGACGAAGACCTCGATAAACTTGCAGCTCTGGCACAGCAGGGTGAGACCATTGCCTTTGGCTGTACCTTGCAGGATATGCAGAAGATTCAGGGGATTACTCTGCACACCGGAACAGAAGCAAAGGCTTTGCTTTCCCAAACCATCGCAGGTTCGGAAAGCGCCAGCTTAACTGGTGTTAGCATTTATCCGGCGTCTAGTGTAAGCGCAAGTGCGTCTACTGTAGAAAATTCTGCGAGCGGACCTGAATATTTCTTTGCAGGCAATCCGCTGTTCTACCATACGGCGACTACGGTGGAAGGCGAAAATATTTCTGCCGATGGAACCCTCTACGTCTCTATGAGTTCCTATGAGATGGGAGCAGCACTTGCTCCTGTTGATGCAACGGAAAAGTATTTAATTCAACTGATTGCTGATCCGTCGCAGATTACTCGTTTTCCGGATGATGTTACTGTAGAACTGCGTTATGTGGATATGTCGGGTGTAGCACGTGAAAGCGGAGCTTATAGTGTTCGTAACGGCGCAAAAGACTTTTACGGATATTGGCCCGCTTCCAGGGAGGATTTTGCCTTTACCGGGCTGATCAATTCCGAATCCGGTATTTCCTTTATTATGGAGCTTTCTCAGGTAGAGCATTTTACAGGCTTGACCATTTCTGTTCCTAATGGAAGCGGCGATTGGCAAATGGCAGGTTTCCGTGTGATTCGGCTGGATCGCTTGGGCAAACGTGCTTGTGTTTGGGAAGATATGGTTGTCGATGGCGCGATGTCAAATCGTAGATATTATCGTGATGTAGAAGGCTATACTGTTTTTTCCATGGAAGAAAAGGCTCTCATTCAGCCTGATAATAGCGCTGTCATTGATTTTATCTCCCAAAGTGTTCAAAAAGTGGATGATTTTGACTGGAGTCAATACCGTTATGCTATGTCCTATGATCAGTGTTCGTCCAATTTGGGACTGGCTAAAGTTCGGGAAAACTATACGGTTGAAGTGCAGGTCCAAAGTGGAACAACTTCATTGTTAGACAGCTATGGCGATAATGGATCCAAGAATAGATTCTATTTCCTGCTGGAGTTTGAAAACGGTGTCAGTGGCTATGTTTTGGCCAATCAGCAATTAAGTGCTGATGGTTTCCGTTCCGGCAGCACGGAGAGCTTTATCGTATCTACCAATTATGACTATGGTGAATTGGTATCGGTTCATATCATTCCGGATGATATTTCCGAGGATAGCGATCCCTATGATAAGTTGAATATCGCCCAGATTCGTGTCCGCCGTAACGATGGCGGTAGCATATCTAAGGAATGGGTGATTCAGAATGTAGGCTGGATCGGAATTGACTATCAAGACGAGGGAGCAAGCAATTCTATCACCGGTCAGCAAGGCCGTAAGGAATCCGATATTTCTCGCATTTATCCGATTTCCTACAGTTCCTATGCATTGAACCTGGAATTCCTCATGGGAATCGGCGTTTATACCGATAGCGGCAATGGCGGTCCCTTCTATGGCACCATGGAAGCTACTTTGGAGTACTACAACCAAGAGGGAAAACGTAAGCAGCTTACTTTTGATGTCATTCGTGCTATGTATGACTATGCTAACAAAGCACCGATTTATTTGGATAACGGTACTACAGGAAGCACCGGAACACCCTTGGCGGTTTCGGACAACAGCTTTATGTTCCGGGAAAACCATACGGATCGATTTGTTGTTAGCGTTTCTGATGTAGCAAAACTTGGAAAGCTTTCCTTGAATATGAAGAGTCTTAACGGCGGGTCGTTGCAAATTACAAATATAACGGCTGCCTTGGTGATGGAAACCGGACTTTTGCAGATCAATGATCAAGATGAATATGTGCGCTTGGGGACAACCGAGTATTTGTGTGAGGACACAGTGGATAAGATTCCTGCATTTGAACTCTTCCTGCCCACCGATCGCAACATTTATCAAGAGATTTATTTTAGCGAACATGAAGCTATCAAGCTGGATACAAAGACAAATACATGGATCAGTGCGGTATCCCGCGTGCCGAATTCCCAAAATGATGTTATGAATGTCTTTGTATATATGGCCGATGATGCTTCCGGCTCGTTTAACATTGATATTCGTGCACAGTATACCAACAGCAACGGCAGTGTATTGGAATCCGGTGCTAAGGGTCTTAACAAGCTGACAGATGCTGAAGGTAAGACCATCTATTCCGTGAACGGATTGACAGCTACCGGAATGAGTTCTCTGAATAAGGTTTATGTGAAAGCGCAGTCCACCGATGTGGTAGACGCGTATGTCGATCATGTGATCGTGCAACAGGTTCGATCCGGTGTTGTGGTCAACACCTTCTATTTGGATTGCGAGCATAGAAATGCCGATATGGAATTCTATGCGTTGCCCAGCAACATTCAAGGTGCGCAGACAGATGAGCAGAAGGTCTACTTGATGCTGGGGGATGAAACCGAAGCAGCAAACCTTGTTGCAGAAAACAGAGATATTGCTGTTGCACTGCAGTATACGACTGTAAGTGGTGGCAGCCAGGTGTTTACGTCCCGATATATCTATGTTACAGATCAGCAGTATCAGGCCATTAAGGCAGGTAACATACTGGAATTGACCTTTAACGAGAGCTATGTAAAAGATATTACCGGCATTTTGGTTGCGACCAGCGGCAATATCAATGCTCAGGTAGATATGGCATGTGTTGATTGCTATGCGGTAGATACAACGGGCGGTACCAGGCAGCTTTTGAAGCATTTCTCCATTCCCACCGGAGCAACCGTAAAAAATCAAACGGTTACATTGCCTGTGCTCAGCAATTCCTCTGTGGAGATTTTGGATATCCAGTTTGTGACAGCGCTTTCGGATGCAAATCTGGAAAGCGGCACCAATGATCCAATTGCAATGGTGCTTGGCTATACAAATCGCCAGGGTGTTCAAAAAGAGCTGGTGGTGCCCAATTTGCGCAACTTTGTGATTTCTGAAGGTGCTGCATTCTCTACAGGTTCTACGACGCAGGTGCGTCTGATGATTCGGGATGTGGCTTCTGTGCAATCGTTGCAATTGATGCCTTATAATGTAAATCCCCAGATCACAGCAGGTTGGAAACCCAGCCAGATCACGGTATCGCTTGGAGCGGATGGATCTATCCAAAAGGCAACTCGCTCGCTGGATACATACATACACGAAGATACAGCTTTGAACCCTGATGGCGTGATTACCGGCGATATGGTGGGCGGCTTGAAAGTAAATCTGTCCAACATTATCTTGACGGCAGATGTGGCAGCTACCAACGAATCGGACTACTACGGTAATTCCTACCGAGTAAATTCCGCGGTAAACAAGACACTGGCCATGACGGTTTCTTCCGGAGCAAACATTAAGTTTGGTGTAACCGTATCGAATTCCATGCAGGGCTATACGGCAAAAGCTGAACAGGTGGTTGGGGCAAAGGATATCAGCGGATTGATCTCCTATACAGAGGAAGGATTTGTTCTGGCTATGCCTGAAAACACTTCCGGGCAGGACCAAAGCTATCGCATCACATTGCGTTCCAATGAAAATGAAAATATTACAGTGGTGATTGAGGTGACAGTTACAAGCAGGGCTGTTTCTGAAACACCAACGGAACCTTCTACGGAACCTACTACAGTAACTACAGAACCCTCTACAAATCCGACAGAGCCTACTGCGTGATTCAGCAGGCAATAAATCAAGTATACGGCGGGTCGGACGGAGTATATCCGGCTGACCCGCCAATCTTCACCCGAAAGGATGACGCGAAATGAAAAAAGCATATGTACTTTTGCTGGCACTGCTGTTGATATTAACGGGCTGTTCCGGAAAGGAAAAAACAAATAATGCTTCTGTCAAGGATGTATGCTGCCCCTATGAGATCAATCACAAAAAGGATGGGGTGGATATTACATTAAAAGACGGCGAAAAGAGGGGAATCCTTTGGCGTGTTGATGCTATTCCTGAATATGTTTGCGATGTCTCTCAAGTGGATATCGATAAAGAGTATACTTGCCAATACCGTATAACGGGCAAGGAAGAAGGGGCTGCTCAACTGACATTTACAGCGCTGCAGTCGGACGAGACCGTTTGTTTCGCTCTGGATTTGGTTGTAAACGTTGATTCCGAAGGGAAGGTATTCGTTTCCTCCTATCAGCATCAGGAAAGAAAAGATAATTCCGTGGAAGCAGATGGCTTGAATTATAAGTGGAATGTGGATATAAACGGAATCCTCAATTTTTCTTTCATTAACCAAGAAGACCACTGGAGTGTAAGCGGAGACGGAGGGGATGCTTTTGTTTTATCAAATATGATGTCTACACCTTCCGGCTGCAAATTCAGCGCACAAGCAAAAGCTGCAGGTCAAACCACAATTGTCTTGACCAGTGAAAATAGCCAGCGAACCATTCATGTAACAATTCAGGCGGATGACCAGAGAAAAATGGAAGTAACATCCGTGCAGGAGCAGTAAGTTATGGATAAGCAACTAAAAACAGAGCTGAGGAAGCTTTTGACCGGTCGCACCATCCGGGATGAAGAGGGTTGGCTGATTGCGGTTCCGGAAGGCAGTTATTTTGTCTATCACGGAATAACTGACAGAACCGGATATCGAAGAATTAAATGCAGAGAAGAGCGTGTGCAAGTAGCACTTGACAATGAACAAGCCTTTCACACGGTGCTGAGGGCACTAAGGGATGTTGGCTTGTTGGTAAATATGAAGACAAAGCCCGATGCTTTGTGCGCCCTCTGTCGATTTTTTTTGACAAAGACGGTTGTCCTGTGCGTTGTTCCGGAAGGGGATGGACTTGTTCTTGTACAAGCTTATACAGGGCGTTCATTTACCGCAGGTATATGCTGCAGATTGGCGATTGCTAAGCTCATTAAGAAAATGAATCTGACACAAGAGGATTGAAACGAAAAACCGGATAGAACGGTATTGTATATAGAGTGACGCGGCAAAGGAGTGAATGGATATGCCGTATAATCAACAGGGATTAGACTTGAAAGCGTTAAAAACAGATCCCAAAATGTGGATGCGCCTCGCTATGCCTTCGAAAAATGGCAAATATTTGGAGAATGTTTTTAAGGATAAAGAGAATCCCTTTGAAAAAAACAACCAAGCTGCAGTAGAAACGCTCGAAAAGCTTGCCGCCGAAGGAAAGCTCTATCTGCGGGATTTTGGCAGATCTAGACATTTCCAAAAAGTGGAAAAGGGTGACGACGGGCTGAAGCTGGGCGCCCAGCACGAGATAAAGCTATCCAACAGTACCGCTGGTTTTGGTTTAAGCGTGTTGATGCGGTTGAGCCGCGCCTATTTCAAGTGGATCGGCCTGGAGCGTATTTCCAACTGGTTTGATGGGCGCTTGAAGCGCCGGGCAGAGCTCAATGAGCTGAATTCGCGATACAAAGAAGAATACAAGTCCTTGACCAAGGAAGAAAAAAAGGAACTCAAAGCCCTTAGAAAACACGAGAAAAACCTGAAGAAGCTGGAAAAATTCCAAAAAGAAGTGAACAAGACCCAGCAGGAATTGGATGAGTTACGGGGTGTCAATACCAAGGGGGAAATGGACTCCCCTTTGAGCCAACCGCCCACGGTTGAGCAGAAGGAAAACACCATGCAGCCTACACTTTTGGGCGATCAGCCGGTGCAGCAGATCCCTCCGGCTCCCCCCCTCCCAAACCAGTTTGCGGTGAACCAAACGACTCAGCAGGAAATCCCCGGCACAACGAAGGAAGAGAACGAGCAGGGGGAGAATACAAGAGACAATAAGATCACTATCAACGGTGTGGAGCTTACGGAAGAAACTGCCAAACAGTTTCCACCGCAGATAGTAGAAGCTTTTAAACTGATCCAGCAGCATATTAACGAAAAGGAAGCTAAAGAGAAGACGAATCAGCAACCCGTACAGGAGTCTCAGCAGGTTGTGAACGAGAATAAGCAGGAAGGACCGTTGGCTACAGCACAAACGCAAGTTGTAGAAGAACCTCAAGTCACGGAACAAGTCCCCAAAACTCAGCTCACGGAAACTGAGCAGATATTCTCCAACAATCCAGCTCAACCCACTGCTGATAAAAAAGTTCCTGACCAGGAAATAGATTCTCCGTTGAAGAATGGTGCAGATCTGGAACCCAATCAGGTTAATGCACAGGAGCGTCCCAAGGATCAGGCGCAGAAAGACTTGCAGGAACGGCTTGCTGCAGAAAAGGATGCCATGGATGCGGTGCAAAATTGGAAGGATTTTGTCGCAAACTCTCTTTTTTCTCATGAAGAAGGCCGTAGTGCAAAAGAATTTTACCAAAATGTCAATAAAAATAATGAGGCGGCTGGTGCTGAATATTTGACAGGAGCGGTTTTCGGCATTTTGTCCAACAAGTCGGTAAACCCGGAACAGAAGCAGCAGGTGATGGATGCCTTGCTGAGCGGTAAGCCTCTGGGCAGTGAAAATGCGAAACTGATCGATGACGGCATAGCAGCATATAATGATGCAATCGCCCGCAAGACAAGCGGAAGTCCAGAACGTTTGGTGAATATGCTTGCTGACTCCATGCGGGAACTAGGTCATCAAGCAAGCCGGGAAACAACGCTTTCTCCCCGGCTTGTCATGATTGGCAGACTGCTCAGCAACGCAGCACAAATGACAAATGAAAACAACTTGGAGCTTCCCATTGATGAGGATGAGTTTAGCATTGTCAAGGGTGCAGGCACACTGGCAGATGTTGCACAGAAGTATCATGATGCGCGGCAGCGTCTGGGAAATGATCTTGAGAACATAAGCAGCAAGGAAAATAGAGGCGCGGTACGTGATCTACTGATGGGCAATGCTGTAGAAAAAATGATCCAACAGGATAAAAGATTGGGTCAGACCATCACCAATACCCAGATGATTATGGGTGGAGGCTTGTGGGAAGTAAAAAAACTACAGACATATACAAGTGATACTGCCACCAGAAGAGGAATTCAGCCGGAGGATATTCAAGCGATTTTGAAAAAACCCAATAGCACAAAAGCGCTTAGTATTGGAACAAAGATCGGAAATGAGGTCGTTAAAGCATCCATGGAAGACTATAACGCAGCTGAAAAAGCTATGCAAAAGGAAATGGAACTTGGACAACAAGAAAATCAGGTCGAGATCAATCCAATACAGATGCCCGTTTGACCTGATATGGTAAATTGAAAGCAAGTTTTGCGAAGGAGATACTTTATGGATGGTTATTCATGGATTGCATTGCTGACGCTGATCGTTACAGTGGTAGCGGTTTGGATGATCCGCAAGCGTAAGGAATACAAATATTCCATGCTGGATACTTCGGGCATCATTCTCAATGCGGTGCTGATCGTGATGATCTACCCACCACTGTCGGTGGTAGGCGCGCTTTTTGAAATTGGCCAGTTTGCTACAGAGCCGTTGTCGATTTTTTTGGAGGGCGCAACCATTGCCATGGGCAGGTTAATGCCGGCGATTTCCGTTGCAGGCATAGGCGCATCCGTCATCCTCCGGCGAAAAGAAAAACCGGGCCTGAGTTTTCTGATACAATTTGCCGGTGGTATGTGGTTCTGCATTATGATGCTTCTGGCAAGACTCAGCGGCAGCTACTGATAGTATGAACCTAAAATAAGAAAAACCGCACGAATCGTGCGGTTTTTCTTATTGTGGTGATATCTGATTATGGTACACATTAAAGTGGGAAGTTTTCAACAATTTTTAGAGAAAAATTCTATATTTATGAAACCAATCTTAAATACCGGGGGTATTTGTGATATAAGACGCTTTTATATACAGGACATGAAACAGAATACTGTTTTATTTGTTAGAGTTTGAGGTGTATATATGGAGGAATATGTAATCAAACAGAAAATCCAAATGGCCTGCATTGAACCTCGGGCACCGGAGGGATTGATCCAACAGGTGATCCTCCGCGCGAAGGCAGTGGTGATGGGTGTGGCGGCGCAAAAGCAATTGGAAACCGCGACGGCGGAGAACGTTTCCGGTCTGGTATCCCGTGTGTTGGTTGGCCAGCTTGCTACAGTATCGGAACTGCCGAAGGATGCACAGCCGGAACAGCTTGCGAGTCAATTGGAGCAGCAGCAGGCGTTTTTATCGGCAATTCGTGGCGGCAATGTAGTCCAGCGGCTGGATAGTGGTGAGTTGCTGCAGCAGATCACCGGTCAGAAGCCGGCAGTGGAGCGAGTAGTCCCCGAAATATCCGCTCCGAAAACAGAAGGCCCTGTAATGGGCTAAATCAACCCAACAACGAAGTGTTAAGGAGAATGATTATGATTAAAAACAGAACCGCGCAATTGATTTTCCAAACGATTTACTGCACCCTTGGCTTGGTAGGCTTTGTGGCATGTTTGGGTATCTTTGATGATATCAATATGATCCGGTGGGATTTCTATGTCCACTTTACTAATCTCAGCAACTTCCTGTGCATCGGTGTGATGCTGGCTTCTTTGATTCAGACCGCAAAGAAGAAGGAAGACAGCTATGTGACAACTGCTCCTGTTTTGAAGTTTATCGGTATGCTGGGCATTTTGCTGACCTTCCTTGTGTTCAACATTCTGTTGGCAGGCGCAGAAGGCCGTGATCCTCAACTGAACTGGCGTGTAAGCAGTCTGTGCTTCCATGTGGTTCTTCCCATTATGTACATTGCGGATTGGTTTTTGTTCTATGAGCGCAGGAACTGCAGGTGGTATTATCCTATCGCATCTATCGCTTTCCCCCTTGCTTATGTCATTTTCATCTTTATTCAAGCCGCGATCATGGGTTTCGATACATCCATTCTGATTCCCGGTACTACCACCCCGCTGATCTATCCCTATTTCTTCGTAAATCTGGAGACCCAGGGCACGGGCGGCGTGATCAAGTGGATCGTGATTTTACTGGTGGCATTTGTGGCTGTAGGTTATCTTTTCTTCGGATTGGATAAGCTGGGCAAGAAAAAGGTACAGAAGGTTTAATTGACATTGAATTGGAAGGAGAAAATTTATGCCAGCTACGAATATGACTGAACAACAACTGCGGGATTGGTATGCCAGGTTTTCCCAGGAGGTGCTTGAAAAAGCAAGCATTGATGTCAACCGGATAGAAGACGTAGGCCGTATTAAAAACTACGCCATCGAAGAGTGGGGCACCTTGGATAATGCTGAAGATTACGAGAGAGCCAAGGTCGGCCATCCTACTTATGCGTTTATGCCCCATGACGGAACGAAGTGTCTGGTCCAGCGGCCGGAGTATGTGCCTATCGATGAGCACATGAAGTGGTTGGAGAATAATTTGAGGACAGGGACAGATCTGGGACTCGAAGACATTCGTAATCTGTATAATATGTCCCGCGCCGGTACATTGATGATCAATGCACCCGGTAAAGGTCCGAAGTTTATGCAGCAGGTATATACGGACGAAACCGGTAACATTACCACCTCGAAACCGGTTGAGGAATACAGCACTCACGAAGTTCAACGAAATCTTGGTGTTTCTTGGGTTGGTATACCCAAATTCGTGCCGACCCCCGATCCTGCTCAGTATACTCGCCCCCCGGAACCTGTAGCACCGGAACAGCCGGAGAATATGCACCCTGGTTGGTTGTCCTGGCTCGGCTGGAAGCTTGGCATCAAAGATACCGACTATGGCAAGCTGATGGAGTATAATAAGGCAAAGGATCGCTACCAGGAACGGTTAACTGCATGGCAGAATATCGACACTGCGGAATTGACAAAAAATTATGAAGCGGCGCTTGACAGGAGAAGGCAGTTCGAAAATGAAATGAAGGAGTTCAGAACCAGGAACTTGGCGATCCTCCATGGTGTCAATGGTGGCTATAATACTTATGCCTTGAATAAGATGTTTGATGATCAAGAAGCAGTTGCAAATATTGAGCCTGACAAGCGATATAATACTGTTATGAATCAAGAGGATCAGCGCATGAAGGCCTGGCATGACGAAACACCTCTTGGTCAGCTGGGTACTGCGTTGCAGAAGGTCCAAGCGAATCGGGACAATATCGCAAAGCGCACTTTGAAGGCTGCGAAAAGTCTGATGTGCTTTGACCAATCCGATGTGACCCAATGGCTCGAAAAGGGTGTCTACAAAAGAGGCGAGATCAACACCAAAAGCAAAACTGACCCGAGAAGGCCTGAGCCTCGCTTTGTTTGTGCACAGGGTGAAAAGCTTTCCATTGACGAACTCAGAGACAAACTACAAAAACTTACACCGGAGCAAGAGAGAGAGAGAGAGGCTTGGCAAGCTGACATGGATGTGTTGGCCGGTCTGGCAGGCTTTTGCGCTCTGGCTGCCAACGAGAACTTCGGCGATCTCGCAGCCAGCTTCTTCACGGTGGGTCATGCCAACAGCACCCACAAGATTCCGTACATCGGGCCTGCCCGTACCAAGGGCTTGGAAGCGGTCGCTGCTTGGGGTGATGGTGAGCCTCTCAAGCTCGGTCAGTTGTTCACCATGGGTTTGCGTGCGCTGAACCAGGAAGTGAAAAAGCTTGGGAGTTTGCAGGATCAGCATATCCTCGGCTGTATGTTCATGATTGATCATCTAATGAAGACCATGGAAATAAAAACCGACATTAAGGATTATGTTGATCTCAGTGAGGCAGAACAGAAGGATATCGAGCTAAACAGAGCGGTGTTTAAGGCCATTTATCAGGGCAAAGAAGCGCGTACCTCTTTGATGGAATACGCAGTTCATAAGAAGAACATGACACCGGAAGAACTGAAGCAGGCTGCTCTGGATATTTTATATGAGGATTATCTCACGAAAATGTCCTTAGATGGCACCGTACCCGACTTCGTTTCCGAGCCCGAACTCGTTGAAAAAGTAAAGATAAATCTGATTTCGAAATACGATCTTGATAAACTCGCCACTATGGAACGGCGAGATGTAGGTGTTCTGGCGGAATCCATGGTCGGATTCGTCAAGGGATTGTATTCGCCGCAGAAAGCGCCGGTTGTCGATGCAGAGAAGACTTCTCCTCAGTTGACTGGCCCTGAGGCGAACAATAATGAACTGAAAGCTCCTGAAATAAAGCAGCCTAACATAATGTAATTCAAGATAAGGAGGGGTATATATGGGTATTGCAAGAGAAGTAGGAAGTACCAATGAATACACTATCTATGCGCAATCAGCGGAAGATTATCTGACCAGCCATGCGGCCTTTGACAGTGATGTGGAGTTCAGCTTGAATCTTTTCCTGAGAACAGAATACGGTATAGATCTGGAGGGTAAGATGAATGACAGTATTGAAGGCGAATTATTTGATCCTGAGGAACTGATTTATACTTACGACAGTGAAACCGGAAAATATGTTGCGCTTGGCAAGGATTTGGTGAACTCGAACTTCTTCATGGACACATTGCAGAAGGGAACGCCGTACTTTATTCCTTCGTTGGATAAAGACCGTCATTTGGATTTTACCAATCCCAAGATCATAAAGGTTTCCCAGTATAAGGGCGAGAATCAGCTTTTTATTATGGGAGATCGGCAGCTGCGGCATGCGGAGGATGAGCTTAAGCATGTTGAGAAGCCGACCTTTTGGCAGCGCGTTGCAGATGGCTTTTTGAAGATCTTCGGTTCCCGGAATGCTGCCTGTGAGAACTATGAAAAATTCCAGGCGATGATGGAATCTACCCTTAAGGGTATGCACAAAGACTATGACAAGGTAAAAGCCTTTGAACTGGAACGTCAGGAGCAGGAGCGCCTGCAACAGCTGCAGGATGAAGAAGAGGCTAGAGATTTAGAAGAAAGAAGGCAGCTGGCGGCGGAATTTCAAAAGCAGCGCCAGGAAGAAACGAAAGGACTGACCTTTGCCGAGGTGCTTGCCGAGGAGGAGGAGCTGTGGCGGCAGGAGCAGCAGGAGCAGCAGGGAATTGAAATAATCACCTGGCCGGAATATACAAGACAAGCACCGAATTACATCAAGCGTAATATGAGCGCTGAAGAGTTTGACCAGGTTTTGAAACTGATGCAGGAGGAAGGTGGAAAATCTCTGGTAACTATCGTCGATGATCATCAGTGCAAAATCAATCACGAGGCCTTGGTCGCAGTAATGCTGTCTCGTCCGGCAAGGGACTTCCTGGAAAAAGCGAATGCCGCGGAAGACCGGAATAAATTCCTTCTGGAAAACCAGGAGTCATTCCTTCTGTTGGTCAACGATTTTGAAAAACAAGTGCGGGAGATTGACCTTTCCCTTGTGGACGAGCTTTTTTCACGAGATATCAACTCACGGTATGGGCCTGGAGTTACGGTGGGACAGAAGTTGATAATGACGCTGAAGGATTTGGATGTTAAGGTGCGCAATATTTATATGGATCATCTGGATAAAATCAGGGAGGAACAAGCGGAGCAGGAAAGACTGCGCCAGGAAAAACAGCGCAAGATCGAAGAGGCTACCCGCAGAAGAGACGAGGCTTTGAAGCGCAATCCGTATAACTCCGAAAATATTGAGGACTATATGAACGAGCCCGAGCCTCTGGAGAAGTCCTCCTTGGGGCAGAATAGCAGCGATTTCCCGCAGGACACCAACGATTTCCCGCAGGAGACCCGCGATTTCCCGCAGGAGACCAATGATTTCCCACAGGACACCAACGATTTCCCGGCATCCAACAGAAACTCTTG
>ERZ808026.166-NODE-166-length-13544-cov-4.377367_pt1 | contig 13544 bp, 13 predicted proteins | sample MGYA00380182_ERZ808026 | MGnify/ENA primary metagenome ERZ808026 (study PRJEB31490, sample SAMN06133376) | cow dung metagenome | isolation source: H9 | host: cow | place: China: Chengdu | collected 2015-05 ... | reverse complement strand
AGTTCAATAATAAGTTTGCAACGCAAACTTAAGGTAAGATAAAGCCGCGCTATTTTAGCGGTTTTATCTTACACTCCTGAATATAGTTTATTTAGTTATTTGCAAAATTCTGCGACTTTTTTTAATACGTCTGGTGATTCGTCGTAAACTGCGTGGCTGTATTGATTGTAAATAAAAGTATTACATGGCTGGAATCCGATTTTTTCCGAAATTTCATTACTAGATTCATAATTGAAAATCTTGTCATTTTTATCACAGATTATCAGAGTTGGACAATTTATTTTGTGCAGCAAATCTGTAATGTCGAAATTTTTCATTGAGGCGAGAAGAACTTTAAAACGCCTCAAATCTTCTGCAGTTCCCTGTTTAAGAAACTGAGGAATGAATTCTTTGATAGCTTCCTTGTATGAGTCTGAATAAACGTAGTCCAGAAATAACTGATTTAAGGCAATAATGTTTTTTGCTTCCGAAGCTTGTTTCCAGTCCATGAAGGCTTTGTTTGTATTTTCAACTTTTGCGGAAGTGGAACACAGTACAAGTTTTTCCACTAATTCTGGATGATGAATGGCAAAAAGCATACTTATCATTCCGCCCTGAGAAATTCCATAAAGCGAAGTTTTACTGATTCCAAGCTGATTAAGACACAAAAAAATATCTTCCGCCATATCTGTCATCGTATAATTTTCCGGAAGAACTTTTTTTCTGTCAAAAATGTAAACAGTAAAGTCGCTGGTAAGAAATCTGAAATTATTTTCAATTTGATTACCAAGTCCTTCAAGACCACACAGACTTATTCCGGCGATTACAGTCAGAATTTTCTTGCCTGAACCAAATTTTATTACGTTCATATATGTGTCATCAAGTTCTATATGCTGTTCCATAATTACTTTATTTTATACGTAATGGACGAAATATAATAGTAGAAAATAAAAAAAGGAGCTGACCAACAAGCGCAAAACTTATCAGTCAGCTCCTTTAAAAGGGGATGTCCCAAAAGTATAAATTGTAGTGGTCATTGAGCCTGTCGAAATGACTATCACACTAAATGTGGTGGTTTCGACAAGCTCAACCACCGCAATACAAACTTATTGGACAGCCCCTAGGTAAGATAAAGCCGCGCTATTTTAGCGGTTTTATCTTACACTCCTTTATTTTATAATCATTTTAAGTCCTGGTATTCAGAGGACTCATTCTGAATATTAGCAGTGTTTTCCAGTTCCTAAAATAGATTATCAGTATTATCAGGAACCTCTAAAATGTTTTTCAGAGATACCTTATTCTTTTACAGAACCAGCAGATACACCGCTGATAATGCTTCTTGAAAGGAACAGGTATACGATTACCAGTGGAATAATTGCCAGACAGATAAACATATAAACCTGAGCCATATCGAACTTCTGATAGTCTGCACTACGGAGCTGAGCAATCATAATTGGAATTGTCTTCTTTAACTTGCTGTTGATTACAAGAGCAGGAACGAAGTAGTTATTCCAAGAGTTTACGAAGCTGAAAATCATCTGAACTGCGATTGCAGGCTTCATCAAAGGAATTACGATTGTATTAAAGATGCGGATTTCGTTACATCCATCAATACGAGCTGCTTCTACGATAGAATATGGCAGTGATGACTGCATAGCCTGATACATATAGAAGAAAACTACTGGGGATGCAATTGCAGGAATATAAAGAGCTGCAAGTGTATCAATCATCTTAATTTTAATAAGCAATCTGATAAAACCAAGTGTTGAAACCTGTGTTGGAATCATCATAAGTGCAAGAATAAGCTTACTTGAATTCAACTTTAAGTGGCTGGCAGATAAATTTGTTTCCAGAGGAATTCCTGTTGTAATTGGTGAATATGGTGCAACGAACAAAGACAATCTTGAAGACCGCGTAAAATGGTTCAGTTATTTTATTCATGAATCAAGAAAATACGGAATGTGCAGCGTTCTTTGGGATAACGGCGACTGGAATCCAAGAAATACTTATGAAGAAAAATTCGGCTTTTATAATCGTACAGAACAAAAGTGGTACTTCCCTGAAATTATTGATGCCATTATGAGTAATGTTGACTAATTTTTTTAGTAATTCTAAAAAAACAATGTTATAATTGAACAGACAGAGGGATTTTTTTTGAAAAAACTTGCATTGCTTGTACAGGACTTAGACTCAGATTATTTTACCTTAATGGTAGAAGGTGCCAGGCGATATTGCGTTGAAAAAGGACATCAGCTTATGGTGTTCATTATTCGCAGTAAAAACTGGCGCCACGGGTCGTTTGACTATCAGTTCTATGCGGCAACAAGTCTTATTTCAAAATCCAACATAGACGGAATTCTTCTGGCTACCAATACGTATTGTCAGAATGCGCCGGAAGAAAAACGCATTGAGCTTGTAAGAGAGCTGACTTTTGTTCCGCTTGTAAGCATTGGAGCAGAAATTCCCGGATTGTCCAGCGTTGTTTCAGAAAACAAAACGGCTTTTAAACAGCTGTTGAGCCATATTACAGACGGGCATGGAAGAAAAAAAATCGTTCTTATGATGCCCCTCTCTACGTCTGTAGACATTATTACCAGAAAAGATGCATTCATTGAATTTCTTAATGAAAGGAATATTCCTTTTGACAATACTAAAATAATTTATGCGGATTATACTTTTGAAGAAGCAAAAGACGTTCTTCTGCAGATTTGTCCGCGAAAAGAAGATATTTATTTTGACGCAATTGTAACTTGCAGCGATGACCTGGCTTTTGGCTGTATCAGTGCGCTGCATGAACTGAACGTTTCTGTTCCAAATGAAGTTTCTGTTACGGGTTTTGACAATCAGCGCAGATGCGATTATGCGGATCCTACTTTAACAAGTATTGACCAGCAGATTGAAGTGCAGGGATATGAAGCGGCAAAGCTTTTGCTGGATCAGATTGAAAATCCAGAAAACGGCCCAAAACGGATTAGTATTCCTTCTATTCCGATTTACCGGAATTCCTGCGGCTGCAAAGAATATTCAATTGAGCGCAATATTTTTAGAGATGAAGAACAGATTTTGCGGCGTAAAGAAACTCTTGCGCATTTTCACTTTTTTCTTCAGGAAATGCAGGCTTCTCTTTCGCTTACAGAATTCAAAAGTCTTTTAATCAGAAATCTTAAAGATTATGGAATCACTTCTTGTGTTGTCTGTCTTTATGATGACCCTGTTTATTTTGGAATAAATGATGAATTTTCGCTGCCAGATTCTGCAAAAGTTCTTATTGCCTTTAATAAAAATGGAACTTTGGAGCAACTGGAATCTACTGTGCTTAATCCGCAGAAAAACATTATTCCTGCAGAATTTGAGTTTGAAGCAAACAAAACTATTGTTGTTTCTTCTTTATTTAATACTTCTTATCAATATGGATACGTTGCATATAATCCTGGTTCTGTTGAGCCACGAATGTACGAGCTGCTTTTTAGTGCGACTGGCATAGCCCTTGCTTCTAATCGTCTTATTTCTTTAAAGGATGAAGAAACTAAACAGCTTGAAAACGTAAATCAGAATTTAAAGGCTGCTTCTATGACTGATTCGCTGACTGGTGTTTTGAACCGCCGCGGATTTATGACTGTTGCAGAAGCTTCAATTTCTAAAAGTCTGGAAGAAGGCAAGGGCGGCGCTGTAATTTACGGCGATATGGATCATCTTAAGAAAATCAACGATGAGCTTGGCCATGACATTGGTGATGTTGCCATACAAGCAGAAGTTGAAATGTTCAAAAAGGTTTTCCGTGAGTCTGATGTTATTGGCCGCATGGGAGGCGATGAATTTGCCATTGTTGTTCCTGGCATCAGCGAGTCTGGATTTGAAACTATTAAAAAACGACTTAACACTGTAACGGAAGAATACAATAAAACTCAAAATAAACCTTTTATTCTTTCCATCAGTCTTGGCGTTACATATTATTCGGAAGAAAACCATGACATCAATGTGCTGCTAAAACTTGCGGACGAAAGACAGTACGAAGAAAAACGCATTCATCACAAGGAAAGAAAATAGAAAAAAGGAAATGCCAAAACATTTGGTCATCTCCACTCTGTATTGCTAAAGGCCGTCCAAAGTTTCGAGTCATTGGGCGGCTTTATTTTTTACTCGCTTCTATTTTTTAGGTAAAAATCTCGTACATGATGGTCTGTTACTAAAATAAAAGAATCTGATGTATTGGCTGATGAATGTGTTGGAAAAATGGGATATAATTGAGAATAGAGGGAAAAGTATGACACAAAGCGAATGTGTGGCAATGGAAAATGAAATTCTATTATACACAGATGAAACTGGTAAAATGAATGTAAATGTTCGTTTTGCAGAAGAAGATGTGTGGGTAACACAGGTTCAGCTTGCAGAAATATATGCTACAACTAGGCAGAATATAGGGCAGCACATTGAAAATATTTATAAAGACAATGAACTTCCACGAGAGGCAACTATAAAGAAATTCTTTATAGTTCAAACGGAAGGTAACCGACAGGTAAAACGCGAGATAGATCATTACAATCTGGACGTTATTATTGCTATTGGATATAGAGTTCAGTCTGAAACGGCAACTCGTTTTCGCCGATGGGCAACTCAACGACTTCATGAATATATTCAGAAAGGTTTTACCATGGATGATGAACGTCTTAAAAATGGTAGAAACCGTTATTTTAAGGAACTCCTTCAGCGAATTCGTGACATTCGCTCTAGTGAACGCAATTTTTATCAGCAGGTTACTGATATTTATGCAACAGCTGTAGATTATGATCCTCGGTCAAAAATGACTATGAATTTTTTTGCAACAGTTCAGAACAAACTTCATTATGCCGTACATGAACATACTGCGGCTGAGCTTATTTATGAGCGAGTGGATAGTGAAAAACCTTATGTTGGAATGACAAGTTTTAAAGGAGATTATGTTACAAAAGATGATGTTAAGATTGCAAAAAATTATCTGACGGAAAAAGAATTGCAGCGTCTTAATTTGATGGTTTCCCAATTTCTTGATTTTGCTGAATTACAGGCATTGGATGAAAAGGCCATGACAATGCAGAGTTGGATAAATGCTCTTGATAATCAGATTGTGGCAAGTCAACGAAAAATTCTTGAAGGAAATGGAACAATCAGTCATGAGAAAGCAATTGAAAAAGCCGAACATGAATACGATTTGTATCGTCAAAAAGAACTTGCAAATCTTAAAAGTGACTTTGACTTGTTTATGGAAGATATAAAGAAAATCGATAAGTAGATGATAAATTGTATGGTAAAGAAATTAATTAGCATGTATACCGGCTCACCGTATTAATGCCAGTGCGTTAGGCACTGGAGGGCAGCGGAGCTGGTGCGCAGCACTGAACGTAGTGGAACCCGGAAGCGCCGACGGCTTTAGCCGGAACGCCCTTTTATTTTATTTTTTCATAAAAAATTTCTTGCACATACTAGAGTATCTGTTATAGTTTAATTATAGAGAAATATTTTTATGTCTGAAGAAAACAAAGAAGAAATTCTTAAGAGAGCATTATATTATCAGTCTCAGTATAGAAATGCATTGCTGGCAAATGCTATTTCATTTTATGATGCTAATTTAACAAAAGATACAATTGAATCAGAAATAATGTATAAGGATATAAAAGGTGAATTTCATTCTTCTCTGGAAAGAATTGGAATGAAATTTCCTTGTAAGTTTTCTGAGTTTATTAATCAATGGATAAAAAAAATGGTGCCGAAGGAATATGTTGAACGGTATCCTCATTTTAATTATGTCCGTGAATATTTGATTAATTTGTACAACGAGGGGCAGCGTGAATATAATGTTGATTATTGGGTGGAGACAAGAGATGGTCTTAACCGTTACATAAATCAATGTTTTGTTATGACAATGGATGAGAATGGCGATATTCTTGCGTTGTCGATTGTAAAAGATCATACAAAAGAAAAGATTATTGAAGAAGATATTCATAAAAAAGAGCTTGAACAATATGCTTATTATGACCCGATTACTCATGGTTATAATTACATTAAATTTAAAGACATGATTAAAGTAAGGGGAACGCCTGGTTCTATTATTTCCTTTGATACTCATTCCTTTAAAATCATCAATTCTATTTGTGGAATTTTAAAAGGGGATGAAGTAATTTGCGAAATATGGAAGCTTATTTGCGAGATTTTTGATTTTGATCAAGGCGATTTTGCGGCTCATATAAATGCTGACCATTTTATAATTTTTGTTCCAGGTTTTGATGCGCAGGCAATAATCAGAAAAATAAAAAATCTTACTTTAGCACTTACAATTCTTTCTTCTGAATTGTCGGTTCCTCAGATAAAGCCGTATTATGGCATTTCAAAGTGGTCTTCAGAAAAGAAAATAGAACTTTCTTATAGTGAGGCTGTAGCGGCAAAAGGAAACGCTAAAGATTCTCAGTCGGAAAATTATGCATTCTTTAATGAAGATGATACAAAGCGCTTAATTGAAGAAAAAACAATTATTGATGATTTTGATAATGCGCTGGCAAAAAAAGAATTTAAAATATGGTATCAGCCAAAATTTGAGCCTGCTTCGGGAAAGCTTGTTGGGGCAGAAGCTCTTGTTCGATGGATAAAAGATGATGGAACGATTGTTTCTCCTGGTGATTTCATTCCTGTATTTGAAAAAAATGGATTAATCAGACAATTTGATGAATATATTTTTAGAAACGTATGTAAACAGCAAAAACGCTGGCAAAAACAGAATAAACTGATAGTTCCGATTTCTATAAATTTATCCAGAATAAGTCTGTATTATAAAAATATTGTTAACACATATAAAAAGATTTCGGAAGAAATTGGTGTTGAAAAAGATATTATTCCAATTGAAATTACAGAAACTGCCACTGTTGTAAATAAGGAAATGAAAGAAATTGCGGATTCATTTTTTGCAGCTGGTTTTACTCTCTATATGGATGACTTTGGATCTGGATATTCATCGCTGGCCACTCTGAACCAGTTGCATTTTGATACGCTAAAGATAGACAAAGGTCTTGTAGATTATATTGGAAATTTTGGTGGTGACCGCCTTTTAGAGCATACAATTTTGCTTGCGAAAGAATTAGGAATGCATGTAACTGCGGAGGGTGTTGAAACTGAACGGCAGGTTGCATTCTTAAAGCATGTGGGGTGTGATAGTATTCAGGGATTTTTCTATTCAAAGCCACTGAACCGTGAAAAATTTGAAGAATTGCTTGATGCAAAGAACGTTTTTTCTGGTAATACTGAAAATGAACAGGTTATAGAGCATATAATGAATTTTAAAAAATCAATCGGCAGATATCCGATTTATTCCTTCTTAATTAATCTTTCAAAGAACTCATTTGTAGAGGAAAACGATTCTACAATATGGCATAAAGAAACTGGTTCTACGGCAAAGTTTTATTCTGAATCAAAAAAAGATGTTGCAGAAAGATTGATTCACCCTGATTTTAAGAAAGCTTTTCTTAAGTTTATGAATAGAGAACGGTTGATTGAAAGCTATTCGGGCAGACCGGAAACAAGAATTTTTGAATATGTACGCTTATATAATGGTAAATATACTCCGATGAGGACTATGTATCATATATTTAAAGTTGAGAATTCTGACGATTTGTATGCGTTTCAGACAATAAGCATTCAGTAGTTTTAACTAGTCAATTATGTCGTTTTGAAAACTGTATCGCCATTATATAAATAGTCGTTCAATGAAATCACGGTAACTTCCTGTAAAAAACAGCCTGATACTTCTGGCAAGTTATATTTTACCTGAAAATTTTTAGAATTGTTCCTCCAAAAAGTTTTTTTATAAGGTGAACTTCAAGAGGTATCTGATATTCAAATTCTTTTAAGATTTCCTGTTCTTTTTTTGAATATCGTATTTTATCTTCTGTGTACAGAATTCCTGTCTGGTCATTTATTGCAATGTTCATGTTAAGAGAATCTATAAATGAATAGGTCCAGCCGGATTTTCGTTCCACAAATCAATTCTAAATTAATGAAATGGAATGTGTCAAATCTAAATTACGGCACTTGCAAAAGTTATTAACAGCCGTAAACTCGACATTTATGGCTGGAAAAATGTATTATGGATAGTATGAAACTTAGAAAACTTTATAGCCTTACTAAGAAAGCTTTGGATGATTTTAAAATGATTGAGAGTGGTGACAGGATTGCTGTAGGGATTTCTGGTGGAAAAGATTCTCTTGCACTGTTATATGCACTTGCTGGATTAAGGCAATTTTATTCTGAAAAATTTGAAATTATTGCAGTTACAGTTGATGCTGGCTACGGCGAATTTAATCTTGTAGAAATTAAAAATTTGTGTGAACAGCTTGATGTAGAGTTCTATGTAGTTAAAACTGAAATTGCAGAAATTGTAAGACAGAAAGTTTTGAAAGGAACTTATTGTTCCTTGTGTGCAAAGCTAAGAAAAGGTGCGTTGAATAGTTTTGCAAAAGAAATGGGATGTAATAAAGTTGCTTATGCTCATCATAAAGATGATTTAATAGAAACAATGATGCTTTCTCTTGTGTATGAAGGACAGTTTTTTTCTTTTGCGCCGCTGATGTATTATAAAGAAGCAGGTATTTCTGTTATTCGTCCTTTGGTGTATATTGAAGAAGCAGAAATCCGTGGTTTTAGGGATTCATATAATCTGCCTTGCGTGAAAAATCCCTGTCCCCATGATGGAAAAACGCGGCGGGAATATGTGAAAAAACTGATTGCAGGCATGCAAAAGGATAATCCTGGTGTTAAAGATAAAATGTTTCATGCAATCTTAAAAGGGAAAATCTACGAATATGACAAATAATTTTATAGAGGTGTTATAAAAATGAATAAATCTAAAACTTCGCTGAAAGGTGTTTTTATTCTGTTAATAACTGCACTTATATGGGGCGCATCTTTTGTTTCTCAAAGCGTAGGCGCTGAATCTGTTCAGCCATTTACTTTTATGGGAATACGAACTCTTATGGGTGCTATTGTTCTAGTTCCATTTATTTTGATTACAAAGAGGATTGTTAATCTTAAAACGATTAAGAAAGGCGCAATTATGGGGATTTTTTTGTGTATTGCTACAAATCTTCAGCAATATGCGTTTTATTATTCTACAGCGGGAAAAATTGCATTCTGTACGGCAACTTATATGTTTTTAATTCCTGTTGCAGGACTTTTTCTACGTAAAAAAGAGCCTTTTGTAACCTGGCTTTGTGTTTTAATGGGGTTTGCAGGACTTTATTTTTTGTGTTTTAAAGGCGGCGATGATTTTTCTATAAATAAAGGAGATGTTCTTTCTCTTATATGTGCAGTTTTTTTTACCTGTCAGATTTTATGTATTGAAAAATTTACGGAAGAATGTGATGGAGTTGTTCTTTCTTGTGTTCAGTTTTTTACTGCGGGAATTATTACAATAATTCTTATGGTGATTTTTGAAAAACCTGAATGGCATGCAATCAAATCTGCAGGGACTGCACTTTTGTATTCTGGTTTAATGAGCTGCGGTATTGCATATACTTTACAGGTTGTGGGACAAAAATATTGCGAAGCGACTATTGCGTCCCTTATTATGTGTATGGAGTCTGTATTTGCTGTTATTTCTTCTGCCATTATATTGCACGAAAAACTTAGTGGCCGGGAAATCACAGGATGTATCATAATGTTTACTGCTATTGTAATCTCGCAGGTTTTCCCGATGCTAAAAAATCGAAGAATATGAGATAGTTTTGGATTTTTCATATTGAATAAATAAATCAATTTTTTTAGAATTAGATTATTCAAAGACGAATTCCTTTAGGGGAGTTCGTCTTTTTTTTTAACTTTGCAAGTAAAACGTTTAATTTTCTGGAGGCAGCGATGAAACTTACACCGCGCGAAAGCGAAAAGCTTATGCTGAGTTATGCCGGTTTTCTGGCACATCAGCGAAAGGATAGAGGTTTAAAACTTAATTATGTAGAAGCGGTTGCATACATTACTTATGAACTTATGGAAGCTGCCCGTGATGGAAAAACTGTTACAGAGCTTATGAGTCTTGGCGGAAAATACTTGACCAGCGACGATGTTATGGATGGCGTTAGCGGAATGGTGCATGAAGTTCAGGTGGAATGTACTTTTCCTGATGGAACAAAGCTTGTAACTGTGCACAATCCTATTCTGGAAAAATGAACGAGAGGCTGTCCAATAAGTTTGCATTACGGTGGTTGAGTTTATCGAAATCACCACATTTAGTGTAGCACTCATTACTTTTGGGACAGCCCCTATCGTTTGTTCTAATAAGGTATTACAGTCGGATTTGATACCCCTTATATGACCTAAAGGTGGTGGGGGTGTTCAAAACTCCGCATGAATAAGAGGCGAGTATGCAGATTGGTGAAATTATTTCATGTAATAAAGAAATTGAGTTGAATGTTGGGCGAAAGACGATTTCGCTGGAAATTACGAACAGCGGCGACCGTCCTGTGCAGGTAGGAAGTCATTTTCATTTTTTTGAAGTGAACAAGCTTTTGAAATTTGACCGGGCTAAAGCTTTTGGATACAGACTTGATATTCCAAGTGGCATGAGCGTGCGTTTTGAACCTGGCGAAACAAAAACTGTTCAGCTTTGCGAATTTGGTGGAAACAGACGTATTTTTGGCTTGAATAATCTGACAGCTGGTCAGGCTGGGGATGCAAATAAAAAGGCATCGTTGGCAAGAGCTGAGCAGAAAAATTTTCTGTAATGAAAGGAATTTATATGAATAAGATTGATGGAAAAAAATATGCGGCAATGTTTGGACCTACTGTTGGGGATAAGATTCGTCTGGCAGATACAAATTTGATTATTGAAATTGAAAAGGATTTTACTCATTACGGAGATGAAATCAAATTTGGCGGTGGAAAAACCATTCGTGACGGAATGGGGCAGTCGGTGAATACAACAAGCAAGACTGGAGATCTGGACCTTGTAATTACAAACTGCGTAATTCTGGATTACACAGGAATTTATAAAGCAGACATCGGGATTAAAGACGGAAAAATTGCAGGCATCGGAAAGGCTGGAAATCCAGATACTATGGACGGTGTTACTCCTGGCATGACTGTTGGAGCCAGTACAGAGGCGCTGGCGGGGGAAGGTCTTATTGTTACTGCAGGCGGAATTGATACCCACATTCATTTTATTTCGCCGGAACAGGTTGATACAGCTCTTGCATCTGGAATTACAACAATGATTGGGGGCGGTACTGGTCCTGCGGACGGAACTAATGCAACAACTTGTACTCCTGGTCCCTGGAATCTGGGAATGATGCTGAAGGCTGCAGAAGCTTTTCCAATGAACATTGGTTATCTTGGAAAGGGAAACTGCGGTTCAACAGCCAGTCTTGAAGAGCAGGTAAAGGCTGGTGCCTGTGGCCTTAAAATTCATGAAGACTGGGGCGCTACTCCTGCAGTTATTGATGCGGCTTTGACGGCGGCAGACAAATACGATGTTCAGGTTTGTATTCATACAGACACTTTGAACGAAGCTGGCTGTGTAGAAGATACGCTTGCAGCAATTGGCGGCAGAACTATTCATACTTATCATACAGAAGGCGCTGGTGGTGGTCATGCGCCAGACATTTTAAAGGTTGTGGAAGCAGACAATGTTTTGCCGGCTTCTACAAATCCGACTATGCCTTTTACTCAGAATACTTTGGATGAGCATCTTGATATGCTTATGGTTTGCCATCATCTTGATAACAAGATTCAGGAGGATGTTGCGTTTGCAGACAGCCGAATCCGTCCTGAAACAATTGCGGCAGAAGATGTTATGCACGATATTGGCGCTCTTAGCATTATGAGTTCAGACAGTCAGGCTATGGGTCGAATTGGAGAAGTAATCACCCGCACATGGCAGACTGCTCACAAGATGAAAGAGGAACGTGGTGCATTGCCAGAAGAATGTGGTGAAAACGACAACTTCCGCGCAAAGCGTTATGTTTCAAAATATACAATTAATCCGGCTCTTGCCCAGGGAATCAGCGATTATGTAGGTTCTGTTGAAAAGGGAAAGCTGGCTGACCTTGTTCTGTGGAATCCTGCGTTCTTTGGCGTAAAGCCTGACATGATTATTAAAGGTGGAGCAATCATTATGAGCAAAATGGGCGATTCCAATGCGTCTATTCCAACTTGCGAACCGATTACTTACCGCCATATGTTTGGATTTTACGGAAAGGCTTTGCCTATGACCTGCGCAACTTTTATGAGTCAGGCTGCCATTGATGAAAATGTTCCAGAAAAGCTTGGTCTGGAAAGAATGTGTCTTGCAGTAAAACGCTGCCGTTGCGTTGGCAAAAAAGACATGAAGTTTAACTGTGCAACTCCAAAGGTTACAATTGACCCGGAAACATACAAAGTTACAGCAGACGGCGAACTGATAACAAGCAAACCTGCAAAAACTCTGCCGCTTACACAGCTTTATTATCTTTTCTAATAAATCTTAAGGTGGAAAATTATGTTGTGCGAAAAAATTATTGGACGGATTGAAGACAGTGAGTTTATAGGAAAGCCTGTTGATTTTGTGGAAATTGACTGGCATGAAACCTACAACAAGATTTTGCGAAAAACAAGCAAAAGTGGCCGCGATGTTGCAATTCGTCTTGGAGATGATATTTTGAAAATCGGAATGAAGCCTGGTGATGTGCTTGGGATTGATTCTGATGGTACGGTTCTGGCGGTGGAAGTGCCTGCCACTGATGTTCTTGTGGTTACGGTTGAAGAGTCTTCTGCTTTTAATTTTGCGAAAGTTGGTTACGAGATTGGTAACTGCCATGCACCGCTTTTTGCAGGGGAAGCAGACAATCAGTTTGTGACGATTTTTAATGAACCGATGGAACATCTGCTTTCTCATCTGCATCATGTAAAAGTGGAACGCAAGGTGCAGAAACTGAATTTTGCAAAGCAGATTTCTACGATTGTTGGTCATGGTCATTCTCACGGAGAACATCATCATCACGAATAGTATTCAGAGCTTTTATGGATTTTAGTTTTTTTGAGCTTTTACAACTAAACGACGCTACTTTTCCTATTGGGAGCTACACTTTTTCCTGGGGGCTTGAAACTTTTGTGCAGCAGGGAATCATCCACGATTCCAAAAGTGCAGAAGCTTTCATAGGTTCTGAGCTTTCTGGAAGCTTTCTGTACAGCGATCTTCTTGCCGTCCGCCTGGCTTGGGAGGCCAGCGGCGTTGGCAGTGCGGGGGAGATGCATTGCGCCAGTAGCGTTGGCAGCGTTGGGGAGGCGCATTGTGCCAGTGGCGTTGGCAGTGCGAGGGAGATGTATTGTGCCAGTGGCATTTGCAATGCCGGTGAGGCGCATTGTGCCAGCGGCGTTTGCAGAGCCGGTGAGGCGCATTGTGCCAGCGGCGTTGGCAAGGCCGGTGAGGCGTATTGTGCCAGTGGCGTTGGCAGTGTCGGTGAGGCGCATAGCGCGAGTTGCACTGGCAACGCTCCAGAGCCGAACAACGCAAGCTTAGTTTGCACTGTTCCGTCATGGCAGAAGTTACAGGCACTGGATGAAATTTATGGCGC
>ERZ808026.165-NODE-165-length-13545-cov-10.421369_pt1 | contig 13545 bp, 13 predicted proteins | sample MGYA00380182_ERZ808026 | MGnify/ENA primary metagenome ERZ808026 (study PRJEB31490, sample SAMN06133376) | cow dung metagenome | isolation source: H9 | host: cow | place: China: Chengdu | collected 2015-05 ... | reverse complement strand
CTACGCACCCTACGGGTGCGTAGTTTGCCCCAAATTGGCTAAACATAGCCATTTGCACTGTTTTTCATTTTCCGAACAATTGTTCTATTTGAACCAAAAAAACGGTCAACAGATTTTAGTGTGCTAAACTAAATCTGTTGACCGTTTTAATAATTTTATTCACCGATTTTAAACCCTGCTAAGAATTTTAAATATGAACTTGAAACTGTTAATTGAAATGAACAGCCCTCTGCAAATACACCTGTACCAGTTTTTACATTTGTTGTTTGTCCTAAGTAATCAGTTACGGGTATTGTTTCAGGTTCGTTTTCTAAATATGTCATTGTGGTTTTAAAACTATGATTATAATGTATACCGTCAACTGGTTTTGATAAATATTGACCGCTTAATAATAACCCGTCTGTGAAACTGTCTAAACCATTTTTTTCTAAGTATAATTCTATTGCACGTTTTGGACATCCGGCAACTGTAGCATGATAAACCCCGTTCTGTATATATACATATCTTTTTGCACCAAGTGTTTTGAATCCGTTTTCATCACTACAACCCTCATATGTCCATAGACCAAGTTCGTGGATTTTTCCGTCTTTTGATTTTGGGGTATACATATCACTGATTACTTTAAAGTGTTTACCAGCTATTTCATTTTCTTTGTGTATTTCTAAGTTTCTATTCCAAAAATGTCCCTTGTTTTGTCCGATATATTTTATTGAATCCGTGTCAGAATATACCGCATTGTTACCGACTTTAGCCAACATTTTAACAAGTTCTTGTCTTGCTAATGCTGTAACCCATACACCCCATTGATAAACGTAAATTGTGTTTTTACTTGCATAATACTTTTCTAATTTTTCAGATGTCGATAAAAAATAATCTTTGAATGAATCTTTTATTGTTCCATCTTCATTTTTTCCCATACATTCTAATTGTTCATCATCTAACCAACCATCTTCACAACTGAAATAAATAAAGTCTCTCAATGGGTTCATAACTATTGACCCGTAAATACTGTTTAGATTTCCCTTCTGAATCATGTACTGTTCATACTGTTCATCAATACCCTTTAATACTGTTTTATCCCGATAAAATCCAAGCATAGGTATTACAATATAATCCGGTAAATAACCCTGTTTTGCACATGCAAAATATGTCACTTTTGATACTTTAAAAGTATACATCATTTTTAGATTTTCATAATCAATGTTGGTAATTGTTGTCACCACTTTATCCGCCTTGACAATTCTACCATTTGCAGTTATTACACCAGTACTGTTAATTGCATCTATCTTGTTACCGCTTAATAACGATATGCCAAATTTACTTTTCATATCCGTTAACTCTACTGTGGCAATATATGCCATTGTGTCAGTTGCTTCTAATATACATGGATTTACATCCGTGTCTGCTACTGTGAATTTACCCATAGGAAATCTATTACTTCTAAACATAATTGCTGGATAACTGCTTGTGATGTCCATACTGTGAACTGCATCTGCAATTATACCGTAACTCCAAACTGCATTGCTTGTCGTCAATCCGCCTGTGAATGCTTCATGCAGATGATTAAATAAATCTTCATCCGGTTTTAACTTGTCTATTATTGCACGCACCTTGAATTGTAATTTATGTTTTCTTATATACTCATGTACTGCATGTCTCACAACACTTGTTTTTGTAATTGGTATGTCATTCATACTCTTGAATTTTGGACTTTTCACATATTTTTTAAGTATAAATTCATATAATACAATTACATCATTTTCACAATATGACATTTCTTTACTTGTCAATGGTGTGTCTGGTGTTCTGACAAGAGTATGATTTATATCCCCTACCAATTTTTGTGTTTGCAATTTATTATCTTTAGCAAGATTTTCCAAACTTGACCCTGTCATAATATAAGTATCTCTAAATTCAAAATCCTTGTAATATGCCTTGACTGGTTTATAATCTTTAACTGCAAAGACCTCTATGAATGGGATAACATTTCTAATGAACTGGAAATCATATCCCAAGTTATGGACAAAAACCATTTGTTTTTGTCCACTAGTATTAAGCATGTCCAGTAATTTCTTTAAGTCGTCTAAATCCCTGCTGTATATCGTTTCATAATTACCTTCAAAATCTCCAATGCATAATTGCCAAATATAGACATATGCATATTTTTTCCCGTTATAAATATAACTGCTTGTTTCCGTATCCAGTGTTATTATTGTTTTTGTATATTTATGTTTGTGCCTGCTACTGTCCCTGCTTACATTGATGACGTTTAACTTACCATCTGCAATGTCATCTGCATGTTTTTTCATGTATTCAGAAAATTCAATCATATTACTTATCTCCTTCATCTTCAATAGATTTTTTAACGACATTGTAATTCACATAACTGATTTTATTTTGTAATAAGTAATCAGTCAAATTAGTATACTTATCATCTAACATATTTTCCAGTTCTGACATTTGACTTTGGTTAAACCACGGAAACTCTTTACCTGTAGTTGTTTCATAACGTCTAACAAAGTCATTTCCTTCACTTGTCACTATCATTCTTGCCTTGAATTGTTCCCCGTCCCTACTATTTATTTTCTTTTCCGTTACTTTGGTTAACATGTCACTATATGAAATGTCTGTAACCTTCTGACCCTCTGCCCTGAATTCGTCAAACGTACTTTGGATTACATCACTCTCAAAATCCTCTCTCTTCATTTCATTGAATAACCAATTTCCTTTTGAACCTGCACCAAGTATGTTATATGCATCATCCATGTTTTGTGCCTGCTTTTCTTTTACAAGTTTCTTAGCGTGTTGTTTAATTACAGTTACAGTTGTCAATGCTTTATCGTTTAATACCGCATCTAACTGTACTTTTAACATTGCTAAATCAGATTGAGTCCATGCCTTTGATGGTCTGCTAAATCTCACTTTATCGGTTGCATCTGTGAACATGTTACGTCCCGTTTCTTCATTAAATACAATACCTTTGTCCCTAACATCTGTCAAATGTTCATATGTTCTGCTGTAATCTGCAAAACTAACCACTTTGCCTACTTCATTTATTCTTGTAGTGTTCTCCAAGTTTCTCAATCTAAAATTAGCTCTATTCACTAATTTAATCATTTCATTCAAATCATATGTCATATTATCACCCCTATTAGTATACCCGTGAATGGGTTTTCACCATTCACGGGATTATTTTTTATTCTACTACATCAAATCCAAGTGCATCATTGTATCCATCTGCAATCTTCACTTTAACTATCTTGATAGTCAGCGGAAATGTGTCTGACCCTAAGAACTCTACCATGTCAATCATAGTTCTGCTAAAGTATTTGCTTGTGGTCTTGTAACAAGCATCTGCTGTAAATACATAAGTTGTCCTAATACTGATAACAACACCTTCATCTGTTATCACATCATCTTCATCTACCACATTCAGACCCGTTACAGTCAGTTCATTGTCCAGCATGTCTTTAAGCTCATCTGCATTCTTCATAAGCTTAATAGCTTTAATTTTTTCTACCTTCTTAGCGTTCTCATAGCTGTTAAATAATACTTTACTCATAATTAAAACACTCCTTGTAAATAATAATTTTTATATTAACGTCACACTGTAATCATATGTTTATAAATTGGTGCGACGTTATTAGCACTTAAATAAGCATCTTTTTCGTCTTTGTCATCAAACATCTTTGTGAAACCGTTATTATCTATACAATCGTTATAGTTATACAGTCCCCTGTCAATTACCACTAAGTCATCATCCAACAATGCAGTTGCAAACATATGACTATCACCAACCTTTTCAGGTTTTTCGTTAATACCGTCATAACCATCTATTATTCTTGCATTGATAACATTTGCATACATTAGTGGACTGTAATATATATTATCAGGACTAGGACAATAATTTGGAATTACTCTATATCTTGTCTCACTCTTGTATTTAAACGGATAGTATCTACATCTTTTCCGCTTATGCATTTCACTGAATGTTAAATATGTGAAATCAAACAATGTTGCTAATTCAATTATTCCATCAATAATTTTCATATCTTCCTTATTTCTATAATCCAGTGTATCTATTATATCTGTTAATACAAGTACTGTCTTGTATGACCGGTAAGGTTCATCTGTATTTCTGTCTAATAACACATCAACAATGCTTCTGTTAATGTCAGGTGTGAGTTGTATTGACGACTTTTTGATAATCCCATTGACATTGTTATGGTTTTTCAATGATATACCATAATACTCAAACTGACTACTACAGTTCTGATAAGATGGATTAACTCCTGATAAATCATAACCCACATTGATTACCGCCATTGCATCAAATGCCGTATCTCCCATGTTGGTTGCTAAACCAAAATTAGTTATCAGCGGAAATACATGTTTTGCAACGCTTTTTGTGTAAATGTCAGTTGCAACATATGTTGGTTCGTTTACACTTGCCCTTGTCGTGTTCCTGCATGTCCCTGAATTTCTAATAACATTGGTGTTATATTCTACTAAAACATTCAACAATGCTTTAATCTTGTCAGGTGATACGTGTTTGTTTTCTACCATTACTAAGACCTCATTTCATAATTTTTATTTTATAGAGCTTTGTTCCTGCTCTATGATTATAGTATAGCATAAGTCATTGAAAATGTCAATACTTTTTTCAAAACTTTTTTCAATTTGGATAGATGCATAAAAAGTAGACAATGACTTGTCTACTTTTACTAATTTTATAACAATACATCACGTCTCCAAAGAGTTTCTATTATATTACCTGTAAAATTGTCGCTATAAAATACTCTTTGTAATCTGGTTAAGTCCCGTAATACTTTTTCAAAATCTGTTTTTCCAGTTAGTACCACATACCCATTTAACGGATTATCACTATATCGCAAATCCTGTTTTTTGAAAAACTCTTGACTTGATGGTCTATAAAACAGATACATGTTATCCGTTTTCATATCATTTCTAATTTCTATGCAGTAATACTTTTCACGATACTCAATGCCTGCACTTGCAATCAATTCTGAATAACTGTTTTGTTCTGCTGTTAAGTGGCGATAATTACCAACATCCCAAATACCAGTTACAATACTATTATTTTCACTATTATTATCAATTATATATTTATTTATTTTACTTTTCTTTTCTTCAACAGGCGGTAAATATATGAATTTTGTTATTGACCCATCTTTGTTCTTTATATCTACTATGTCATTCGGTTTATATTTGTCAACGTCACCTGCTGACAAACCGAATTCCCTAAAATAGATGCATGATTTTGATAACGGATTTCCCAATAAAATACATTTCGTGTAACCGTCCGTTCTGTCCCTAATGAAATTACTTATCACATTTGTAAATAATGTGTACTCATTTGTTAAATACTTACCGTTTGGCTCAACATACTCATCAAAACATAAAAATCTAATTTTTCCCTTGTCTGCACCCTTTTGTGTCATAACCGTTGACAGTGCACTGGTATAAATTACAGGTTCACTTGTATTGATTACTTTGTTATTATCATCTTTATAAGCGAATCTGAAACAATTATTACGATATGTGTATGAATTATATTTTCCCTTTGTTTTTTTTTCAATGTAGTCAGTAAACGGTTGCAATAGAAATGAGATGTTCTTAGCAATAACCATTTCTTGTGAACGTCTGACATATGCAGAGGGGATACCTTCTTTTATAAAGGTATCCAGCATTGCTTTAATCATGCTATATGTTTTTCCGTCCGCACGTCTACCCAAAAATAAATAGTAGACACAATTATTATCATCTAAATCAATATAATCTAATACATCAATATATTTTTTCTTACCAATCATTTTTATCACCCTAAACTATTACCCCTGATGCAAGTTGCTGTCTGATTAAAGATAACTCCTGTCCAGTTGCCGGTACGTTACTTAAATCCGGATTGTTACAAATGATGAAACCGGACTGTGAACCAATTGTATTACTCAATACATATGGAAATCCTGTCTCACGTCCATATGTATCCGGTACTCTTCTGTTAGGATTATGGATTCTGATTACAGGCTGTTTTGGTTGACCCATGATACCAAAACCAGAACCCGAACCGATTTTAATCGGTACTGCCCGACTTGCCATATGCATATTTAACGACGATTGAGCTACATTTGCAATGGTGTTTACAACACTTGTAGCTGTACCAGTAAGAGCATGTCCAAATGTTGCAGGGTCATCTTTCATATTTGGTACTGCTTCTGCTAAACTAATTGCACTGTCTGCTACACCCAAACCACCTGTTATTGCTGTACTTGCAGTATTGATTACACTACTTGCAATTCGTTCTGATTGAGTTATTACGTCATTGCCTGCTACAGGCACGTCTACACCAATTTTTCCAGATGCTGTAACTAATAAAATGTCAGATGAACTCCAAACATAAGCAGTACACATACCTGTTGTAACGTCCACAATATAAGTACAGAAAATTGTCTGACCTCTGGTTAGCATACACGGTAATTCAAATGTTCCTACAAATGGTAATACAATTTCAATTTTACTGTATGGTTCATAATCTAAAAACGTTGGTTCATTTCCTTCAAAATATGGTACTGCACAACGTCCAAAGTCAAATACATGTGCTGTATTTCCTAGTGTTGGTAAAGTAACGTTAAGTTCACAACCAGCTTTAAATCCAAACTTTAATTTTTTGTTACCTGTCGTTGTGAAATTACAAGGATAGTATCTACATGAAATGATATAATTTAATAAATTCGCTTGTGTATCGTCTGCTACAGTCCCTATTGCTTGCCAAAATGAAATGTCTGCACTGCTTAATAAATTAGCAATACCTGCTAATCCAGAACTTGACACGACATAAAATTGAGTGAATGGACTTGTAGATATATTTGCTATATTAGTGAAATCAGGTTTTGTTTTTCCATCAATGTTACTAGTATCATCTACACCCGAACCCGGAGTATTATCACCCGAACCGCCACCACCACTCGGGATTACTGGTTTATATGGTGTTTTATCAGTTGGATTATCCCAATTGTGGTGAGGTTCTTCTAATATAGCATCACCTGAAACAAATGTTCCATCTGTTGTCCCATCTTCAAGCATATGCCCTAATAGTATATCAGGAGTGTTTACACCTTGTATTGGGTTTATTCTACCTTTTTCACATGCCTGTTCTGTTAACCCTACATACATGCCTAAACTTGCAAGTGTACTCCATAAGTCACTACCTGAATAATAATCACCATATGAATCGGATAAACAGTATCTGACATTTGCATTGCTACTGTAGTCATATATACATCCATTTGAATAGCATGTATAAGCTGTTGTTATTGTGTCATCACGGGCAGTGGGATTATAATTTGTTTTTCCTATGCCGACAAAACTTGTTTCACCTGCATCACTATAAACTATCGTATCGACAATATAATCATTTCCATTATTTTCAATCGGTGTAGATGGACTGTTATATGTGTCAACAATACCAAAACTTGGATATTTATAAGATAATCTTCCCGGACATATTTTTGAACATCTACCGTTAGTAGCACAACCCCAATACAGCCCGGGGATTGTATCATACCAGATACTTTTTGTATATGGGTTATATGATTCTGCTAACACAGCAAATGTCATCTGATTTGCATTGAAACTATATCCCCAATTAAAACCTTCCGGAAATTGCCAACCACTAAAAGAACTTGAATTTAATTCATATCTAGCACCTTTTAAAACAAGATAAGTACCAGTTTGTTCATTATAAGTGGATTTTACATATCCATAATATGTTTTTATTGAAATCCCTAATAACCGATATATCTTGTGTTGTGTCCAGTTTTCACCACTTGTAGTACCAGTATTACCCGTGTTTTCATCATAAAAACCTTGTCCCCATAATGCATCACATATTGTCTGTGATAAATTGCCCGTGTACTCTGTTAAATCCTTGTATGTGTACAATGCAGAACTTACACTTGGATTACCAGATAATCTATCTGTACCGTCAATTATTTTAATCGTTAAAGTCTGGACAATAAAAGTAGGATATAAAACAAAATTAAAAAAGTCACAATCCCTGATTGCACATGCCCTGTATGGTATACTGTAATCACCATTTCTATAATATGGTGCTGTTAATCTTTCTGCACCATATTTCGGCATTGTAATAGTACTACTTTTTGTATTGATAGTTTGTGTTCTTTTATCCGTCCATTCTTGACTTGATGTACTCCAATTACAAACCATATGACCTTGTGTAATACCATTATTAACAAACATCATCATTCTGTAATTAACAGTACCACAAGTTTGTTGCTCTACAAGTGGTTTGTTCCAACCCGTTTGACTATCAGGTTTTAATCTACAATGTGTTGTCGACCCTACATACTGTCCCTTGATTGCAGGATTAAATCCGGCATAGCAATTACTCCTATCTAATCCAACCGCACCAAAACTTAATTTTCCCTGCTCAACTAGTTTCTGTAACGGAAATGACATTTCTAAAGATGTACTATAACTACCTAGGTCAAGTTGAGGAGTAACAACATCTTCTACAACATCACCCCTTTTACATGTTGCTAATTTCGGATAAGCACTATCAGTAATTGCCATTATGCACCACCCCCGAACACGTTCAAAATATATGCCCCACTTGTGAAAACATCTGCATTTCCTGTAAATATATAATCCTGTACATTCGGTGCTGTTTTCAATGTAATACTACTATCCGGTATTGTTGTAGTACCAGACCCCTGTCTTCTAACTATTGTTGCATTGACATTTCGTATTGAACCTGCATAAGTCATAAGTACATCTACAGAACAATTTATTATGCAACGTTTACCATTCGTGATTTCTATATTGTTAATATAATAATAACGTCCGAAATCACTGATAAAGCAATAGTTTTTATTTGCATACTCACTGTTATACTCAACAATTAACCTTGGATTCATGATAGAACCGTTATCAAATTCCCTGCATGTTATTTCAATACCTTCTGACAAATTCTTACTGATACATCTTGCATCACTGGTATTTTTATACAATGTTACTGTCATCATCATCACCCGTATTATATTTGACATGATATACCTGTTTTCCATTTATAAGCAGTTCAATGTCAAATAACATATCATCAATTTCACTTGGTTCACTAATAACAGGTTTAACGTCCTGTTTTTCAAACCCGTTTAATCCTAACTGTTTTATAATTGTCGGATAATCCTTGTAAACTATATCTAAATCAACATCACCCTTGATACCGTTTACATGTCCTGTACTGCTGTACTGCCAAATACCATAATTTCCCTTGTAATCCGTTTTTGTAGTGTAGTGTGCTAACCATAAGTCATATTTCCTTAAATTGTCATTCGACAAATTTTCTAATACGAAACATTTACTTGCATAAATACCGACATAATAACCAGCTTTTTCCACTGTACTACAGAATGTTTCTACTAAATCTTTTGCCTGTTCTTTACAACATGTTTCTTCAATGTCAAAAAATACTGGTAACTCAAACTGTTTACCCCTAATCACGTTTAAACAGGTCTGTGCTTCTTTTAGAGCATCAGACTTAGTTACAGCATAACTATACCAGTATACCCCTATATTGAACCCGTATTGCCTTGCTAGGCGGTAATACTCCTCAAATCTAATATCTTTTTGGGATATAAGTTTACCATATCCAGCACGGATAATCACAGTATCAATACCGGATTCTTTTACTTTTCCGAAATCAATTGTTCCATCATGTTTACTTATATCAATTGCCTGTTTTGTCATTTTCTTCACCCCGTTTACTTAATTGATGACTAAAGTAAAATGTAACCACCATTGTTACACAACTTTTAAAAGTATCCTGATATACATCTGGATAACAGATAGTTAAATAAATTAAAGCACTGGTTAAAAGTATTGTCATAACACTTTTAACACATGTGAAACCTGTTTTCTTCATTTCTACCACCTTGTAATTTTGACCCGTATATATATTTCAATATACGGGTCATGAGGAAATTAGTAATGAGAGGTAATTATATTATGACGGGTTCTGCACTATGAATACAATCCCGTTTTCTGCTAAATCGTTATACCAACATGCTTTGAACTTATGCCAATAATTAGTAAAGTCACCATCCGGATTTGGTAAAGCCTTGACATTTGGCTGTTCACTTGCAATAAAGCAAGCATCTTTATCCAGCAATACAGCTAAAATACCAGACTGGTTTACAGCTGTTGTATTGTCACTTGCAATCTTGACATTTATTCTTGACTTTTCTGTTACAGAACCATCAACATAATTCTGCCAAAATGCAATTTCCCTGTAACCGTCCTGTTTTACATAATTATCATGATAAGTATCTGATAATAAGTAACTCTCCAATGCCTTGGCAAAGTCAGTTAAGAAGAACATTTTCAGTTCATCATCACTGGTATGTGTAACATAATTTGAAACGTTAAAGATACCAGATTCTTCATGTAACAGTGAACGATATACACCAATTGTTTTAGATGCAAATCTCAAAAACTCTTTGCTTGATAAACAATTAGCAACGGTTACTGTTGTATCTCCTGTAGCATTTCTGTACTCTGTTAAAAGATTGATTACACCATTATTAGCATGTATTTTTTCTGCAATAAAGTTATTTAATAATCTTTTTTCTGCATACTTTAACGCTAACTGCATTTTAGTTTTAACTCTGATTTCGATATAATCAAAGAATCTAATCATATCTTCCCTTGATTTAAATGCAGATTTAACCTGATACTCCGGTATGCTAATTTTTACTTTAAAAGTACCTGCCTGATTGTAGTAGATTGTATCTACACTTGCAGGCACAAAATTAAACAGGTCTGTAAAACTGTTTGCTATATTGTTATCAGTTAATTGCCATGCTTTATTATCTTCATAATCTCCGACATCTACCCTGATTTTTTCAATTGCAGATGCATATTCTAATCCGTATCTGATAAGCCCTAAACCGTCTACAATACCGTATTTTGTACCGTATAAAGTCAGTCCTACTTTATCTACTATTTTTGCTACATAATTATCAAAGTTATTACCAAAGTCAGTAGATGCAGTAATAGTCTGACCTACACTGACTATATTACTTAAATCTTCTTGTACACTTGCCTGTGATTCTTGTGTCTCACTTGTGAAAACACTGTTTAAAATCGTTGCAATCTGATTGACTAACATATTATCACTCTCCATTTTCTAATTCTTGTAACGTAATACCCACTATGTCCTGCATGTAAACAGGTATTGCAATATAATCAATTATTTCCTTCACAAACATCATAATTAAATTAAACATAGCTACGTCACGTTCTGACATAATCATCTGTTGTGTAGTTGTTACACCAATGTTACCTTTTGCCCGTAAAATGTGGCTGGATAACTCCACAGCATCTGTATCTGTATCACCATGATTACCAAAATAATCAGTTCTAAAAAAATTATATCCTTGTGACTGAAACCGTTTTGTCTGATAATCTACTGTTGTTGAAACGTCACCTGAATTTTTAAACGACTTTTGTGTATAGTTTCCAGAACTTGGTTCTGTTGTTTCCTCAATTGTATAATCTGAATTATCGTTCGTGTACCTTGTTTCATCTGTCAAGATTGGACTTTCACTATCATAAGTACTTTTATAAGTAGAGATTTTATTTTTGTGCCTTGTCGTACGTTTTATCCGTTCATCCGTTTCATACTGTCTGTCATCATCTGTAGTAGTATCAACGTTACTCCGGTTTAATAACGTTGTTTCAGTATCAGTTCTATCATAGTTTACAATGGGGTCATACTTAAAATTAAGACTATCATATAATTTCTGATACTTGTAATATGATGTGTCTACTATAGTTTTTATTTGTTCACGGATTTTTAAATAATCACCCTGAACATTGACTTGACTATAGTAGTTACTAATTGTTGTCAACAGTAATTGTTCTGTCCCATATGGGTCATTTTCATTTCCTGTCTGATACCCGAAAATGTTCCAATTTTTATAGTATGGGTTTTCAACTAGTGATAACAATGTAAAATTGGTATATTTTTTCATTTGGTATTCAAGGGTCTGTAACTCTGTTGTCATCACTATCACCTTCTGTACTATCCGTATTATCTTCTACATTTTCTACAGATTCATCATCTTCTTCAATTTCATCTGAAACAAACTTAACTCTATAATTGGTATTGAACATCTGATTTACATCTTGTAATTGTTCATCTACTCTTTGTAACATTGATTCTAAATTATACTGACTGATATTAGTACTTGTTTCAGTTTCTACAGCTGATACCCTTTCCCGTTTCATGTTCCAAACAGAACTTATGCCTATTGCTGTACAGAACTGTCCTAATACATATTGCTGATACTCTGTAAACTCTTGCAATGTTGGTATAGCTGTACCAGATGCATCTAACCTTTTTATAAATCCATCCAATTTAGTTCTTGCTACTATTGCATGTGTACCCTGTCTGATTTTTTCTAAAATACCCATAACACCCAATAACTCATTGTCTGTGGATGCTGTAAAAATTGTTGGTATACGTTTTGTAAATTGACATTGATTTATACTTATTGTATTGTCTGTTAATAAACGTGCCGTTTCATCAATTAAATATGAAAAACCACCATGACAATTATCTACATAATCTATATCACGGTCAAAATCTTCTAAAAACACAAGTTTACAATCCTCATCTACTGTCAAGGTCAGTTCTTCGTTTAAAACCGGATTAGTTATCAGTATCTTGTAATACTCTGGATAGAAACCAACATAACCAGCTGTTGTAAAATGATAACAATACACATCATCTTTATTGTCAAGAGGTGAACTGGTACTTGTATTTTTTAATTTAAAAAATGCTACTTTTCCATATAATAGCAATGACCGTTTGAACATGTGTTCTTGTTTCTTAGACATGTTATCACAATAAATACTATTATATACCATATCAATCAAATAACGTTTCCAAAAAGAAAATTGTTTTTTATTTATCGTACCCATATGTTTCACCCCTATGTAAATTATAACATAAATTATACTATATGTCAAGTATTATGTCATTCGTTAATTTGCACAATCTTATTGTCTATAATTTGTCTATTATATACAAATGCCTGTACGGGTTCTGTAGAGCCGTTTACAGACACGTTATTTTCAGGGGTATAATTTTAGACCTGTTGTCTGTCCGTGTCTGTACGGGGCTGTTAAACGGGTTTATAACGCATATTGTCTATATGAACGATTTTCATAACCTGTAATAGACCTTGTATTAGTCTATGTACATAATGTACAATTATCAACATACGTTTTTGTGCATGTATACAAATCTGATTTTTTTCAATTTTCCTATTGACAAATCCGGATTTGTATGCTATAATAGTTATAGAAAAACCAGAGGTTCTTGATATTGAAATCAGAACCTCTGGTGACGTTTTTTTTTGTTTAGAGTTAGCAATGGCTAATTCAATTTTTGCCCATATATGGGCATTTTTTTGACCCATGAGCGTATATAGTTATGGG
>ERZ808026.164-NODE-164-length-13576-cov-3.613527_pt1 | contig 13576 bp, 10 predicted proteins | sample MGYA00380182_ERZ808026 | MGnify/ENA primary metagenome ERZ808026 (study PRJEB31490, sample SAMN06133376) | cow dung metagenome | isolation source: H9 | host: cow | place: China: Chengdu | collected 2015-05 ... | reverse complement strand
GTGCAGCGGTTCCAGTCTTTTTGGAATCTGTGAAGACTGCGGAAAGAAGAAATAACGAATGTTTGTTGAAGTCTGTTATGAATGTCTGCTGAATTTATTCAAGACAGTTCAACAAGGCTGAGTTATTACAATATTTTATCTTGACAAGCCATAAGAATGCCCTTATAATAACCCTCTGAAAATGCAAATGATTTGCAAATTGGAACGCAGGATCTATTTGGAGAAGGGGGAAATGGTATGAGCATCAATCTGGAAATAATCGAGCATGTTTTGGAACATAGTATATCAGACAGTATTACATTGATTCCGTTTTTATTTGTAACCTATCTGTTAATGGAATATCTGGAACATAAAACAGGGGAAAAGACAACCAAACTGATTCGTCGGGCAGGTAAGACCGGTCCTGTTTGGGGCGGAATACTGGGTGTACTGCCGCAGTGTGGATTTTCTGCATCGGCATCCAGTCTGTATGCAGGCAGACTGATCACAGTAGGTACTTTACTGGCTATTTATTTGTCCACATCAGATGAGATGCTTCCAATCCTGATTTCTGAACAGGTAGCACCCGGACTGATTGGGAAGATTTTATTTATGAAAGCCCTTATGGGTATTATTACCGGTCTGGCAGTGGATCAGATTCTGGTGCGGATTTTCAGACGACCGGAAAAAGAAGCAGATATCCATTCCACTTGTTGCAGACATTCATTTTGATTATAAAATGGCCATTGCTGCCATGGAAAATGGTGCGGATAAGATTCGTATCAATCCGGGAAATATTGGAAGCATTGACAGAATCAAAGCAGTCGTGGATTGCGCCAAGGAGAGAAATATTCCAATCCGTATCGGTGTAAACAGCGGTTCTCTTGAAAAGGAGCTTGTGGAAAAATATCATGGCGTTACTGCAAAAGGTATCGTAGAAAGTGCTCTTGATAAAGTGAAAATCGTGGAAGATTTAGGTTATGACAATCTGGTTGTCAGCATCAAATCTTCAGATGTTATGATGTGTGCAAAAGCCCATGAGCTGATTGCTGAAAAATGTAATTATCCGCTTCATGTGGGTATTACAGAATCAGGAACTGTATTTTCAGGAAATATCAAGTCCTCTGTAGGACTTGGAATCATTCTTTCCCAGGGAATCGGTGATACTATCCGCGTATCCTTAACTGGGGATCCTGTGGAAGAAATTAAGACAGCAAAATTAGTGCTTCGAACACTGGGACTTCGAAAGGGCGGCATTGAAGTGGTTTCCTGTCCGACCTGCGGAAGAACTCAGATAGATTTGATCAAGCTTGCAAATGAAGTGGAAACACTGGTAGCAGGCATTCCGCTGGATATTAAAGTGGCCGTGATGGGCTGTATCGTAAATGGTCCGGGAGAAGCAAAGGAAGCAGACATCGGAATCGCAGGCGGCAAAGGAGAGGGCTTATTGATCAAAAAGGGTGAAATTATCAAAAAAGTTCCGGAAGATCAGTTGTTAGCCACACTGAAAGAGGAATTATTAAACTGGGGTGAATAAGGTGCCAAAAGCGTTTTTTGAAGTATTCCCTGCGTTAAAATTAGAGGGAATCTTAGAAGGACTTTGCGGCCAGATGATGGTCGAAAAAGTAACTTCCAATAAAATGGGCAATCGTATCAAAGTTTATATTGTAAGTAAAAAGCTGGTCCAGAAGGAGCAGCTTTTTTGCCTTGAAAAAAATATCAAAGATCAGCTCTTTTCCAGAAGCAATGTACAGATCGTCATTGTGGAGCGTTTTGAACTTTCCGAGGCCTATACACCTCAGAATCTGTTCCAGGTGTACGAGGAAAGTATTTTAGAGGAATTTAAAGCTGACAGTGATCTGGAATATAACCTGTTTCGTATGGCAGAGGTTACATTTCCTCATGAAAATGTGATGAATTTAAAACTTCCTGCAGCCTTTGTGCCGGAGATGGTAGAGCAGAAATTAAAAGAAGATTTGTATAACATCTTTGCGCACCGCTGTGGATTTGATGTAAACATTTTGCTGGAATACGCGACAGAAGCAAAATATAAGAAAAAAAATAACGAAGATTTCTATATTGAACAGCAGATTAAAAATATGCTGAAAACACCTAAGAAGGATGAAGAAGATTCTAAGGAAAAACAGGAGTCAAAGACGGAAACTCCAAAAGTAGGAGAAGAAAAGAAACCTGTAGAGCGAAAGAAACCGCTGGAGCCTCTTTCAGGAAGACGCGGTGGCGGATTTGGAAATGCACCAATGAAAAAATCGGACAATCCGGATGTCTTCTACGGTCGTGATTTTGATGATGAGTCTATCTCGATCGATCAGATCGTAGGAGAAATCGGAGAAGTGTGCGTTCGCGGTAAGATCATGAGTGTGGAAACCCGTGAGCTTCGCAATGGAGAAAAGACCATTGTCAGCTTTGCTTTTACTGACTTTACAGACAGTATTAAAGCAAAAGTATTCCTGAAAAATGAACAGGTAAAAGAGTTCTGTGATTTCATTAATCCGAAAGCAGGAAGCTTTATCAAGTTAAAAGGTGTGGTCACTCATGACCGATTTGAAAATGATCTGGGAATTTCTTCGATTACAGGAATCAAGAAAATCGGAAACTTTACATCATCCAGAATGGACAACTCACCGAAAAAGCGCGTAGAACTTCACTGTCATACAAAGATGAGTGATATGGATGGCGTGACCGATGCAAGTGCACTCTTAAAACGTGCCAAATCCTGGGGAATGACTGCCATGGCAATCACAGACCATGGATGTGTACAGGCATTCCCGGAAGCTTATCATACCTATACTGAAAAAGATGATTTTAAGGTTCTTTACGGAGTAGAAGCATACATTGTCGATGATTCTAAAGAGCTGGTTGTAAACTCGAAAAATCAAAGTTTGGATGGAAAATTTGTTGTTTTCGATTTGGAAACTACAGGCTTTAGTTCCATTCAGAATAAGATTATTGAAATTGGAGCCGTAAAAGTGGAAAACGGAAAGATTACAGACCGTTTTAGTACTTTCGTAAATCCACAGGTGCCGATTCCTTTCGAAATCGAACAGCTGACCGGGATCAAAGATGAGATGGTTATGGGAGCAGATACCATTGAAGTGATTTTGCCACAGTTTATGCATTTCTGTGAAGGCTGTGTCATGGTGGCTCATAATGCCGGCTTTGATATTGGGTTTATCGAAGAAAACTGTAAACGTCAGAATCTGAAATATGATTTCACTGTCATGGATACAGTGACTCTGGCCCGTGTACTGCTGCCGGCATTAAATAGATACAAGCTGGATACCGTAGCGAAAGCTTTGGGGATATCCTTGGAAAATCATCACCGCGCTGTGGATGATGCAGGCTGTACAGCAGAAATCTTTGTGAAATTCATTGCAATGTTAAAAGAGCAGGGAGCGGAATGTCTGGATAAGGTAAATCAGATCGGCAGTGCTTCTGTAGATGCGATAAAGAAGATGCCTACCTACCATGCGGTGATCATTGCAAGGAATGAAACAGGACGCAGAAATTTATATCGTCTGGTTTCTTTATCACATATTGATTACTATGCCAGACGTCCTCGTATACCGAAGAGCGTCTATCTAAAATATAGTGAAGGTCTGATGATCGGTTCTGCCTGTGAAGCAGGAGAGCTTTATCAGGCAGTGCTTCGAAATGCACCGGAGGAAGAAATTGTTCGTCTGGTGAAATTCTATGATTATCTGGAAATTCAGCCTCTGGGCAACAATGCATTTATGCTTCGTGATCCTAAAAGCGGAATTACCAGTGAAGAACAGTTAAAAGACATTAATCGTAAGATCTGTAAGCTGGGGGAACAGTGGAATAAGCCGGTAGTTGCTACCTGCGACGTTCACTTTATGGATCCGGAAGATGAAGTTTACCGCCGAATCATTATGGCAGGAAAAGGCTTTGCCGATGCAGATGATCAGGCACCGCTCTATCTTCGTACCACAGAAGAAATGCTTGCAGAGTTTGCTTACCTTGGACCTGAAAAGGCAGAAGAGGTTGTAATTACCAATACAAACCTTGTGGCAGATATGTGTGAAAAGGTTGTTCCGATTCATCCGGATAAATGTCCGCCGGTCATTGAAAACTCTGACCAGACACTGCGAAATATCTGTTATAACAAGGCACATGAAATCTATGGGGAAAACTTACCTGAAATCGTAGTTGAACGATTAGAGCGAGAACTTAAATCCATCATTGGCAACGGTTTCGCGGTTATGTATATCATTGCCCAGAAGCTTGTGTGGAAATCCAATGCGGATGGTTATCTGGTTGGTTCCCGAGGCTCCGTAGGTTCTTCCTTTGTAGCGACTATGGCAGGGATTACGGAAGTAAATCCGCTGCCGCCCCATTATATTTGTCCATCCTGTCATTTTGTGGATTTTGATTCTGACATTGTCAAATCCTATGCCGGAAAGGTTGGATGTGACATGGAGGATAGAAATTGTCCTGTTTGCGGGCAGCCTTTGGCAAAAGAAGGCTTTGATATTCCTTTCGAAACCTTCCTTGGATTTAAGGGGAATAAAGAACCGGATATCGACTTAAACTTCTCGGGAGATTATCAGAGTAAGGCCCATCGATATACAGAAGTTATTTTCGGTGCGGGACAGACCTTCCGTGCCGGTACCATTGGTACACTGGCTGATAAAACAGCCTTTGGATATGTGAAAAATTATTATGAAGAACGTGGACAGCATAAACGTGTCTGCGAGATTGACCGAATCGTACAGGGATGTACCGGTATCCGAAGAACCACAGGACAGCATCCGGGGGGAATCATTGTACTTCCGATGGGACATGAGATTTACCAGTTTACGCCGGTTCAGCGTCCTGCCAACGATATGACTACGGATACGGTAACAACTCATTTCGATTACCATTCCATTGACCATAACCTGTTGAAGCTGGATATTCTGGGACACGATGATCCGACCATGATTCGTATGCTGGAGGACTTAACGGGAATCGATGCCAGAAAGATTCCTCTGGATGAACCGCGGGTCATGAGTCTTTTCAGAAGTACGGAGGCACTGGGAATTGCGCCGGAGGATATCGGAGGGTGTCCTTTGGGGTCTCTTGGAATTCCGGAGTTCGGTACGGATTTTGTTATCCAGATGCTGGTAGATACAAAACCTTCCTGTTTTTCGGACTTAATCAGGATTTCCGGGCTGTCACACGGGACAGACGTATGGCTTGGAAATGCCCAGAAGCTGATTCAGGAAGGGAAAGCAACCATTTCTACAGCGATCTGTACTCGAGACGATATTATGACTTATCTCATTCGTATGGGACTTGACAGTGAATTGTCCTTTACCATCATGGAAAGTGTGCGTAAAGGAAAGGGTGTGAAGCCGGAATGGGAAGAGGAAATGTTAAAGCACGATGTACCGGACTGGTATATCTGGTCCTGCAAGACCATTAAATATATGTTCCCGAAGGCCCACGCGGCAGCTTACGTTATGATGGCGTATCGAATTGCCTATTGTAAGGTATATCATCCGCTGGCATATTATGCCGCATTCTTTAGTATCCGTGCATCGGCATTCTCCTATGAGATTATGTGCCAAGGGCGTGATAAGCTGGAATATTATCTGGCTGATTACAGAAAACGTGCAGATACATTAACGAAAAAAGAGCAGGATCAGATTCGAGATATGAAGATCGTACAGGAAATGTATGCCCGCGGCTTTGAGTTTATGAAGATTGATCTTTACCGGGCTCGGGCAAAGGAATTTCAGATCATTGATGGAAAACTGATGCCTTCTTTTGCAAGCATTGATGGTCTTGGAGATAAAGCGGCGGACCAGGTGGTGGAAGCGGCCAAGGATGGAACCTTCCTGTCAAAAGATGATCTTCGTACCAGAGCAAAGCTTAGTAAGACCATTGTAGATCTGATGGAAGAATTGGGAATCATAGAAGGTTTGCCGGAGTCAAATCAGCTGTCATTGTTTGACTTTGCATAACAATCATGTTATAGTCAAATGTAGTGCAAAGCAATGAATGTATCATCTTGAAGGAGAAAAAATGGTAAATACAGTTGTTTTTGATATTGGAAATGTGTTGGTGGATTTTCGCTGGCAGGGATTATTTGAAGACCTGGGATTTACAGGTGAAAAATTTGAAACAATCGCCAATGCTACGGTAAGAAGTCAGTGGTGGAATGAATTTGACAAAGGTGAAATGGAAGTAGAAGAAATCATTGACAAATTCGTAGAGAGAGCACCGGAGTATGAGAAGGAAATTCGAAGCATTTTTGACAATATGAACAATCTTCTTCGTGGCCGCAGTTATGCCGATGAATGGATCAGAGAACTAAAAGGGAAAGGCTGTAAAATTTATATTTTGTCTAATATGTCAAAACCTGCTCATGAAGTTCATGGAAAAGGCTGTATGCGTTTTCTGGATGATGTGGACGGAGCGATTCTTTCTTATCAGGAGAAAATGATCAAGCCTGACCGATGCATTTATGAACTGCTTTGTGAAAGATTCCAGATTGTACCGGAAAGGGCGGTTTTTCTGGATGATACCCTGAAGAATATTGAAGCTGCAAAAGAATTTGGGCTTCATGGCATTCACTTTAAAACCTATGAACAGGCAAAGGCTGAGCTTGATGCAATGCTTGCCTAGTCATTTATGAAATATCATATAAAACACAATAGGAGAGAAAATTATGGCATTATTAAAAGAATGGTATGCAGTTGCATATGATGAAAAAGCAAACAAAGGTGACATTCAGAGATTCTGGACACGTTACTTCGAACTGGAAAAAGGTGTTTACGAACAGCTCCTTACAAACCCTGACGAAGAAGTAAAAGGTTCTGTAAAAGAATTAGCTGAAAAATACAACTTATCTACATTAGAAATGGCTGGATTCTTAGATGGTATCAACGATTCTTTAGTTGAAGCAAACCCAGTAGAAGAAATGGAAGAAGATACAGTTGTTTCTTTAAAATTCGACAAAGAAAAACTTTACAAAAACATGGTAGCTGCAAAAGCTGAATGGTTATATGAATTACCACAGTGGGAAGCAATCTTCGATGAAGCTACAAGAAAAGCACTTTACCTGGAACAGAAAAAATCCGGCACAATTATTAAAGATAAAAAAGTTGGACGTAATGATCCATGCCCATGCGGAAGCGGACGTAAGTTCAAACAGTGCTGCGGTAAAAACTAATTTTATATGGATTTATAAAAACGTGTCTGCAATTGCAGATGCGTTTTTTTGTGAAAACAAAAAATAATATTGAGAACACTTAAAGATTGTGACACAATATATTTAGCAGTACTAATTATAAGGGGGAGGGTGTCTGGTTTGAAATTTCAGGGGAAAATTGGCTGGTGGTTCTGGCTTGTCATGATGGCCGGAGAAGCATTGTTAATCGCATCATTTTTTGAAACAGGGAGTAAAATAATCATAATTGGCTCGTTCATGTTTTATAATCTGCTTTTTTTTCCATTTGTTTTCCGAAATTATGTGGAAATTACAGAGGAGAAATTTATCATAGCTTTCGGATTCAATAAAGAATCCATTCCTATTTCTGAGATTACAGAAGTATATCCGACTTATAATCCGCTGGCTTCCAGCGCGGCTTCTTTAGACAGAGTTTTCATTAAAAGCAGAAGAAAAGAACTGATGTGTTCCGTAAAAAACAAAGAAAAAATGTTTGAATGCCTAAAAGAGAAGAACCCACAGATCCAGATTCATCCAAAAGGGAAAAATGACATTCATTTAAAAATAGAGAAGGGAATTATTATTTTTACAGTTGTGGTTTTGGTTTTTGTGGGGCTGATTTTGACAACCGGAAATATTAAGATGCAGTATGGAGAAAAATCCTTCACAATTCAGGCTTCCTACTGGATGGATCAGGAAGTGGATTATGAAAAAATCGACAGTATAGAGTATCGTGATGAAAAGATTTCCGGCTCCAGAACAGGGGGATTTGGAAGTTTTCGTTTGCTTATGGGAAGTTTTAAAAATGAGGAGTTTGGAAATTACACAAGATATACCTATAAAAACTACGATGCAGGGATTGTGTTAATCGTGAATGGAAAAGAACTGGTAATCAGCGGAAAAAATCAGGAAGAAACGAGAACAATCTATGAAGAGCTTTTAAAAAGATGCGAAAGATAGAGGGGGGACAGTATGAAGTTAAAAAATAACAAAATTGACTGGATCATAGAAATTATGTGCCTGACCTTGTTAATAGGCCTGACGGCTTATCTGATTTTTCACTGGGGCAGTATTCCGGACAAAATTCCGGCTCATTATGACTGGGAAGGAAATATTGACCGTTGGGGAAATAAATCAGATTTAATATTTCTTCCGATGATGTCGTGGTTTTTATATCTTCTGATCACGGGTCTTCAGCAGGTGCCGTTGGCATGGAATACAGGAGTGAAGATTACAGGGGAAAATGAAGAGAGAGTTTATCGTACGCTTAAATATATGCTGGAAACTTTGAAGATGATTGTGCCGGTTGCAGTGTTCGGGGATTTGATTTTCTGGATCGTGAGATTATATCAGGTAAAATAGCGAGTAAACGAAGAAGCAATTTTGATATTTTTAGTCATGCATGCTTCTTCGTTTGTTTTTTGTATTTCAGATCTCTATATTAAAACTTCTTTTTATATGTATGGTAAGCCAATAGATTCAAAGTCAATGTGACCATCAAAAGAAACATGGAGGCAAAATTATAGCCCCATACCAGATCCTGAACTGTGCCGGATTGGTGATTGCGCATTAGCAGATCCATCGTTAGGATTGGAATCCAGATTGCAATTGCACATAATAAAAAACTGATAGAACTTAGGATACCAAAACAATCGCTCTCTTTCTTTTTGCGACGGACAATATTGATGATTGGCAGAATCCACGCAAGCAGTCCGAGGGAAAGCGGAAACAAAGCTAAAAGACCATTTGGAATTGGCAATGGCTCATTTTGATAATACCATAGATAGGTAATTCCGCTGTAGCCTGAAATGAGAATCAGTAAGACGAGAAGCCCTGTGATAATGGAATCTCTGGCGAGTCTGCGTTTTTGCTCAAATTCAGACAGATGGATAATGTCTCTAATAATTGCAGTTTCCTCTTTTGCAGGAGCGGTTAGACTGCGCTCTCCACTGATAAGTTCCGTGATGGAAATGTCCAATGCTTCTGCAAGAGGCTCTAATAAGGAAATATCCGGAAATCCATGAGCATTTTCCCATTTGGAAACAGTTGCATTGGATACCTGAATTTTTGCTGCAAGTTCTTTTTGTGTAATACCCTTTTCTATTCGAAGTGTTTTGATAAGCATCCCTGTTTTTTCGTTGTCCATGATATGATACCTCCCATGTGTTTTTTAGTGTAGCATTTTATGCGGGAAAATGTAAATCAACGCTGCTTCAACTTGGGTTGTTTTGGCTGTTTTTACATACAATATTTTCGGAGGTGAAATTTCATGGACAAAAAGAGATGGAAAAGATGCATCAAAAAATATTATTTGACAAAAGAACTCTACTAATGTAGAATAATTACATACTACAATTGTAGAGCAAATGAGAGGTGATAAAAGTGACTATAAAAAAATTACCAGATACAGAATTAGACGTGATGCAGGCAATCTGGGCATGTGAAGTCCCGGTATCACGCGCAGACATTGATAGGATTTTGAAAGAAAAGCATCCCATGGCTTTGACTACGCTTCTTACATTATTAACTCGTCTGTCTGAAAAAAGATTCATTAAGATTGAAAAAGAGGGGCGCAGTTCCAGATATTATCCTCTTGTGAGTCGGCAGGAATATCTGGCACAGCAGAGTAATCGTTTTTTACATAAACTTTGTGGCGGAAGCCTTTCGATTTTTGCTACAGCCCTTTGTGACAGTGGATTGACAAAGGAAGAACTGGCAGAGCTTCGAAGCCTGCTGGATAAGGAGAAACTATGAGTCAGGATTTGTTGATTAAAGGATTTGTGGTGCTGATCATGAGCCTGGTCTTTGCGGGTACGATATTTTTCCGATACGATGATGAGTCAAGAATGAAAAGCAGTGAGGGGAATCAGCAAAAGTATTTGCCGTATATTTCGGGAAATCTTCTTCTAAGCTGTATTCTTGCAGTTGCAATCTTTGGAGTATTTATGTTCGGTGTGCAGGAAACAACAAAATTGATTATTTCTGTGTGCTTTGGTGTCTTTGTGCATACCAGCTTATATTACATCGCTCTCATTGTGACCATTCCTTTGTTTCGTAAATATATGAGTGCCAGAACTTGCGCGGTATTATGGATGCTTCCAAATTATCTTTATATTACACTTTATAGTGGGATGGAAGTAAATGCACCACTGGTTGTATTTCATGCATCACAAAATGTGGTGAGGCTGATTTTCTGTATTTGGCTGACAGGATTTTTGGCAGTTCTTTTGGGAAATATTGTTTCACATCTTGTATTTCGCTCAAATATTCTAAAAAATGCGAAGGATGTTACGAATATAGAAATTCTGGAAATATGGAATGAGAAACTTGAAGCTGCCAATATGCGATATAAAAAATACCGCTTAATCGTTTCGCCAAATGCGAAAACGCCTCTTTCTGTCGGCCTGTTTCGTCGTAAAACATGTGTCGTATTGCCTGACAAAGAATACTCTTTGGAAGAATTAAGACTGATATTTCAGCATGAAATTGTTCATATTGGTCGTGAAGACAGCTGGTCAAAGTTTTTTCTTTTGTTCTGTACAGCCATGTGTTGGTTTAATCCACTTATGTGGATTGCAATGCGTAAAAGTGCCGATGATCTTGAATTAAGCTGTGATGAAACGGTGTTGCTGGACGTGGATGATGAGGATAGACGACGGTATGCGGAACTGATTCTGAGTACAGCCGGTGATGAACGGGGATTTACGACCTGTCTTTCTGCTTCGGCCTCAGCGATGCGTTATCGTTTGAAAAATATCATAAAAACAAAGACACGACGTTCGGGTATCTTGGTTGTAGGTGTGATATTTTTTATTTTGGTTATGAGTTATGGTTATGTTGCTCTTGCCTATGGAGAAAGCAGCACAAAAGAGCTGATTCAATATTGGGGAGAAGCAGAAAAATTTCAGGTAGAACAGATGTATCTTTCCACACCAGGACAGGAAAATACAATACGCCTGGAGTGTGAGGATGAAGAAGCCTTTTATCGATATATGGATGATCTTATGGCCGAAAACTTAACCGGGAAGTATTCTTTTTCGGATGACAGAAAAATGTTGTCATTTATCTGTCATACATCAAAAGTGCGAATGTATATTCAGCTATCAGATGATATTATCCGGATACTTCCCACCGATGGAACTAAGAGAACAGAATGGCATTTCTATTATTTACCGGAAGGTGTGGATTGGTTGTATCTTGAGAGCATTTTAATTCCGATAACAACTTCTTATTAAAATTTTAAGTGTCAAATTCTTCTCAAGGTTTCTTGTGTATATTAGGAAACTGCTTCTTGACAGAATTTGATTTTATGGCTAAAATTTAATAAGATATTGTAAAACGTTGAAGAGAAGAGTAGGATAGGAAATGTCCCAGAGAGAGGCTCATTTGGTGGAAGAGTCTTGGCAGGAACTCATCTGAAGACCATCTCGGAGTGGCTCTAATCAAGCCCGGTGATTCCGTTATCATCATAAAGAAAGTGGCATGTGTGGATTTATCACATGCAATTAGGGTGGAACCACGGTAATATAAAAAGATTTATCGTCCCTGAATAGATACTCGGTGTCTGTTCAGGGATTTTTATTTGTCTGGACTTGAAGTGACCATGCAAAGATGCAATGGGGATGTTAAGAAGAATAAAAAATCCTGACAGAAGCCGGAAAGACAGCTTTTTATAGTGGTGAAAGAGTCTTTACATGAATTTGTTGTAAAATGGGGTCTATGTAAGAAAAATTATTTTGTATGCCCTGTTTAGGTTGAAGAATTACAGTTTTCACGATGGTTGGGGGCATATAGAGAAAAAATCAAGCTAAGACCCCGGAATTTCTAAAAAGCGGGGCATAGGAGCTGACAAATTTTGTATAGACCCCTCAGAACTAGAAAATGAGTCGAAGTAGTAGAAAAGTGGGGCACACAAGAATAAAAATTCTGTGTAGACCCTGCGAGTGAATGAAAAGAGAAAAATCCACACAAAAAGGTATGTCGAAAAGCAATGATTTTATCAAAAGACTTCTTAAAATCGGAAGAAGCAGAAATTTAGGAGGAAAAGTATGAAAATCACACTCAAAGACGGTTCTGTAAAAGAATATGCAGAAAGCAAATCAGTGTATGATATCGCTCTCGATATCAGCGAAGGTCTTGCACGTGCAGCATGTGCAGGAGAAGTAAACGGAGAAATTGTAGACTTAAGAACAGTGGTAGATGCAGACTGTGAACTGAGCATCTTAACAGCAAATGATGCGAAAGGTTTGGCAGCCCTTCGTCACACAGCATCTCATGTACTGGCAGAAGCAGTGAAAAATGTATTCCCGGATGCGAAATTAGCCATTGGACCAAGCATTGACACAGGATATTACTACGATTTTGATCATGCTCCGTTCTCAAGAGAAGACCTTGACAAAATCGAAGCAGAAATGAAAAAAATCATCAAAAAAGGTGAAAAATTAGAAAAATTCACACTTCCAAGAGAAGAAGCGATTAAATTCATGGAAGAAAAAGGGGAACCATACAAGGTGGAACTTATCCAGGATTTACCGGCAGATGCAGAAATTTCTTTCTACAAACAGGGTGAATTCGTTGACCTTTGTGCAGGTCCTCACCTTATGAACACAAAAGCAATCAAAGCATTTAAGCTGATTTCTTCTTCTATGGCTTACTGGAGAGGTGATTCTAACAAAGCACAGTTGCAGCGTATTTATGGTACAGCTTTCACAAAGAAAGATGAATTAGCTGCATACCTGGAACACTTAGAAGACATTAAGAGACGTGATCACAATAAACTTGGTCGCGAAATGGAACTTTTTGCAACTGTTGATGTTGTAGGACAGGGTCTTCCATTGATGCTTCCAAAGGGTGTAAAAATGATCCAGAAGCTTCAGAGATGGATTGAAGATCTGGAAGATAAAGAATGGGGCTATGTACGTACAAAGACTCCTTTAATGGCAAAATCTGATCTTTACAAGATTTCCGGTCACTGGGATCACTATAAAGATGGTATGTTCGTTTTAGGCGATGAAGAAAAGGATGATGAAGTATTTGCTCTTCGTCCTATGACTTGCCCCTTCCAGTATCAGGCATACCTCAACAGAGCGCGCTCCTACCGCGATCTCCCGCAGAAGTACTTCGAGCTCGGCGTCGTGCACAGGCACGAGAAGAGCGGCGTGCTCCACGGCCTCCTGCGCGTGCGCCAGTTCACGCAGGACGATGCGCACATCTTTATGCGCCGTGAGCAGATTACTGATGAAATTATGGGCGTAGTTCACCTTATCAACGAGGTTTATACTAAGTTCGGATTTAAGTATTTCATTGAATTATCCACACGTCCCGAGAATTCTATGGGTAGCGATGAGGATTGGGAGGCAGCTACAAACGGTCTTAAGAATGCACTTGAAAAGCTCGGTCTTG
>ERZ808026.163-NODE-163-length-13664-cov-5.182748_pt1 | contig 13664 bp, 9 predicted proteins | sample MGYA00380182_ERZ808026 | MGnify/ENA primary metagenome ERZ808026 (study PRJEB31490, sample SAMN06133376) | cow dung metagenome | isolation source: H9 | host: cow | place: China: Chengdu | collected 2015-05 ... | reverse complement strand
TGAATGATCCGTCTGCCCGCAATCACATTGGCATCTACGTAGGCGGGATATGCGGGTTCAATGACGAGTGCCGAGCTGCTTCTGTCAAAGAGATCGAGAATATCTCCCAGTTCATCACTTGCTCCACTCGATACGAACACCTCGTCGGCATCCAGTATCACGCCACGCTCAGCGTAGTGCTTGGCAACGGTCTCACGCAAAAACTGTGCTCCGCATTCAGGCATATAACCGTGGAAGGTCTCCTTGTTCGCTTGATCGGCTACGCCCTCGTGAAGTGCCGCAATAACTGCATCACAAAGAGGCAGAGATACATCACCGATGCCCATACGGTAAATATGCTTTTCGGGATGCTCCATCTGATATTTCTTTACCTTCTGCGCGATACCGGCGAACAGATAGGATTCTTTAAGGTCTCTATAGTGCATATTAGGTGTAATCATTCCATCGTCTCTCCTTCATAAACAAATTCTGCGGGGCCTGTCATAGTCACCTTGTTATCAGGCGTGACAGTGATTTTCAAGGTACCGCCGTCAAGATGAACCGAGATCGGCTCACAATATGCGCAACATTTTTTCTTGACCGCAGCCGTAGCAGAGGCACACGCACCCGTTCCGCAAGCCATCGTCACGCCGCTTCCCCTCTCCCATACTTTCATACGAAGCTCACTATTCCCAAGCACCTGAACAAATTCTACGTTCACTCCGTCCGCAAACGCCTCGTGATGCTCGATCTTTGGTCCAAGTGTGGTGAGAGGTGCTTTTTCGATATCATCAACAAAGATAACCGCATGAGGATTACCGACAGATACGGGAGTCAAAACGACCGTTTCACCATCAATATTTAACGTCATATCTTCGGCAGGAACAGCTTGTCCCATATCCACGGTCACGCTTTTGACCTTACCGAAGCTGACACCAAGCTCCAAGGTCTTGATACCAGAAAGAGTTTCAACGGTCAGACTCTTTTTATCGGTATAGCCTTTATCGTAAACGTATTTGCCGACACAGCGAATACCGTTTCCGCACATTTTTGCTTCACTTCCGTCTGCGTTGAAGATACGCATTTTGAAATCCGCGACGGCAGAGGGTGATATGTAGATCATACCGTCCGAGCCGGCACCGAAATGCCGCTCGGAAAGCTTGGTTGATAATTCTTCAATATTGCTCGGAACCTCTCCGTACACGTACAGATAATCGTTTCCGAGTCCGTGCATTTTCGTAAAATGCATTTGATCACTTCCTTTTTATTTTGCGTTAATTGTGGAGATTCCCATCGTAACCTCCTCAAGAACGTCCAGCAACATTCTGACGGTATCGAGGGATGTCAACATCGTAATGTTGTTCTGCGCCGCACAGCGACGAATGGCAACACCGTCTCCAAAATGCTTACCCGACAAGATTGCACGGGTGTTAATGACGTAGCTAACATATCCCTGTCTGATAGAGTCAAGAACCTCCTCGCTACCTTCGCTCGGCTTGTGACGGATTCTTGTACGGATACCGTGATCCTTTAGGTACTGTCCTGTAAGCGTGGTGGCTTCGATATTAAAGCCCATATTATAAAATCTCTTTATAAGCGGTAATGTCTCAGCCTTATCCTCGTCTGCCACACTGACAACCACCGTACCGTAATTGCGGAGCGTCAGACCCGATGCGATCATCGCCTTATACATGGCGCGATGCAGCTTTTCGTCGTAGCCGATTGCCTCTCCCGTGGATTTCATTTCGGGAGAGAGGTATGCGTCCATGCCGCGAAGCTTGGAGAATGAGAATGCGGGTGCCTTCACGTAATAACGACTCTTTTCTTTCGGGTAAATATCGAAGAGACCCTGCTCCTGCAAGGATACGCCGAGGTTAACCAGCGTTGCGATATCCGCAAGACTATATCCCGTCGCTTTGGAAAGGAACGGTACGGTTCGGGAGGAACGAGGATTGACCTCAATAATATAAACGTCGTCGTGCTCATCCACGATAAACTGAATATTGAAGAGTCCTATAATACCGATACCAAGTCCGAGCTTTTCGGTGTATTCGAGGATTGTGTTCTTGACTTTATCGGAGATTGAAAAGGTAGGATATACGCTGATCGAATCTCCCGAGTGGATACCGGTTCTCTCAACCAGCTCCATAATACCGGGAACGAACACACGCTTACCGTCGCAGATCGCATCGACCTCGACTTCCTTGCCGCGAATGTATTTATCCACAAGCACAGGCTTATCCTCATCAATCTCAACAGCGGTTTTCAGATAGTTTCGGAGCGCTTCTTCTTTCGCGACAATCTGCATCGCTCTGCCGCCAAGCACGAAGCTGGGGCGAACGAGCACGGGATATCCGATCTCTTCTGCCGCTCTGACACCAGCTTCAATGCTCGTTACCGCTCTGCCCTTCGGTTGAGGGATATGTAACTCAGAAAGAAGTTTTTCAAAGGCATCCCTGTTCTCTGCCCGTTCAATCGCTTCGCAGTCGGTTCCAATAATCTTTACACCGCGCTCGGCAAGCGGCTCAGCCAAATTGATTGCGGTTTGACCGCCAAGAGTCGCTATGACTCCCTCGGGCTTTTCCAGCTCGATCACGTTCATGACGTCCTCAACGCAAAGCGGCTCAAAGTAGAGCTTATCCGAACAGGTGTAGTCGGTGGAAACGGTTTCGGGGTTGTTGTTGATAATGATCGCCTCGTAGCCTGCCGCCTTGATGGTCTGTACTGCATGAACGGTGGAATAATCGAATTCCACGCCCTGACCGATACGGATCGGACCCGAACCAAGTACGATGACCTTTTTCTTATTGGATACGACCGACTCGTTCTCTTCCTCATAGGTGGAATAGAAATACGGAATGTAGCTGTCGAATTCGGAAGCGCAGGTATCGATCATCTTATAGACGGGGACAATGCCTGCCTTGCGGCGGAGCGTATAAACCTCAAGCTCGCTCGTCTCCCAAAGCAGTGCGATCTCTTTGTCAGAGAAGCCCATCTTTTTTGCCCTGCGAAGCGTGTCAATGTCATTCTTGCTTACTTTGATGTTTTGCTCCTCGTCAACAATGTTCTTGAATTTGCGGATAAAGAGCATATCAATGGCAGTTGCCGCCGCAATTCTACCCGCATCACATCCGCGGCGCAGAAGCTCTGCAATGGCGTAGATACGGTCGTCTGTTCCGATCTTAATATAATCAAGCAGCTCTGCCTCACATACCTTATCAAACTTTTTGTGATGCAAATGGCAAAGTCCGATTTCAAGCGAACGGATCGCTTTCAAGAGACTTTCTTCTATGGTTCTTCCGATACTCATGACCTCGCCCGTTGCTTTCATCTGCGTGGAAAGCGAGTTATTGGCATCGGCAAATTTATCAAATGGGAAACGCGGCATCTTGGTTACCACGTAGTCAAGCGTTGGCTCGAAGGATGCGGGCGTGTTGGCAATTCTGATCTCGTCCAGCGTCATACCCACACCGATCTTTGCCGATACACGCGCGATTGGGTACCCACTTGCCTTAGACGCAAGCGCAGAGGAACGTGACACACGGGGATTGACCTCGATGAGATAATATTGGAAGGAATATGGGTCAAGTGCAAACTGTACGTTACATCCGCCTTCGATCTTGAGTGCGCGAATAATTTTGAGCGCACTGTCACGGAGCATATGATACTCCTTGTTGGTAAGCGTTTGCGAGGGACATACCACGATGGAGTCGCCCGTGTGAATACCAACCGGATCGATATTCTCCATATTACAGATGGTAATGGCGGTATCGTTGTGGTCTCGCATGACCTCATACTCGATCTCCTTGAAGCCCTTGATGCTCTTCTCTATGAGCACCTGATGCACCGGAGAAAGAGACAAGGCGTTTTTCACAAGCGGTAGGAATTCTTCTTCATTATCAGCAAAGCCGCCACCCGTTCCACCAAGCGTAAAGGCGGGACGAAGCACAACGGGATAACCGATTTTTTCTGCAACCTCCAAACCCTCTTGAATCGAATTGGCTATATCCGAGGGAAGAACGGGCTCGCCGAGGCTCTCGCACAGCTCCTTGAAAAGCTCTCTGTCCTCTGCTCTCTCAATCGATTCACTGCTCGTTCCGAGAAGCTCAACACGGCATTCCTTAAGGATTCCCTTCTTCTCAAGCTGCATAGCAAGATTCAGTCCCGTTTGACCGCCGATACCGGGCAGGATCGCGTCGGGGCGTTCATAACGGATGATCTTTGCGATATATTCCAGCGTCAGCGGTTCCATATAGACCTTATCCGCAATGGAGGTATCCGTCATAATCGTTGCGGGGTTGGAGTTACAAAGGACGACTTCGTAGCCCTCTTCCTTAAGAGCAAGGCACGCCTGCGTTCCCGCGTAGTCAAACTCTGCCGCTTGACCGATAACGATAGGACCGGAGCCGATCACAAGGACCTTTTTAATATCGGTTCTCTTAGGCATTGCTCTTCTCCTCCTGCATGATTTCAATAAATTTATCGAACAGATATGCACTGTCCTGTGGTCCCGGTGCGCTTTCCGGATGATATTGAACGCTGAACACGTGATCTTCCTTGCACTCCACGCCCTCAATGGTGTTATCGAGAATATTGATGTGGGTGGGAATAAGGCGGGTTTCCTTGAGACTTTCGGTATCAACCGCATAGGAATGATTCTGCGAGGTGATCTCGATCTTGTTCGTTTCCACGTTCCTGACGGGGTGATTACCGCCTCTGTGTCCGAATTTCAGCTTATAGGTCTTTGCACCGTAGGCAAGAGAGATGATCTGATGTCCAAGGCAGATCCCGAAAATAGGATACTTACCGCAAAGCGTTCCAATGGTTTCGATCACGGGCTGCACATCGGTGGGGTCACCCGGACCATTGGAAATGAAGATACCATCGGGTGACAAATGCTCAATCTCCTCTGCCGTTGTATCCCACGGTACGATGGTTACCGAACATCCTCGCTTACCAAGTGAGCGAACGATGTTCTGCTTCATTCCGCAGTCGATGGCAACCACGTGATACCGTTCCTTGGGCACGCGGGAGTACCATATATTTTTACAACTCACCTTCGATACCGCGTCGGTGGGAATCGTGCTCGTCCTCAGTATCTCAATTCCTTTTTCTATCGGCGTATCGGCATCCGTGATCAGTGCTTTTCTTGAACCGTGATCACGAATGGAGCGTGTCAGCTTTCTTGTGTCAACTCCCCATACGCCGGGAATCCTGTATTTCTTCATAATTTCGTCAAGCGTTGCCACGCTTCGGAAATTTGAGGGCTCATTGTTATATTCACGAACGATCAGCGCACCGATCGTCGGTGTGTTCGTTTCGTAATCGTCATCGCAAATACCGTAGTTACCGATGAGGGGATAGGTCATAACCACGGCTTGATAGGTATAGGACGGATCGGACACGATCTCCTGGTAGCCGACCATTGAGGTATTGAATACGATCTCGCACACCTTATCCGAGGTATCTCCAAATCCGTATCCGTAATACTCCGCTCCATCCTCCAAGATAATTTTTCTGTCATACTTTTCCATCATTGCTTTCCTCTTTCCGACAGCTTTTGTTCAAATCTGTCGCGTCTTACGTCGATTGGCACACTTGTTGGGTAATCACCGCAGAAGCAAGCTCTGCAATAATCCTTTCCACCGACAAGCGCATCCAGTGCCGACACAGGCAGATAACCGAGACTGTCCGCACCGATCATCTCCGTGATTTCCTCCACCGAATGGTGACAAGCAATCAGATGCTCCTCTGAATCAATATCCGTTCCGTAATAGCAGGGGTGAAGAAAAGGCGGTGAGGATATTCTGATATGCACCTCGGCAGCGCCCGCATCTCGAAGTAGCCCCACTACACGCCCCATAGTATTTCCTCTAACGATGGAATCATCCACAAGAACAACTTTCTTGCCGCGCACGGTTTCTTCAACCGCCGACAATTTGATACGCACTCCGTCCATTCTCGCACCTTGCCCGGGAGAGATAAAGGTTCTGCCTATGTATTTATTTTTGATGAGCCCGATTCCGTATGGAATACCGGATTCACGGCTAAAGCCGAGTGCTGCATCAAGTCCCGAATCAGGAGCACCTATCACAATATCCGCATTCACAGGATGCGTCTTCGCAAGAATTTTGCCTGCCTCTACGCGAGAAGCATGAACCGAGATACCGTCAATCACGGAGTCGGGTCTGGCAAAATAAATGTATTCAAATACACATAGCTTTTTGCTTTTCCTGCCGCAGTGCTCACGTCTCGATTCTATTCCGTTCTTGCCGAACACAACGATCTCGCCGGGCTCAATATCTCGGATAAAGTCGGCCCCGACCGCCCGAAGCGCACAGGATTCTGATGCTACTACGTAAATACCGTCGGCTGTCTTGCCGTAACAGAGGGGACGGAAGCCGTAAGGGTCGCGTGCGCAGATCAGCTTTTGCGGTGACATCAGCACCAAGGAATAAGCGCCATCCAGCGTATTCATAGCCGCCGATACTGCCTCTTCGATAGAAGAAGTGCGCAAGCGTTCTTTGGTGATGATATAAGCAATGGTTTCGGTATCGCTTGTGGTATGGAAGATAGCACCCGTCATTTCAAGCTCGGAACGCAGTTCCACTGCATTTGAAAGATTTCCGTTGTGGCAAAGTGCCATCCTTCCCTTTTGGTGATTGACTTCGATTGGCTGACAGTTGTTTCTGTTGTTTCCGCCCGTGGTTCCGTACCTTACGTGTCCGACTGCCATCGTTCCTCTCGGAAACTTGGCAAGGCGCTCCGCCGGGAAAACCTCGGCGACAAGCCCAAGATCCTTGTGGGAGACGAAAACGCCGTCATCATTGACTACGATTCCGCATCCCTCCTGACCTCTGTGTTGAAGGGCATAAAGACCGTAATAGCAATAGTTTGCGACGTCAGTCGCCTCGGGAGCGATTACGCCAAACACCCCGCATTCCTCGTGAATTGCTTGATCTATGCTCATTTTCTTCCTCCCTCGGCGTGTTCAAACGCTGCACCAACAAAGCCCTTGAAAAGTGGATGGCATTTATTGGGACGGCTCTTGAACTCGGGATGATACTGAACACCGACGTGGAAGGGACGGTCGCTCAGCTCCACCGTTTCGATCAGTCTGCCGTCGGGAGAGGTACCGCTCAGCGTCAAACCGCAATTTGTAAGTGCCTCTCTGTAATCGTTATTGAATTCATAACGGTGTCTGTGTCGCTCGCTGATGTGACTCGTCTCGTAGCAATGCTCCATCGTTGTTCCGGGCTTGATCTCACACGGATATGCACCGAGACGAAGTGTGCCCCCTTTGTCAATATCGTCGCTCTGCCCGGGCATAAAATCGATAACCTTATGCTTGCACTGCTCGTCAAACTCACCCGAGTTTGCATCGGTGATACCTGCGACGTTTCTCGCGTACTCGATAACGGCGATCTGCATACCAAGACAGATGCCAAAGTACGGAAGCCCCGTTTCTCTCGCATATCTTGCGGCAAGGATCATGCCCTCGATTCCGCGACTGCCGAAGCCGCCCGGGACAAGAATACCGTCAAGTCCCGCAAGAGCCTTTTCATAGTTTTCGGGAGTCAGTGTTTCGGAGTCGATCCATTCGATCTTGATATGAGTATTGTGGAAATATCCTGCGTGTCGAAGGGCTTCGGCAACCGACAGATAGGCATCGTGAAGTCCTACATATTTTCCTACAAGACCAATCCTCACGGTATAGGGCCTGGATTTAATTCGCTCCACCATTTGCTGCCACTCCTCAAGCTCGGGAGCGGGAGCATCTATACTCAGCTCACGGCATACGACGGAGGAGAAATTCGATTTTTCAAGCATTAAGGGTGCTTCATAAAGGTTGGGGAGGGTGATATTTTCAATGACACAATCGGGCTTTACATTGCAAAACAGCGAGATCTTCTTAAAAATCGATTCTTCCAGCGGCTCGTCGCAACGCAAAACGATGATATTCGGATTGATGCCCATTCCCTGCAATTCCTTGACCGAATGCTGAGTGGGCTTGGACTTATGCTCATCCGATCCGCGCAGGAACGGAACCAGCGTAACGTGAATAAACAGGCTGTTTTCTCTGCCGACCTCCAAGGAGATCTGACGAACAGCTTCCAAAAACGGCTGAGACTCAATATCGCCGATAGTGCCGCCGATTTCGGTGATTACCACGTCGGCGTCGGTCTTTTTGCCTACGCTGTAAACGAACTCCTTGATCTCGTTTGTAATGTGCGGAATGACCTGTACGGTCGAGCCGAGATATTCACCTCTGCGCTCCTTGTTCAGCACGTTCCAATAGACCTTACCGGTAGTTAGATTGGAATACTTATTCAAATCCTCGTCGATAAATCTTTCATAGTGTCCGAGGTCAAGATCGGTTTCAGCTCCGTCCTCGGTCACGTACACCTCACCGTGCTGATACGGACTCATTGTGCCGGGGTCTACGTTGATATACGGGTCAAGCTTCTGTGCCGCCACCTTGAGTCCTCTCGCCTTGAGAAGTCTGCCGAGCGAAGCGGCGGTTATTCCCTTTCCAAGTCCCGATACAACACCGCCCGTTACGAATATATATTTTGTCATTGATTTCACCTTCCTCTACATTGCCTATTTTCGGTAGTCTATTCCCACTCCACCGTTGCCGGAGGCTTTGAGGTGATGTCATACACCACTCTCGTTATCATACCGATCTCTCCCGTGATTCTGTTTGACGCTCTCTCCAAAACATCGTATGGAAGTCTTGTCCATTCCGCCGTCATAAAATCGTCGGTCGTTACGGCTCTTAGTGCGACCGTGTATCCATACGTGCGAGCATCTCCCTTGACACCAACGCTACGCAGGTCGGTCAACACAGCAAAATACTGATTTGTATCCTTTTCGAGCTTTGCATTTGCAATCTCCTCACGGAAAATCGCATCCGCATCTCTTAATACGTCTAATTTATCTTTCGTGATCTCGCCGATCACACGAACGGCAAGACCGGGACCGGGAAATGGCTGTCTCCACACAAGCTCATACGGAATACCAAGCTCGGTACCAACCGCTCTGACCTCGTCCTTAAAGAGATCTCGCAAAGGTTCAACGATCTCGTCAAAGGCGATCACATCGGGAAGTCCGCCCACGTTGTGATGGCTCTTGATTACCGCAGAATCTCCTTTTCCGCTCTCAATCACGTCGGGATAGATGGTTCCCTGCACAAGCACATTAATCTTGCCCAACTTCCCCGCTTCATCCTCAAAGACACGGATAAATTCCTCGCCGATGATCTTTCTCTTTTGCTCCGGCTCGGTAACGCCCGCAAGCTTTGAAAGAAACCGTTCTTCGGCGCCTACACGAATGAGATTCAGTCCAAAGTGTCCCTTGAAGGTCGCTTCAACAAAATCCCCCTCGTCTTTCCGCAAGAGTCCGTGATCAACGAAAACACAGGTCAGGTCGTCACCAATCGCTTTATGTAGTAGTACCGCCGCGACCGACGAATCTACGCCACCCGATAAAGCAAGCAAAACCCTTTTGCCGGAAAGCTCCTTTTTGTATTTTGAAACAGAGCTTTCGACGAAATTATCCATCGTCCAATCGCCCGCACAGCCGCAAACGTCAAACAGGAAGTTATAAAGCATTTGCTTTCCGAACTCGCTGTGCGTCACTTCGGGATGGAACTGTACACCGTAAAGCTTTCGCTTTTCATCACACATTGCCGCACACGGGCACTTATCTGTGTAGCCGATGATCTCAAAGCCTGCGGGGACTTCTTTTACGTAATCGGTGTGGCTCATCCACACGGTGCTTTTCTCGGGAACGCCCTTAAAAAGCACACTATTCTTTACATATACGGTAGTTTTTCCGTATTCGCTGCTGTTCTCGGCAGAGGTAATGACACCTCCCGCCATATGTGCCATCAATTGATCTCCGTAGCAGATACCAAGGATAGGTATTCCGATATTCAAAATGACAGGATCATAGTGAGGAGACTTCTCATCATACACGCTGTTGGGACCGCCCGTGAAGATGATTCCCTTGTATCCGATTTCCTTGATTTCCCCCACTGTGATCTTATTATAAGGCTTGATTTCAGCATATACGTGATGCTCTCGCACACGGCGGGCGATCAGTTGGTTATACTGTCCACCGAAGTCCAAAACAAGTATCTTTTCCATACGCACCTCAAAGATTGATTTCTGCGCTTGAGCCGTCAACGCCTTCTAACAAGGGCTTGACCTTAGCAAGGAAAGCTTCCACCTGCTCGGGACACCTGCCAATATACTTACTCGGTTCCAGAAGCGCGTTGATCTCAGCCTCACTCATACCAAAGGTAGGCTCGGCGGCAAGTCTTGCCGTCAGGTCACATTCCTCACCGTTCTTCATTTTTGCGGTTGCTTCCATCGAGCACTTGCGAATGATCTCGTGTATCTCCTGACGGTTGCCTCCACGCTTGACCGCCTCCATCATCAAATTCTCGGTTGCGATAAAGGGCAGGTATTCCTTGACCGTTTTTTCAACGATCTTTTCGTTCACGTGAAGTCCATCGGTTACATTCTGGCAAAGGCGAATCACCGCGTCTGCGCACAGGAAGCCCTCGGGCATGGAAATACGGCGGTTTGCGGAATCGTCAAGTGTTCTTTCAAGCCACTGCGTTGAAGCCGTCATCGGTGCGTTCATCGCATCCGTCATTAAATAGCGGGCCAGCGAGCAAATACGCTCACTTCGCATTGGATTGCGCTTGTATGCCATAGCGGAGGATCCGATCTGATTCTTTTCAAAGGGTTCTTCTACCTGTCTGTCGTGCTGGAGCAAACGAATGTCGTTCGCCATTCTGTACGCACTCTGCGCGATAGAGGAAAGCGCGTTCAGAATCCTTGAATCAACCTTTCGAGGATAGGTCTGCCCTGCTACATCAAAGCACTCGTCAAATCCGAAATCTTTACAGATCATTCGGTTCATTTCGTCGATCTTTGCGGTATCCCCCTCAAAGAGCTCCACAAAGCTTGCCTCCGTACCTGTCGTTCCGCGACAGCCAAGAAGCTTGATATTGTCAATTGCAAAATCAAGCTCGTGAAGATCGGAGAGAAAATCCTGCATCCAAAGCGTTGCGCGCTTACCAACCGTTACAAGCTGTGCCGGCTGATAGTGCGTATAGCCGAGAGTGGGCATCTCCTTATATTTTTCGGCGAATTTGGAAAGATTCTCTAAAACCACCAACAGCTCTGCACGTAAATAGCGCAGAGCATCACGGTAAATTATGAGATCTGCGTTATCGGTAACAAAGCAGCTTGTCGCGCCAAGATGTATGATACCTGCGGCAGAAGGGGCAGCTTGCCCATAGGCATAGACGTGAGCCATTACGTCGTGTCGAACTTCCTTTTCACGTGCGGCAACACACGCATAATCTATATCGTTCGTATGTGCTTCAAGCTCCGCAACCTGTCCTTCGGTCACGGGAAGTCCAAGGGCGTGTTCAGCTTTTGCAAGGGACACCCAAAGGCGACGCCACGTGCTATAGCGGGTGTCACTTGAAAACAGGCTCAGCATATATTCAGATGCGTAACGCGAGGATAAGGGGGATTCGTATTTGCTTGTCATATTCATTCTCCTTACTTTCTGATAATGATACTGTCTCTTTCGGGTCCTACCGAAACGTAGGTGATTGGACAATCGATTTGTTTTTCAATAAACATAACGTATTCTCGTGCCTCACGCGGCAGATCTTCCCACTTGCGAACACCCGAGATGTCACATTTCCAGCCGTCAAAATATTCTATAACGGGTTTTGCGTTTTTCAGTGCCGACGGGAACGGAAAACGATCTGTTTCCTTTCCGTCCACAATGTATCTGGTACAAACGGGGATCTTATCCATATACGAAAGCACGTCGAGCTTGGTGAGCGCTATTGCCGTTGCCGCTTGAACCTCAACGCCGTAACGGGTTGCCACGATATCAATCGGGCCTACACGGCGAGGTCTGCCCGTTTTTGCTCCATACTCAAATCCTGCTTTGCGAAGCTCATCTGCTTCGTCACCGAACATCTCACAAACAAACGGTCCCTCTCCCACGCAGGTGGAATATGCCTTGACCACACCAACCACTTCATCCACCTTGGCGGACGGAAGTCCGGAACCGATCGGTGCGTATGCCGCTGTTGTGTTAGAGGAGGTGGTATACGGATAAATACCGTAATCAAGATCGCGCAAAGAGCCGAGCTGTGCCTCAAAAAGGATCTTCTTGCCCTCTTTTTGCGCTTCCTTCAAAAACAAGCCTGTGTCGCACACATATGGCTTAATCTTTTCGCAAGCATCAGAGAGCCACGCTTCAAGCTTTTCCATCGTATAGGGCTCTGCCCCGTAAACCTTTGTCAAGGTCAGGTTCTTCCATTCAAGCAGATCGGCAAGATGCGCTTTTAATTCTTGGGGATAGAATAATTCTCCCGCAAGAACGGTCTTTTTCTGATATTTGTCCGAATAGAACGGCGCGATACCTTGTTTGGTGGAGCCGTATTTTTTATCGGCAAGTCTCGCCTCCTCCAAAGCATCAAGATCGCGGTGCCAAGGAAGCAAAAGTGAAGCTCGTTCACTGATTTTGAGATTATCGGGGGTGAGAGCAACGCCCTTTCCCATTACATCCTGCATCTCAATCCACAAATTCTCGGGATCAAGTGCCACACCGTTGCCGAGTATATTGACGATGCCTTCTCTGAATATTCCCGAGGGAAGCAGATGAAGCGCGAATTTTCCGTATTCATTGATGACGGTGTGACCTGCGTTGCCGCCGCCTTGATATCTGACGACCACATCGTAGTCCTCTGTGAGAAAATCGACCATTCTTCCCTTTCCTTCATCTCCCCAGTTGATTCCAACGATTGCACAATTTGACATAACAAATTACCTTCCTCAAAACAAATTCAAATGTGAGCAGTCAATCGCATCATTACCTCGGCATAAGCATCTTCTACACCGCCGAGGTCACGGCGAAAACGATCCTTGTCAAGCTTCTCACCCGTCTTGCTGTCCCAAAGGCGACAGGTATCGGGGCTGATCTCATCGGCAAGAACAACAGTCCCGTCGGACAGTCTGCCGAACTCCAACTTGAAATCAACAAGCGTTACGCCGCACTCACGCCAAAACGCCTTTAACTGCTCGTTTACTGTAAAGGAATACTTCTTGATGGTTTCAATTTCCTCGGGTGTGGCAAGATGCAAAGCCAGTGCGTGATACTCGTCAAGGAGCGGATCACCAAGCTCATCGTTTTTATATGAGAACTCAATGGTTGGAGAATCAAAAACAACTCCTTCCTCCACGCCGTATCTCTTGGAAAACGAACCTGCGGCAATATTTCTCACAATAACTTCAAGCGGTACAATGGATACCTTCTTGACAAGAGTTTCCCTCTCGCTGAGCTCCTCCACATAATGGGTGGGAATACCCGCCTTTTCCAGCCTTTGCATCAAAAGATTGCTCATTTTGTTATTGATCACGCCTTTACCGACGATCGTTCCCTTCTTGAGTCCATTGAAGGCGGTGGCATCGTCCTTGTAGGATACGATGAGCATTTCGGGATCATCTGTCGCAAAGACCTTTTTGGCTTTTCCCTCGTAAAGTTGTTCTCTCTTTTCCATGTGTATATACCTCCATTTTTTGAGTCAAAAATTGAAATCCCCGTAACAAGTAAAAAGCAAAGGCGTTTAATGCGGTGAAACA
>ERZ808026.162-NODE-162-length-13665-cov-4.322638_pt1 | contig 13665 bp, 17 predicted proteins | sample MGYA00380182_ERZ808026 | MGnify/ENA primary metagenome ERZ808026 (study PRJEB31490, sample SAMN06133376) | cow dung metagenome | isolation source: H9 | host: cow | place: China: Chengdu | collected 2015-05 ... | reverse complement strand
GTGGTTTCGATAAACTCAACCACCGTAATGCAAACTTATTGGACAGCCCCCTTTTTTTAAACTTGAATTCTCAAATTTGCAGTATATGCTGTTGGCGTAACAACTCAGGAAATTGTAGAAAGAGTCATTGAGCGCTTTTTCAATGCTATCGAAAAATTTCCATTCCTGAGTATGAAATTTTAAACTACAAATTTACTTGAAATAGTAGTACATATTGATATACTATTATCAATATGAATAACAAATATATCGGAACTTCTTCATTTTATAAAAGAGCATTGATGATTGCTCTCCCTGTAATTGGTCAGCTTTTAATTCAAAGCCTTGTTTCCTTAATAGATAATTTTATGGTTGCCGGACTTGGTGACATAAAAATGGGTGGCGTAAACATCGCCGGTCAGATAAACTTTATCTTTCTTGTTTTTGCCAACACCATTTGTATGGCCGGTGGAATTTTTATGAGCCAGTTCAAAGGCGCAGAAGATAAAGAAGGAATGCAGCAGACTTTGCGGTTCAAGCTTCTTGTTGCAGGTCTCTGCGGCGTTCTTTATGCTGGCTTCTGTTACATTGCTCCTCGCCCTGTTTTCAATCTTATGGTAACTGTAAACAGCGATGCTCCTGCTATTCTTGATCAGGCACAGATTTATTCCCGTTCAGTAGCATTGTCCTGGTTTTTGATGGTGCTTTCAAATTCATTATCCTCTTCCCTTCGTGAAATCGAACTTGTTCGCGCACCACTTGTTATTTCAACCATTGCAACACTTGTAAACACATTCTTTAACTGGATTCTTATTTACGGAAATCTTGGTGCCCCTCGCCTTGAAGTTGCAGGTGCAGGTTATGCAACAGTAATCGCAAGAGCTGCTGAACTCATATTGTTCACAGGCTATTGTCTTTACAAACGTCCGCCGTTTATTTTTAATCCTTTAAAACTTTTTGTGATTAAAATTCCGCTTTTCAAAAATCTGCTAAAAAAGTCTGTTGTAATTCTGTATTCAGAAATTTTCTGGGCATTTTCAGAAACTTTTTCAAATGCCCTGTACAACACTCGCGGCGGTGCAGAAGTTGTTTCTGGCATGGCTGCAGGTTTTGCAATCGCAAATCTTTTCTTTATATGCTTTAGCGGAATTGTTACCAGCACAGGCGTCATCATCGGGCAGGAGCTGGGAGCCGGTCATCTGGAACAAAGCCGAAAATACAAAAACTGGGTTATAAGCGGCGCAACTATTTTTGGTTTAGTTTTTGCAATTGCAGGTTCATTCAGCATTCTTTTAATTCCGCACATTTTCAAGAACCTGACACCTCAGGCTCAAATTTACGCTAGAAATCTGGTTCTTGTTTCAGCTATTTATCTTCCGCTTTGGGCATTAATCAACGCACAGTACGCAATTTCCCGCACAGGAGGAGACACAAAGATGGGGGCAGTCTGCGATACAGTAGGAAATGTTCTGTTCCTTGCAGGAATCATCATCCTGACCTTCTTTACAAAGCTGAACCCAATCCAGATGTTTGCCATTGTAAAACTCAGCGATGTACCAAAAACTCTTGTAGCATACTTCTGGCTTAAAAAAGAACGCTGGCTTGTGAATCTGGCAGAAAAGAATAAGTAGGAAAAGAATTTTTGCGCGGCTGGCGCGTAAAAACAACCTGCGCCGGATTGTAGTGGTGCACGAAGTGCAGGCGAACGAAGTGAGACCAAGCGTTAGCGGGCCACGAAAAGCCGTTTGCAAACAATATTTGCGCCCATTAAAATATTATGCTTAATTGTAATATTTCTGAAAATTCATTATTATTCTAATATTATCGCATTTTTGGCGAAGTATTTTATATATAACAGAGGCTTCAAATGGCTACATGGGCAAATGCAGACACACTTTCTTCATGGAAAAAGTTGATGTCACTTAAAGGCATGGTTTCAATTGCAGATGAACTTTCTTCTGCAAATGCTGTAAATCGCATTAAGGAATATTCAATTCCAATGGCAGCAGGACTTACATACAACTACGCTGCAAAACAGGTAAATGAACAGATTCTTAAAACTCTTCAGGAACTTTCTGACGAATCACAGCTTCTTGAAAAGTTCGAAGCTCTCTACAACGGTGAAGTTGTAAATACTGGCGAAAAACGCATGGTTCTTCACCAGCTTACTCGCGGCCAGCTTGGCAAAGACGTTATGGCTGACGGTGTAAACAAGCGCGATTTCTACATCGCAGAACAGAAACGCATTGCTGACTTTGCAAACGATGTTCACTCAGGAAAAATCGTAAACGAAAAGGGCGAAAAATATACTCAGGTTTGCCAGATTGGTATTGGTGGTTCAGACCTTGGTCCACGTGCCATCTACCTTGCTCTTGAAAACTGGGCAAAAGCAAACAACACATTCAAGATGGAAGCAAAATTCATCTCTAACGTTGACCCAGATGATGGTGCTGCAGTTGTTGCTTCTCTTGACCTTGCTCACACAATTTTTGTACTTGTTTCTAAATCAGGAACAACTCTTGAAACTCTTACAAACGAATCATTCGTAAAAGATTTCATCAGACAGGCTGGTCTTGATGTTTCTAAGCACATGATTGCTGTAACTTCAGAAACTTCTCCATTGGCTCACAACCCGGACTACATGCAGGCATTCTACATGGATGACTACATTGGCGGACGTTTCTCTTCTTGTTCAGGTGTTGGTGGAGCAATTCTTTCACTTGCATTCGGACCAAAAGTATTTGCAGACTTCCTTGATGGTGCTGCAGCAGAAGACAAGACAGCCTGCGAAAAAGACATCCGCAAGAATCCAGCTTTGATGGACGCACTTATCGGTGTATACGAAAGAAACGTACAGGAATATCCTGCAACAGCAGTTCTTCCTTACTCACAGGCTCTTTCACGCTTCCCAGCTCACCTTCAGCAGCTTGATATGGAATCTAACGGTAAATCTGTAAACCGCGACGGTGAAGCAATTTCTTACGTTACAGGTCCTGTAATTTTTGGTGAACCAGGAACAAACGGTCAGCACTCGTTCTACCAGCTCCTTCACCAGGGAACAAACGTTACTCCACTCCAGTTCATCGCATTCAGTCAGAACCAGACAGGAAAAGACGTTGTAATCGAAGATTCTACAAGCCAGACAAAACTCTGCGCTAACGTTGTAGCTCAGATTGTAGCTTTCGCTTGCGGAAAGAAAGATGCAGATCCAAACAAATCATTTGCAGGAAACCGTCCTTCATCATTAATTTACGGTCAGCAGGTAAACCCAGCAACTGTAGGTGCTCTTCTTGCTCACTTTGAAAACAAAGTAATGTTCCAGGGCTTTGTATGGAACATCAACTCTTTCGACCAGGAAGGTGTTCAGCTTGGTAAAAAGCTTGCAAAAGCAGTTCTTTCAAACAACATGGAACCAGCTTTGGAAGCTTATGCTAAATTGTTGATCAAATAACAGAAGCATTATTTGAAGGAACTAAAAAAACTCCTTCAGCACAAAAAAAGGGGCTGTCCAAAAAGTATTGGCAGCCTCAATTATTTTTAAAGACAAAAAAAATCTGTGCAAAAATATAAATTTGAGCACAGGAAAAGCGACAAAATTGTTTATAAAGAATATAACCAGGGTCAGCAATGGCTTCTTCCACTAAGTCTTAATTAATTGATTCCTCAGAATCATTATGACGGGAATAAATTTAAGCAGAAAGCTGGGAATACAAGGCAAACGAAATACTTCACACAGAAAAATACCATGAACTTATGAAGCAGCGTTCAGTCGAATGGGAAACAATTTTTGTACAAACAAAGGGGAATCTTAATTTTAGAAGATTCAAACTGCGCGGAAATGAAAAAGTAAGCGTTGAAAGGGGACTTCTAATAATTGGTCAGAACGTAAAAGAACTGAAAAGACAGGGAAAAATAAATCCCACAAAACCTTTTTTCTCTGTGCAAAAAAAAGACTGTTTTGAAGTTCGTTTGTAGAACTTTCAAGACAGCCCTTTTTTGCCGGGAACCAGACTCGAACTGGCACGCCGTTTGACCAGCGAGGGATTTTAAGTCCCTTGTGTCTACCATTCCACCATCCCGGCAACACTTATATAATATAGTAAATAAACGACTTTTACAAGTACCGCATTTAATATAAAATAACAATATGTATTCAGACACACATTTTCATTTTGAACATACTACAATTCGTGATAACAAAGAAAACACAGTTAACGGCGCAGAAATTCTTACTGCCATGGCAAAACGCAAATGCTATTTTGGGCTTGACATAGGGACAGAATCAGATGACCTTCTGATGAGACAGGCATGCATCGACACTGCAATTGCCCAAATGAAAGATACAATTCTTGCAGACAAGGTCAGAAAATTCATATATTTTTCTGCAGGAATCTGGCCATCTGTTGAAGAAATCAAGAATCGCTTTAACAGCATGAAAACCCTAAAAGAACAGATTGCAAAAGCAGAAGCTGACAATGACAACGAAACCCTGAACAGAAAAATCATCGCCATAGGAGAATGCGGACTAGATCACCACTGGAACCCTGGCGGCGTAGACGGAAGATGCGAAAGTGATTTTGACCAGCAGATGTTCCTTGCAGAAAAAGAGCTTTTTGAACTGCAGCTGGAATACGCAAAGGAATTGAACCTTCCAGTCATCATACATTCCCGCGACGCTTTTGAAGACACTTTGGACTGCATCAAAAATGCAGGTTATGATAATGGAATTATTCACTGCTACTCTTATGGTGCAGAAGAAGCAAAAGCATTCCTTGAACGAGGATGGTACATCAGTTTTAGTGGCGGAGTTACATATACAAAGAAAAGCAAAATGGAAGGAATGAAGGAACTCTTAACTCTTATTCCAGAAGACCGCATTTTATGCGAAACTGACTCCCCTTATCTGGCTCCTGTGCCATTACGGGGAACTTTGAATACTCCTGTAAATGTTGAACACACTTACAAATTTATTGCTGAAATTCGTGGCACAACACCAGAGCAGCTGAGCAACACAGTTGATGAAAACATCAAAAAGCTATTCAACCTGACTGTATAAACCACTCATTTCATCGCGCCATTGAGAACGTTTTTCTCTATCTTCCATTTCAATGACTTTTTTTATCTGGAAGTGGCGCTGGTCACGCATATTTTCGTAATAAAGAACCGCAAACCGTCCCTGTCCAATGTATGCAATCTTTTCATTCTGACCAAGAGTTTCAGATGATTCCAGCTGCTTCATTATACATTCGAAATGAACAGGATTTCCAGTATTTTTGTCCGACATGGCACTGGCCATATCCGTAATTCTTTCGTTGCAAACAGGACAGATTATTTCCCTGGCCTTTAATTCCTGAATAGCCTTGTCACGCTTCTGCTGAGCTTCTATATTTTCGTGTGATACAAAATGAAATTTACTGTTAGTTTTTGAATGGGAAGAAATATCGGAATTCTGATTACCATTAGAATTCCGATTTTTATTGTTATTCTGATTTTTTGAATCGTTCCAATTATGATGTTTACGTCCGTGTCTGTTTTTTTCCATATTAATTCAGCTCCTGTTCCGAGCAGAAATCAATCAGTCACGGAACTGTAATTCATCAGGATCTTCAACCAATTTACGGCTGATAACCTGCGCAATTCTAAAAATTGCATTATTCAAATAATCTTTGTCGTGAATCTTTTCCCGCAACTCCAATAAGCGCGGAGAAAGTTCTTCTTCCCGTTCTAGAACTAAAGTCATTGAAGATTCTCTTCTTCCAGAAATCATAAAAGCTCCGAAAAAGCGTTTTCTACATGATATATGCAAGGTAAACCTGGCATATCCAATACAATTACATCGAAACGAATATACTTGTTATTATATTGTCGATAGTTTGATAGAAAACGTTTAGCCGTTTTTATAATTCTTTTTTGCTTTCTTGAATCTAACACATGAGATAAAAGCTCTGGAGTTCCATTGGGAAGCGTTTTCACTTCTACAAAAACAATTGTCTCATCAATCAATGAAATTATATCAATTTCACCGGTTTTTGTCCTGTAATTTCTGAATAAAACTTCATACCCTTTTTCAATAAGATATTCAGAAGCTCTATCCTCACCTTGATTTCCTGTTTCTTTTCTAATGTCCTGCAACTTTTATAATTCTTCCAGTTCATCAACAGGTTCAGGTTCAACAGGTTCAGGTTCAACAGACATAACAGGAACATAATCAGAAGGATTTATCTCATGGCCAGCCGTCAAAAGATATGGAATATGCCATTGTTTCAATGCCGCAATGTGATACGCTTTTGCAGTTTTCCCTGCAGCAAGAAACATGTTTTTACCATCTTCAAAATAAACTGGCTCAGAAAAACAGATTCCAATACTGAATTTTGATACATCAAGCTTTACAAGATTACTCATGCTTTAATTCTATTACATCTTTTCGTATTTCACAACTACAGAAAAAATCTGAGCAACAATTTCCCATGTATTTTCTGGAATCATGCTTCCAATTTCCTGAACAGTAAGAACATCTGCCGCAATTTCATTTTCAACAACAGGAATAGAATGTTCTTTTGCAATTTCAAGAATTTTTTCTGCTGCAAGGCCTTTTCCAACAGCGGAAATAAACGGAGCTTCTGCGTTTTCTGGATATTTTAATGCAACAGCCTTCAATTCTTTCATCAGATGACTCCGTTAAAGGTTTTTATTTCAAGATTTTCTGCATAAAAATCAGAAAAACTGTCGCTTTCATTTATTTCTATTTCGGCACCTACAAATTTGCCGGAAAGTTCTTTTGCAATAAAAGGAACAGCTTCGTTATTGCCGTTTCCATTCAAAATTATTTTCATAACTTTTCCGCCATAAGTTATAACATGAAAATCAAAGCGAGAAGACTGAAAATCAAACACAAGATGAAATTTTTCCGCTTTTTTTGAAATGTTATTGATCAATGCAGAAAAAGAACCATTTCCGTTTTTTTTGCCCTTATTTTCATAGGAAAATTCAAATGGAATTCTTATCCAGTTTCCGGTTTTTACAGGCGAACGACAGCTGAATCCAAGATGATTGAAGACAGTCTGAAGACCTGCAGGATTGTTTTCATAATTCCGGCCCTCAAAAATTTCTTTAAAAAACTTGCAGAACGGATTTTCTTCTTCTGATTCATAAAAAACCGGATTAGTTTCCGGCGTATTAAGAAAATCGCTTTCTTCAAGGTATTCTTCAACCAGATCATAAGAAGACGAAATTCCCTTCTGCTCAAGAATATATGCAATGGAGGCCGCTGTTTTTTCGCGCCCCTTAAATTTTTCCGCAATATTACGAACTTTATTAAAAACACGCCATTCAAATCTAGCCTGCAGCTCTTTCATCTGATTGTAAATAGAAAGAGAAATTCCATCAGGTGCTATTCCAAGCCTGTTGAAATAATTTATGAGAGCTGGATTTGTAATATTTCCGCTTGCATCAAGCGCCGTATTTATTTTCTGAAGATTAATGGCAGGAAGCTGAAGCTTTATATCTTTCTGAACAAGAATTATTTTTCCGGCATCAAATTTTACAGTTGTAAGAAAACCAGTCCCAGGTTTTAACGGAAGCTCAGATTTTATGTTATATCTTCCGCCGGCAAACGCAACTGTGAACGAATTATTACCATTATTTTTGATTACACGTACATAAACAGAACTGCCCTCGCTAAGGGAACGATTAGCGTTTCCATTTACGAGGGCAGCAGTTTGCACGATTACGTTAGTTTTCATGCAATAAAGTTATTTTTCTGCAGCAGCAGCAGTCCTTTCAGCTTTGATAGCTTCTTCTGTTGCGTGAGCAGCAGCTTCAGCAGCTTTGTTCTGTTCATTGATGAATGCAGAAACTTTTCCACCAAGCATTTCTTTAACTTTCTTATCCTTACCGATTTTGTCACGGAGGTAGTAAAGCTTAGAACGACGTACTTTACCAGCACGAACGATTTCTACTTTTACGATACGTGGTGAGTTAACTGGGAATACACGTTCAACACCTACACCGTAAGATTCCTTACGAACTGTGAATGTTTTGCGAGCACCTGCATTCTTAATGCAGAGTACGATTCCTTCATATACCTGAATACGTTCTGTTTTACCTTCAATAATCTTGAAGTAAACTTTTACTGTATCACCAACTTTGAACTGTGTTGTAAAAGAACGTTTCTGTCCTTCTTCAATTGCTTTAATAAGATCCATTATAAATCTCCTGAGTCTGCAGGTTTTTCTTCCGGCTTTTTAGCCTTTTTTCTTCTTTTTGCGCGTTTTAACGCATGTACCTGCTCGGTTATTTCCTCAATCATTTTTTCGGCTTCATCAGAAAGCAGTCCATTCTGTCTTGCACGCCATATCATATCTGGTCTGTAGCGCAAGGTTTTTTCAAGACGCTTTTTCAGTCGCCACTTCCGAATTTTTTCATGATCGCCAGAAAGCAATATTTCTGGAACTGCCATGTCCTTGTATACATTTGGCCTTGTATACTGCGGATATTCAAGAAGCCCGTCGCTATGACTTTCTTCAACAAGAGATTCGCTGGAGATTACGCCATCCACCAATCTGTAGATTGTGTCTACCATAACCGTTGCAGCAAGTTCTCCGCTGCTCATTACGTAATCACCGATTGAAACTTCATCGTCTACGTAATAGTCAATTATTCGCTGGTCAATACCTTCGTATCGGCCGCAAATAAAGATAAGTTCGTCTTCGCAACTCAATTCTTTTGCTTTTTTCTGAGTAAATGGAACTCCGCCAGGTGTAACGTAAATTACACGCTTTCGTCTTGCATTTACACTATCCAAAGCTCGACTTAATGGTTCAGTCATCATAAGCTGACCGGCACCACCGCCATAAGGAGCGTCATCACACTTCTTGTGCTTATCAAGAGCAAAATCTCTGATGTTCACAAGGTCGTAGGCAATAATTCCCTTTTCAACCGCTTTTGCCATGATTGAGTTTTCAAAATAGGCCCGCGGAATTTCAGGAAATAAGGTCAGCACTGTAAATTTCATGGAATTACTCCAGAATCCAGAGGTGCATCAGTTGAATAGTCTTGTTTTTAACATCAATGTTACATACATGCTGTAAAGTAAAAGGCACAAGAACCTTTCGCGCTTTACCATTTGCAGTAAATTTCATGTCATCTGCAAGAACAGTGCAACTCTCGGAGAGAGAAACTTCTAGCAAGTAACCTGCTCCGCCTTCCAATACGTCTGTGATTGTTCCAACAGTTTCTGCTGGCGCAGACACTTCTGCCGTTCCCAGCAAATTCTTTTCAGAATTCACCTCGCCATTCCATATAACAGAACAGCCTTTTAAGTCTTCAATGTACCACTCATTCTCTTCTAAAGGATGAGCATCTTTACGGTCAACTGCAATTTCCCAACCGTTGTACTTTCGCACTTCTTCTGGAGAATTGATTTCCCGCACTTTCATATACAAGGTACCGCATCCTGATTCCGCAAATTCAACTTTACATTTCTTTGCTTCAGAACCGCGCCTCAAAGTAACTTCTTTTAAGATTTCGATGTGCTCGTAATCACCAGAAGCACTTTCAACTTTAAATTCCCCCGTAACACCATGAGCGCCACGAACGAACCCAACAACAAGCTGCTCATTACTCATCAATAAATTAATCCAGTATGTCTAAACTGTAGCGCTTTCCGTCTTTTGTAGCAGAAGCACTAAGAACAGTTCGCATTGCTTTTGCAATACGGCCGTATTTTCCAATTACTTTACCAATGTCACTTTCAGCAACTTTAAGTTGAAGAACCATGCCTTTTTCGCCTTCAGTTTCGTTTACTGAGACCGCAGATGGATCATCGACCAATGATTTTGCAATGTATTCGATCAGGTCTTTTTCCATTTTCGTTCCCTATAAACTATTTAGACTGTTTAGCTGCAATCTTCATCAACTTAGATACGATGTCAGTAGGCTGTGCACCAACACCAATCCAGTAATTAGCACGAGCAAGATCGATAGAAACCTGACGTTCTTCTGCTTCAACTGGCATGAAAGTACCGATTTCTTCGATGCAAACACCGTCACGTGGGCTGCGTGAATCCTGAACTACAACACGGTAGTAAGGACGCTTTTTTGTACCGAATTTCTTAAGTCTGAGTTTGACCACTTTATAACCTCCACGGAACTCAATCGAATGTAACCGAGTTCCGAAATTTTAAAACTATATAATAATACTCATTGTGAGTTTGAGAATTTATGATACCGAATTTGACAGTTTTGGTCAATGAATGAACTATGCATTAGCAAATCTGGAAAGAAAAGCTTTTGTTCTTTCGTTCTGAGGATTATTTATGACAGCTTCAGGTTTGCCTTCTTCTATGACCAGACCGCCATCCATAAAAATAAGATAATCGCTTATATCTCTGGCAAAAGCCATTTCATGAGTTACTACGGCCATTGTCATCTTTTCTGCCGCAAGATCCTTGATTACAGCAAGAATTTCTCCCGTCAATTCTGGATCAAGGGCACTAGTCGGTTCATCAAACAGAAGGACTTCCGGTTTTAATGCAAGTGCGCGGGCAATAGAAACTCGCTGCTGCTGACCGCCAGAAAGTTCGCAAGGATAGTTATTTGCCTTAGATTCAAGCCCCATGCGCTTAAGCAAAGCCATTGCAACATCTACTGCTTCTTCCTTTGATTTTTTCAGTACATGAATCTGAGCATCCGTAACATTCTGTAAAACTGAATAATGAGGAAACAGATTGAAATTCTGAAAAACCATTCCGCTTTTCAATGAAATTTCATGCAGTTCATTTTTTGGCACATAAATACCGTTTTTTACAAGAGTTTTTCCACAGATTGTTATTGTTCCGTCATTAACAGTTTCCAGCTGACTTATGCAACGAAGCATGGTTGATTTTCCAGAACCACTTGGACCAATTACGCTTAAAACTTTTCCCTTATGAACAGAAAAACTGATATCTTTCAATACAATTGTATTGCCAAAAGACTTTTTAAGGTTTTCTACTTTAATAATTTCTTCCATAAAATCACCTGTAGTAAGAAAGTTTCTTTTCTAATTTATGAAATCCAAAAGAAACCAATGCGTTCATCACAAAATAAAATACACCGGCAATGAAAAGCGGAGTAAACGAAAAGAGCGCACTCTGACGTTCTTTTGCAACCAGCAGAAGCTCCGCAACTCCGATTACAGAAACAAGGGCTGTATCTTTTACAAGGGTGATTACTTCATTTCCCATTGCAGGAACAATCCTCTTGATTACCTGGGGAACGACGATAAGAAAAAATGTCTGTGACCTGTTGTAGCCCAGAACCTTGCAGGCTTCATACTGACCTTTCGGAATTGACTCAATTCCGCCACGATAGATTTCCGCAAAATAGCAGGCGTAGTTCAAAGAAAGAGCAACTATGGCTGCAGGGAAACGTTCCCAGCGCAGATTTACTTCGTATCCAAAAGAACGAAGCCAGTTGAAAAATATTCCAGGACCAAAATATACGACCAGAAGCTGCAGCATAAGGGGTGTGCCGCGAATTACAAGAAGAAGGAGATTTGTTGCCCCTGAAAGAGGTTTATTTTTAGACATACGTCCCATTGCAATAATCATTGCAAGTGGAATGGCAAAAAGTAATGTCAGAAAGAAAACTTCAAGGGATGTGACTGAACCGGCAAGCATTGCCTTCAGCATTTTTACATAACGTGCGCTCATGACTAAATTATAAAGGTAGAGCGAAACATACTCAAGCGGAGTTTTTGATTAATTAGCGGATGTGCCAACGAAAAATTCTGCGGTGGTTCAGCAGACAAAACCACCGCGCAAAAATTATTTACCGATTACAGTGATGTCTGAACCGAACCAGCCTATGATAGAAGAACCGTTAAAAAACAAGCCGCCAGGGTTGTTTTAGGTTCTTCCTTAAAATCGGCTCAAAACAAAGCTATGCTTTGTTGCTCAGTATTTGTTCAACAAACAAAACACTAAGCAAAAAACTATTTACCGATTACAGTAATGTCACTACCGAACCACTTCTTAGAAATAGCTTCTACTGTGCCGTCTTTTGCCATTTCTTCAAGAGTTGACTGAACTGCATCGCGGAGCTTTATGTCGTTTTTGCGGAAAGCAATACCGTAGCCTTCTTTTGCAAGAACTTCTGTTACGATAGTCAAAGGTTTGCCACTCTGTGCAATGTCATAAGCTGCAAAGATACTGTCCATTACAACGCCGTCAATACCACGAGTTTCAAGGTCGTTAAGAGCAGTGAGGTTTTCGCGGAAAGCAACAAGTTCCTTCAATGATGCCTTGAAATCTGGATTTGCTTCTACTGCATCCTGAGCACTTGAACCGCTCTGAATTCCAACTTTTTTGCCAGCTGCATCTGCAAGAGTTTTGATAGCACCATCATTGCGGACAACAAGAACCTGATCATTGTTCAAATATGCTTTTGTAAGGGCAAGAGCTTCTTCTCGTTCTGGAGTAATTGTAAGTCCGTTCCAGATACAGTCAATCTTACCAGTAGAAAGCTCCATTTCCTTTGCATCCCAGTCAATTGGCTGAGCTTTAAATTCTACACCAAGGCGAGCAGCAACTTCTTTTGCAAGGTCGATGTCAAAACCAACGATTTCGTTGTCATCGTTGCGGAATCCCATTGGAGGGAACGAGTCATCAAGACCAAGAACAAAAACTCCGCGAGCTTTTAAAGCTTCAAGAGAATTGTCTGCTTTCTGCTGTTTTTTACAGCCAGTGAATGCAACTGCCATTGCAGCTGCGGCAATTAATAATGCGATTTTTTTCATTTTTGTCTCCATAATCTATGAATTTATGCTTTTATTTTTTTTGCAAACTCTTTGAGAGCAGCAATCTGTTCCTTTACTTTTTCTTCTGCTGGGCCGCCGTCAGTTTTGCGGGCATTTACACAGGCTGCAGGAGGTATGATGTCAAAAATATCCTGTTCAATAAGATCAGAGCATGACTTAAAGTCTTCCAGAGAAAGTTCTTCAAGGCGGCAGTTCTTTTCGATGGCAATACGAACTGAACGGGCACTTACGCCGTGAGCAGTGCGGAAAGGCATTCCCTTGCGAACAAGATAGTCAGCAACGTCTGTGGCATTAAGGAAGCCGTCCTGACATGCATCGCTCATTGCCTTAAGATTCCATTTTGCAGAAGAAATCATGTATGTGAAAACATTAAGACAGCTGAGGACAACATCGCAGGCATCAAACAGAGGCTGCTTATCTTCCTGCATATCACGGTCATAAGCCAAAGGAAGACCTTTCATCATTGTAAGAAGTGCGAACTGGTCGCCGTAAACACGTCCTGTGCGTCCACGGATAAGTTCCGCAAAATCAGGATTCTTTTTCTGTGGCATGATAGAAGAGCCGGTTGACCATTTCTCGCTCAAATCTACAAAAGCAAATTCAGTTGTAGACCAGAGAACGATTTCTTCGCAGAAACGGCTAAGGTGCATCTGAATCAACGAAAGTGCGCTGGTAACTTCGATACAGTAATCACGGTCAGAAACGCTGTCCAGACTGTTCATTGTGATTTCGTCAAAGCCAAGCTCTTTTGCCTCGTACTTGCGGTCAAGAGGAAGCCCAGAACCTGCAAGAGCACCGGCACCGATTGGAGAAATGCGGATTCGTTTAAGAGCGTCTTCAAGGCGGTTCCAGTCGCGGGTGAGCATCCAGCTCCATGCGCAAACATG
>ERZ808026.161-NODE-161-length-13681-cov-4.390767_pt1 | contig 13681 bp, 10 predicted proteins | sample MGYA00380182_ERZ808026 | MGnify/ENA primary metagenome ERZ808026 (study PRJEB31490, sample SAMN06133376) | cow dung metagenome | isolation source: H9 | host: cow | place: China: Chengdu | collected 2015-05 ... | reverse complement strand
ATAAAATTGATTTTTATAATCGCATTTGCATTATGAAAATACTGCCAGTCAGAAAGCGACTGTCAAAACCGCTAGCTCTGGGGAGACCCCAGCCCCCCTTTAAGGTCGCTGTTTCACAGCGATTTACAGCTACATTCGCAAGTCGGCAAGGAAACTATCGTTTCCGACTTGCGAATGTTTTTGTCAGTCTCTTTCCTCCTTCTCGTATTTTCATAATTACATAATTTTTTACAAAATCAATTTTATGATAACTTTACAGACATAACTGGAATTTCAAACTAACGGAATGAGGAATATATGCAGGACATTTCACAATATTTAGGAAAACAGATTCTTTTTTGCGACGGTGGCACAGGCTCCGTTCTGCAGGCACAGGGATTGCAGCCTGGCGAATTGCCCGAAAACTGGAATATTGAGCATCGGGAAAATATTGTAAATCTGCATTACAGTTATTTTAAAAGCGGAACAAATATTGTTTCAACAAATACTTTTGGCGCCTTTGAAACAAAATTTTCAGGAATTCAAAGCTATTCCCTTGAAAAAATCATTACGGCAGCTGTTGAAAATGCCATAGAAGCTAGAAATAAGATTGAATCGGAAACAGATTGTGAAAACAGCAGTCAGCCTCATTTTATTGCCTTTGACATTGGTTCCTGCGGAAAGCTTCTTGAACCTCTTGGAGACCTTTCCTTTGAAGATGCAGTTGCTCTTTTTAAAAGGACCTTTAAGATTGCCCTTCAGCAGTCAGTGGATCTGATTCTGATAGAAACAATGAACGATGTTTACGAGGCAAAAGCTGCCATTCTTGCCGCAAAAGAAGCGATGGAAGAAGCTAATCGCATAGTTCCTATTTTTGCCACAACAGTTTACGACTTGAGCGGAAAATCTCTTACAGGTTCAGGTCCAGAAGTTATGGTCAGTGTTCTTGAAAGTCTTGGTGTAACAGCACTGGGCTTGAACTGCAGTCTTGGCCCTGAACAGATGAAACCAATTGTAAAAAAGCTTCTGGAATGTTCAAGTCTTCCTGTAATTGTAAATCCAAATGCAGGTTTACCACGCAGTGAAAACGGACGAACAGTCTATGATGTTACTCCTGATGCTTTTTCGGAAATTGCTGCAGGTTTTGCAAAGCAGGGTGCCCTTGTTCTTGGCGGTTGCTGTGGTACCACGCCAGAACATATCCGTCTTCTTTCTGAAAAAGTCCGCAAAATGGAAAAATCCGGCGAAATCAATGCAGAATATCCGAAAGACAAAGGAATTTCTGTTATTTCTTCCTGCACAAAATATGTAACTTTTGGTCAGGCTCCAGTTCTTATTGGTGAGCGCATTAACCCGACTGGAAAGAAAAAATTCAAGGAAGCGCTGCGCCAGAACGACATTCCATACATTCTGAACGAAGGCATTACTCAGGATGAGAAAGGTGTCCACGTCCTTGACGTAAATGTAGGTCTCCCGGAAATTGATGAAGTGGCAATGATGAAGAAAGTCGTAAAGGAATTGCAGTCAGTAACTGATCTTCCGCTTCAGATTGATACGTCTGATCCTGTTGCAATGGAAAGCGCTCTCAGACTTTATAATGGAAAACCGCTGATAAATTCAGTTAATGGAAAACAGGAAATCATGCAGTCTGTTTTTCCTCTTGTAAAAAAATACGGCGGCGTTGTAGTTGCTCTTACACTTGATGAAAGCGGAATTCCAGAAACAGCAGAAGGACGAATCGCAATCGTAGAAAAGCTTTATAAAACTGCGGCAGAATATGGCATTGCTGCAAAAAATATTATAATTGACCCCCTTGCTATGGCAGTAAGCTCTGATGATAAAGCGGCGATTGCAACTCTTAAAACTGTGAAATATGTAAAGGAAGTAAAGCACGGAAATACGATTTTAGGCGTTTCCAATGTTTCTTTTGGGCTTCCTCTGCGTGAACAGATAACTGCGGCTTTCTTTACGATGGCCATGCAGAATGGACTTAGCGCTGCAATCATGAATCCAAATTCAAAGGAAATGATGAAGGCATGGACCTGTTTCTGCACACTTTCTGGTTATGATTCTCAATGTCTGAATTACATTGGCTGGGCAGATAAATATGCAGAAGAACAGAACGCTTCTACTCAGGCAATGGCAACTGCGGCTGCAAATGCAGTTCTTGCGGCAGCCTCTGGAAAGCCCGTTGTGAGTGCACAGGCAGCTGGGGCTTTGGCACAGGCGGCGCAGAGTGCAAATGGAACGGCTTTAAATTTTCAAAGTGAAAAGTCTGGTTTGAAATATGCAATCACAAAAGGAATGAAGGACGCTTCTGAAAAAGAAGCGAGAGCATTGCTTTTGAAAACAGATTCAATGACTGTAATTAACGAGTATATCATTCCAGCTCTTGATATTGTTGGAAAAGGCTTTGAGGAAAAAAAAGTATATCTTCCTCAGCTTTTGATGAGTGCAGAAGCTGCAAAATGTGCATTTACCGTCATAAAAGATGAACTTGATAAAGCTGGAAAAAAAGAAGAGCCAAAGGGAACTGTTGTTGTTGCAACTGTAAAAGGTGACATTCACGATATTGGAAAAAACATTGTAAAGGTTCTTCTTGAAAATTACAGTTTCCGCGTAATTGATTTAGGAAAGGATGTTGCTCCAGAAGCAATTGTTGATGCCGTTCTTAAAGAAGACATCAAACTGGTTGGTTTAAGCGCACTTATGACAACAACTGTGCCTGCCATGGCAGAAACTATCAGGCAGCTGCGGGAAAAAGCTCCTGACTGCAAGGTTTGCGTTGGAGGGGCGGTTCTTACTCAGGAATATGCAGACATGATTGGTGCCGATGCTTACGGCAAAGATGCCATGGAAACTGTAAAATACGCACAAAAAGTTTTCGGCTGCTAATCAGCTTTTCAATCGTAAAAATACGGAATATGAACGGCCTGGCGCGTAAAATCCATCATGGTACTGGTATCTGTCATCCAGAAGATTTGATACCTTTACCGTGATGTTCAGATTTTTTGAAATATTGATTGTCTGTGCAAGGTCAAGCAGAAAATAACGGTCGTAGCAGCCGGCAGAATTGTCGTTCTGCTGGTAACGTTTTCCTGTGTATGAACCAGAAACGTTAAAATCAAGTTTTTTGTAATGAAAGCCCAAATTAAGTGCGCCAGTCAAAAAAGGAACCCACATAATCTGATTTCCGTCTTCCAGCATTGCACGGGTAAAATTAATGCGCGCAGAATAATCAAAATATTTCCAGCTTTTTTCTGATGCGGCTGTTGCAGCAAAATACCAGGCGGATTCTGTGTTGTCTGGCATAAGGGTATTATTTATGGAAGTCCAGCGGATTTTGTTTCCGTACCAGCTTGTCTGAAAAGTCAATTGAATTACCGGCCACTTTTTCCAGGAAACAAGACCTGACCAGCCATATTCGTTTTCAAGGTCTGGATTTCCAGCACCGCCTGCACCGTTCCAGTAAAGCTGATTGAATGTGGGAAGAACAAATTCTCTGAAAGCAGCCGCAGAAAATCCATGGGGAAAAACAAATCGTACAAAAGGAAGAAGTTCAAAATCAACATTGCTCCAGCTCCATGAATTCTGTAAATTTGTCCACATATCAAATCCTAAAGAACCGTAAAAAATCATCCATGGAAATAACTGTTTTTCGTAAGCAAGCTTTATCTGCAGCTGCGGTCTGAACGCATCCATTGTTTTTGACCATTCTGCAGAAAACATATTGTAAAGTGAAATTCCAGTGTTTTTGAAATCAAGATAATAATAGCCTTCCAGATTATTAACCACAGTAGAATTGTGAACCAAAACTGACTCATCGTATTCAACATCTGTAAGATTGTAATTTGAACCGTAAGTGTGCCAGATTTTTTTACCCCAGATTATGTGCTTGAACGTAAAGCGGGCATTGATGTCATTTTCAACCCCCTGATCATAGCTTTTTCCTGTATTCTGGGCTTTAATTTTGTTTGTACCAAAAAATCCTGTGGCGGAAAGGCTTCCGTTTTTTGTGTAAAGGTTCCAGGAAGCATCAATCTGAGCAAGCTTTGAATCATTGTACAGATTCACTTTGTTTTTAGGCGTAAGATATTCGTTGGCAGCAATGCGGGCATCGCCACCGATTTTAAAAGCTGCATTTTTTGTGAAAATTCTAAAATCAGCACTTTGCTGTAAAGTGTCTGCAGGGCTTCCTTCGTAGCTTGTTACCTGGGATGTTGAAGTAAATTTTGAAACTCCAAATCTTTTTGTTGTTATTTTTACTACAGAGCCTGCAAACTGCATCTGGTTTTCTACTGGAAAATCCTGTATTTCAATAGAAGAAATTGAATCCAGACTGATTTGATTCCAGTCAAATTCGCCGGTTGCAGGATTGTTTGCAAGAACGCCGTCAATATACACTTTTATGCAGAAGCCTGCGTAACCTTTGATAGAAACATTGCTCATGGAGCCTGTTCCGCCGGTGTTCATTACGGTATGCCCCTGGGATGTAAGAAAATCAGAAAGATTTGTGGAGCCGGATTTTTCAATAACAGAATTATCGTAAAATTCGCCGGTTGTTAAAGGAGAATCTATATATGTAACGATTTTTCCAAGATTAACGGAATCGTGTTTTTCTGTTTCCTGACAGAAAATGGCATTGGAACAGAACAGGAGCCCAGGAACAAAAAGGGCTCCCAGAAAATCAGGAGCCTTCATATTTTAGAAATTACTCTGCATCAGAAAGAGTAAAAGTTCCACAGATAAAGCCTGGGATTTTTTCTGAACTTAATGAACGGTTGAAAGCAGAGGAATATCCTTCACAAGTTGCCTGGTAGCCTTCTTTTGCAAAAAGTTCCTTTACATTTTCAAGTGTTTTTGCACATGCTGTTCGTCCCTCTGGCTGATTTTCAGGCATCCATACAGCCTGTGCCATTCTGAAAGTTTTGTCTGTTTCGCCGTTTGTTATGTAAATTGCAGTGTAACAGCCGTGATGTGTGATTACAGTTCCCCTTTCAGAAGAAGCTACATCTGAATCGTCCCATTTATCTTCGTCATAATCAGGATAGCAGTAGTGGCCGTAGTTTACGTGATTCTGGTTGCGTGTGAAAATCAAAATTCCGGAATATCCAGTTGGAACGGCAGTACCAGCAATTGTTGCCTTAAAATCAGAATTATATTCAACAGTTCCGTCAGATGTTACTTTTAAAGATTCAGGCCAATCCCCTGAAGTAACATAATTCTTATCCAGCTGAATTCCAGTTGTTGTACTAAGAATTTTAGCGTAATCAGCAGGAGTTGCAGACTGCTGGTTCAGAACCGCAACAAGAGCGGCGTTGTTGTCATCATCGGAATAGCTTTTACAGCTAACCAATCCAAAAGCAAAAAGGGCGCAGAGAGCCACAAGTACATTAGCGTACTTTTTCATTTTTTTACCTCCAGGATCCAGGGCATGTAGATCCAAAGAAAATCCGTCTTCCAAAAGGAAGGGTTTTGCAGACAGGGCATTAGGACTATACCTTTCCACTCCGAGCTCGGAATCTAACCGATTTCCCCTGAATGCATTGAATATATTTGTGATGATAGCGTAAAAATGAATAACAATAAAGTGACTTTCATCTGTTTGTTTTAGATTATTTTATTTAGCCCGAAATTCGAACTATTTTGATACCCGCCAGTCAATTTCGCCGTTTTTGTTTCTAAAGCATTTTACCGTGCAGTTGAATTTGCGGCAGTTTTTTGCAAAAAATACGATGTCTGTTGCGTAAGGGCTGGCAAGGTCATCTGGATGATACGAAAGATGCACAGTCTGTTCTTTGCCATCAGCTTCTACACGGGAAAGAGCGCCGTTGAACAGAATTAAACTTTCTGTTGTGGAGGTAAGATTCTGTTTCTGACAATCATTCAGCAGTTTTTTTACAAATGCAATCTGCTGTTTTTCTATTTCCTTGTGGTCACAGCAGAAAAAATCAGCTGATTCAGAATTTTCATACCATTTTGAAAATTTTTCCAGAAGAACAACAGGCCGCATGTGAAGCGCATGAACTACGGAATTGAACCAGGGTACGGCACGACCATTATTATAGAAGAAATTGCATGAATTTGAGATTTTTTCCGCTTTTTTCAAATCGGACTCTGAAAATCTGTCAGTCTTTAAAACATGATATGGAGCGGATTTTTCGTATTCCAGCCCAAGTTCTTCTGCACTGTCAGCAAGATCTGTTCCAGGCAGCACAGAAAGACAGAAGGTTTCCAGATTGTTTGGGTACAGGTTCAGGGCAAAATCAACGCTTTTTCTGAATCCTTCCAGAGTGTCTTTTGGAAGACCGAAAATCAAATCAAAGCCAAAAATTGCGCCGGCTTCATTTAAATATCCGATGTTCCGCGTAAAAAGCTTTTTGTCTAAGGTGCGGTTTACATATTTCAGTACTTCTGGGTCTGCACTTTGCAGTCCAAACTGCAGGGCGCAAGGAATTTTTGTAAAGGCAGCTGCCAGTTCCCGGTCAATGAATTCGGCACGGGCTTCAAAATAAAAGAACATTCCGGGAGCTTTTTTTGCAATCAGATGCAAAAGCTCTGCCGCCCGTTTTTTGTTTGCGTTGTAAGTAGGGTCAAGGACAAAAACCTGAGAAAGCTTTTTCTGATTGAAAAGCTCCAGCTCTTTTTCGATTCGTTCCATTGGAAAATACTGAATCTTTTTTTCGCCTTTTGATTCATAGCAATAGGAACATTTGAAAGGGCAGCCTCGGGCAAGCTCCCACAAAGCGCCGCCATATTCTGCAGGATCAAGAGTTCCATCAAGATATGGAGAAGAAATTGTATTAAGCTCAGGCGGAAAAGCGCGGCAGTTTGCCTTTGAAATTTCCCGTTCAATTTTTGCGGTGTAAACGCCCTGGGGCAACTGGGAAAGAGCGGAAGAATCACCCTCTTTGCAGCACTGCAGAATTGAAATAAGTTCAGGCATTGCAATTTCTCCAGCACCGGAAACTGTATAATCAAAATTCTTGAAGGACGAAGGATTTGCAGTAACTTCTGGACCCCCTGCAAGTGTTAAAATTTCTGGATAACGCTGCTTTAATATTTTTGCCGCTTCTTCCAGAAGATTTCTGTTCCATACGTAGACGCTAAAAAGTGCGAAGGAAGGAATTCCTTTGCCGCATATTCTATCTGCAATGTATTCAGCAGCTTTCTTTTGTTTTTCCGCCTGAATAAAATCCTTTTCTTCTCTGCTGACGGCAATCAGCTGCACATCGAATTTGCCAGAAGTTTTTTCGTAATGCTTTATTGCGCTGGCAATGCATGCCGCTCCAAGGGGAAGAGCCTGAGGAGAAGTTTCTATCAAGAGAGTTGTACAGACAATAAGTGGTTTCATATTTTTTCCGAAATTGCCTGACAGACTTTTTCACCGTCCATGGCACTGCTAACAATTCCGCCAGCATAACCGGCACCTTCACCAGCAGGATACATATTTTTTATGGCAACGCTTTCACAGGATTCCTTATCACGAAGAATACGCACTGGTGTGCTGGTTCTTGTTTCACTGGCAATAAGTACTGCATCTTTGTTAACAAAACCCTTCATGTTCTTTCCAAAATCCAGAAAGCCCTGTGCAAGACGGCCGGCAATCTGTTCCGGCATCCAGATGTCAATCCTGCTGGAAACAATGCCAGGAGTATAACTTGAAGGTGGAAAATCCTTTGTTTCCCGATTTGCAAGAAAATCTGTCATGCGCTGGGCAGGGGCTGCCTGTCCTTTTCCCTGTTTTTTTGTTTCTTCTTCTATATATTTGCGGAAATAAAGACCTGCAAGAGCCTCGCAGCCTGCGCCTTTTGCCCGCTGAACAAATTCTTCTGGAATGTCTTCTGGTCGTGTTTCCACAACAATTGCTGCATTTGACCATTTTGAATTTCTGCCTGCAGCACTCATTCCGTTTACAACAATTTCATCAGGTCCTGTTGCGCTTGGAACAACAAATCCCCCTGGACACATGCAGAATGAATATACTCCTCTGTCTTCAACTTGAGTTACAAGTCTGTATTCAGCAGCACCCATTCCTTCTGTTCTTCCGTGGTATTGAATCGAATCAATCAGTGTTCTTGGATGTTCAACCCGAACGCCCATTGCAAAGGTTTTAGCTTCAAGAGAATGTGGTGAAATTTTTGCCAGCATTTCGTAAATATCACTGGCAGAATGACCTGTTGCAAGAAGAACAGCATCTCCTTTAAGTTCAAGTTTTTCACCTGACTTAGTGTTTTCCATTGAAATGCCTGTAATACAGTTGTTTTTACCAATAAAACCTGTACATTTTGAATTGAAGTAAAATTCACCGCCTTTTTCGATTATAAAGTTGCGCATTGCATTGATTACAGCAGGCAGCTTGTCCGTTCCAATGTGGGGGTGAGCATCTGTAAGAATTTTTTCGTCTGCACCAAAACGCACAAAAATCTGAAGAATCTTTGAAATGTCACCCCGCTTATTGCTTCTTGTGTAAAGCTTACCGTCAGAAAAAGTGCCGGCACCGCCCTCGCCAAAACAGTAATTTGAATCTGAATCAACTAAATCCTGGGTACTGATTTTTGCGATGCTTTTTTTTCTGTCAGAAGTTCTTTCGCCCCGTTCAACAATTACAGGTTTAATTCCTTTTTCCAGAAGTTTAAGCGCACCAAAAAGTCCCGCAGGCCCGGAACCTACGATTATAACTGTTTTTTTGCCGTCTGCACTTTTCCATTCAGGAAGGGCGCTGGTTTTTACTTCGCCAGGTTCTTCATCTATGAAAACCTTGTAGCGCAAATGATATTTTAGCTGTCCGTGGCGGGCATCAATAGATTTTTTCACAAAAACAGGAATGTGCTTTTTTCCGGCAGAAACATTTTTCTTTGCCAGTTCTTTCAGAATAAGCTTTTCAATAAGATTTTTGTTTTTTTCATCATCAGGTAAGACCGTAATCGTAACTTCTGTAATCATAGAAATATTTTAGAGGTTTACTGATTATTTTGCAAACAGTTGAAAATTGCAGACAAAAAAAGGGGCTGTCCGATAAGTATAAATTGCAGTGGTCATTGAGCCCTTCGACAGGTGATTCCTGAGCCTGTCGAAATGACCATCACACTAAATGTGGTGGTTTCGATAAACTCAACCACCGTAATGCAAACTTATTGGACAGCCCCTCCATTTGTTTATTTTGCAACACTTTCTGTAAATGTTCCAGGAACTTCGTCTAAACACTGGTTCAGACTTTCTTCAAAATTGGCGTAGCGGCTTACTTCAAATTCTGCAAGCATTCTGCCTGTAAGATAATCATACAGATAAAGCTTTATTACAGCTTTCATTGAAGCATCGCTGTAATCAAATCTGAAGTCCACATCAAAAGCCTGTTTTTTCTGCTCTTCTGTAAGAGTTTCCAGATTTTCCACAACTGTAAGGCAGGTTGAGGCCACAGCATCGTCAATACGCTTCTGGATAGCAGGCTGCAAATTTTTATCACCATAATCCAGGGTAACTGCTATATAGGGAATAAATTTGTAAGACTTTGCCTATTCTTCAACATTGGAATTAGAATTAGAAACGCTGATTGTTAAACAGCTTGTAAAGAATACTGCTGCAAGTGCAAGCAGTGCGAATGGAATAATTTTTTTTATTTTCATTCCATAAATCTCTTTATATTTGTAAGAATTCTGTCTTCAAAAGAAATAGAAATTTGTGGAGAAACCTCTGTTTTATCATTCAAAATAAATTCAAGAGTTCTGCAATTTTTTATTGCATTAATTGTATCAGATGGAATTTTTCCCTTAACAATGAATGAATGAACATCTTCTTCAGGCTTAACAATTTTAAGATTTTCTAAATTTGCTGAAACAGCATCTGCCTTAAAACCAACCTCAGTATAAGAAGCGTCTGTAAAAGTTTTTTTGCTATCCTTGTGAGTGAAGATCAAAGAGTGACCAGTACTAGACTTATTGATTATCAAAAGCTGAAGAACATTTTCATCTGCACTTGTAAGCCTTAAGGATAAAGTTCCGTTTTCTGAAACATAGTCTGTTATTATTACAAGTTCATATTTTGAACCATCTTTCGTTGTACCAGAAATTTTTTTTGTATTTTTAGACACAGAATTGCTTCCCTGGCTCTGCTGTACCACCTGCATCATCAATGCAGAATTGTCGTCATCAGGCTCAGAACATGACGAAACCAAAAATAACGCACAAACTGCAAAAAAAGCTGTAAAAATATTCTTTTTTATTTTATTACCTCTTTTATCAGAATAATCGTAAAAATCTGAGTTTGTCAAATGTAATTTCTTTTATAGTTACAAAATAATTACGTTGAAAAAAGATATGGTGAATAATACAATAGTATTATGATTAAATTTATTTTCCTTATTTTTACCCAGAAAAAACTTTAACAACAATCAGATTAATCAGAATTCTGCATTTGGTGAAATACTTGGGCAGTTATGTGAATACACCTTAAGTAATCAGATGGGTATTCCAAAGTCTTCCATTATCCCTGTACACGGACGATTTAGTGTTTTTAACAACGAATATTTTTATAATGGTGTTTTGGATTTGGATTATAACGAATCAAGAATTCAGGCTACTTATGGAGTTCTGGCAGGCTTTGGAATTTATCTTCTAAAGAACTATTTTGCCAGAAAGCGGATTCCACATCTGTGATGCAGGTACAGCAGAAGAAGACTCTGTAACGCTGAAAATTGCATTGGGAATAAATCCTGCCAGAAAGCGTTACATTCTTATAAGCGATTGATGACAGTTATCTTATCATTGCCGAAGATTTTCTCTTGCAAAACTGTTCATTACATTCATTACGCAGGAATTTATGGAACTGTATGACATTTTCTTGAAGATACGCCTGTACTCTGCGACTGTCTGGCCAGTCGTATAATCTGTGAGAGTAAATCTTACGAACACTTTCCGTACAACTGGATTAAAATCGTAGTTAAGACTGGCAATAAGAAACTGTTTTTTTTGTTCGTCTGAAAGTTTGTTCTCGTCTTCTACAACTTCAAAATATGTGTGTTCGATGGCAGAGTCGATTATTGACTGAATGGAAGGAGCATCTTTTACTTCCCCAAAATTGATATCATCTTTAAGGATGGAAATATATCTGTAATCATGCAGATTGTTCTGAAATCTTTGTTTTGAAGAAGTACAGCCAGAAAACAAAAGAACTGTAAAAATCAAAAACGCAAAAATTTTTCTCATATCAAAATTATAAAAATTTTCCATTAAAATGTCGAGTAATAATGCAAGATGAGTCAAAAAGTGTGCAAAGATGCAGAACTGTGTAATTTTCGCTCAAAAGTCCTATAAACTGAAAATCCTTGTTCAGAATAATTGCTTCATTTGTTACTTCAGAAGCACTTTTTATTATGTTCTGTTTAATTTTTTAATTATCAATTACAGAACTAAAATCCTAAGTTTTACGACATATCTTTTGCAGTCACAAGAGTTACGCTTTCACAAGGCTCGCAGTTTTTTTTGAAACCAGATTTGGAAAATACATAATAAGTAATATTTCTGCCGTTACGGATAAGTTCAGCACGTTTTTTCAAAAGTGCAACAACATCGCTTCCAACTTTCTGAGCCTGCCACTTACATTCACCAACAAGAATGTCATTTTTAGAAGCAAGAACCACATCAATTTCTTCTTCTTTTTTTTCCTCAGGATTATTTCCCCACCAGCTTCCATATTCTGTATAAAGCGTTTTTATTTTTCCTTCAGCAATACTTTTTTTCAAATACTGCATGCAAACTTCTTCAAAAATATGTCCAAAATAATCTTCAAGAAAAGGCAGAATTTTAATGTCGTAAGCCTTTTCACCCATTCCCATTGCAACAAGACTTTTACATTCCGTTATAAACCTAAAATAAAATTTAAAAAGATTGTCCTTGATTCTGTAAATCACTTTTTTCTTATCATTTTCAACAGGGGAAGCTTTTTCTATGATTTCCAATGAAATCAAATTTTTCAAATAAGAAGTTATCCTGTTACTTTGTTCTCCCACAGACAACGCTATTTCATTCTGCTTGCTTTTTCCGTTAGCCACAGAAGAAATGATTGCATTGTAAAGTGCTTGTTCGCGCAGTTCCTGACTCATAAGATTCTCAGGCTCTTCGCCTAAATGTCCGCTCAAAGAAAGAAATTCGCTGCAAACTGCATCTTTGAGATTTTTATATCTGGAAAAAATTTCAAGATACAATGGAACCCCACCACAAATTCCGTATGCATAGAATTTTTCTGTAAAATTCCAGTTAGGAAAAAAATCAAAACTTTCGTAATACGAAAGCGGATGAATTTTAAGTTGTGCAGTTCGTCTTCCGTAAAGAGGACTTCCATATTCTAAAACTTGTTCTTCCATAAAACTCATAGACGAGCCACACAAAATCAAATAAAGCTGCGTATTACGCCATTGAGTGTCTATAAATTTTTGAAGAAGCGATGAAATTGATTTCTCACTTTCAGCAAGATACGGATATTCATCAATTACAAGAACAATTCGAGTTTTGCGTGAAACTTCAGTTATATACGAAAATAAGCTTTCCCAATTCTCAAACGATTTTATAAATTTGGTTCTTTCATCAGGAAACTGTTCTTTTATTGTCTCGGAAAACCCCTGCAACAACTCAGAAGAAGTTTGGCGTGCTGCCATGAAGTAGACGCTTTTTTTATCAGAAATAAATTCCTGAATTAAACGCGTTTTTCCAACCCGTCTTCTTCCGTAAATAACAGGAAACTGAAATCCATTCTGATTATATCGCCTCTCAAGTTCAGCAAGCTCAGCCTTTCTGCCTATGAACATAACTATTCCCCTATTTATATTTTATCTAATTATGATTCGACTAATTTCAATTAGATAAAATGTAACAGATAAGAAGAACACTTGCAACATCTGAATTCTATACAAAGGTCAAAATGTCTTCCATTTTTCAAGTTTTTCCGCCATAGCAAAGGAGCATTGGTGATTTTTTGACGGTTACGCAAGTTCTCTGATTGTAGATAAGCAATTCCACAGACACTAAAACTGTCGTTCCACAGATACAAGAAGCCTCTGCTCATATTTAAATTTTAGCAGATTTGAATTCTCTTGTAAATTTAAAATAATTAGGGCTGCCCATTTCTTTTTGGCAGCCCGTTTTCTGTTCTACTAAGTACTTTAAAAACTTATATTTCTCTGTATTTTAGAATTTGCCGTTATAACCTAACTGCTTTAACTTTGCTTGTGTAGCAAGATTTAAATGTGTGCCTTCAAAAGCGAAACTGTTGTATATAGTTTCTTTCCCCCAATATTCATCAAATGTTTTTGTGTCAAAAATAATTTTTGTAATTGTTTCTGGGATAATAATTTCTTCCAAATTTGTGCAGCCAGAAAAACATGAATCCGGAATGATTTCAACTGTAGAAGGAAGAGTTATGCTTTTTAATGTTTTACAATCTTGAAAATTCGGCAAAACCTTAATGCCTTCTGGAATGATAATTTTATTTAGTTTATCACAACCTTCCACACTAGGTATAGATGAGGCTAAAACTTGTTCCCCTGAAACAGCATCTAATAATGGATCGCCAAAACTGGTAGCTGGATGCGTTTCTATACCTGCAGGAAACTTTATATATTCAAGAGCGTCATAGTCTTTTAAAGACATAGCAACCTTATTACTATTCCCTGTATAGCGAACAGAATCTGGAAAAGAAATATGAGTGA
>ERZ808026.160-NODE-160-length-13690-cov-4.225593_pt1 | contig 13690 bp, 11 predicted proteins | sample MGYA00380182_ERZ808026 | MGnify/ENA primary metagenome ERZ808026 (study PRJEB31490, sample SAMN06133376) | cow dung metagenome | isolation source: H9 | host: cow | place: China: Chengdu | collected 2015-05 ... | reverse complement strand
TAAGTTTGCATTACGGTGGTTGAGTTTATCGAAACCACCACATTTAGTGTAGCAGTCATTACTTTTGGGACAGCCCCTTTACTTCCCGGGTTTTATGACGGAAACTCGGGAAATTAATGTAAAAAAATATTATAGCGTCATTCATGGTGCTATAGTAAAGCATTCAATTTATTTTTTTTGACACAATGGCGTGTCTGTTACTAAGAAAGGAAATCTTTTGAAGAATTTTTCCTCTTTTAGTAACAGGCACGCTTTTTTTTATTTTTTTTGGAGGCAATTTATGGAAGAAATCAACGGTGTTGTTTTTGGCGTTTGGTTCTTGATTGGTGCTGCTCTTGTATTCTGGATGCAGGCCGGATTTGCGATGGTTGAAACTGGTTTTACTCGTGCTAAGAACGCAGGTAACATCATTATGAAAAACCTTATGGATTTCTGTATTGGTACAGTTACATTCATCCTTATTGGTTTTAGTCTTTTGCTTGGCGAAGATGTAATCGGTCTTATCGGTAAGCCTGGTTTTGATATTTTTACTGGTTACGGCAGCTTTGACTGGTCTAACTTTGTATTCAACCTTGTATTCTGTGCAACAACAGCAACAATCGTTTCTGGTGCTATGGCAGAACGTACAAAGTTCCTTTCATACTGTGTTTACTCAGCAATTATTTCTGGTCTGATTTATCCAATTGAAGCTCACTGGATTTGGGGCGGCGGATGGCTTGCTCAGCTTGGATTCCATGATTTTGCTGGTTCTACAGCAATTCACATGGTTGGTGGTATTTCAGCATTGATTGGTGCTAAGTTGCTTGGACCACGTATCGGTAAGTTTACACGCGATGAAAGCGGAAAAGTTATTACTGTTCATGCTTTCCCTGGTCATAACCTTCCAATGGGAGCTCTTGGTTGTTTCATTCTTTGGTTCGGATGGTACGGATTCAACGGTGCTGCAGCTACATCTGTAGAACAGCTTGGTTCTATCTTCCTTACAACAACAGTTGCTCCTGCAATTGCTACTGTAACTTGTATGATTTTTACTTGGCTCAAATACGGAAAGCCTGATGTTTCTATGTGTTTGAACTCTTCTTTGGCAGGTCTTGTTGCTATCACAGCTCCTTGTGATGTTACAGATTGTACAGGTGCTGCAATCATCGGTATTGTTGCAGGTCTTCTTGTAATTTTTGGTGTATGGTTCCTTGACTATGTTCTTCATATTGATGACCCGGTTGGTGCTGTTGCAGTTCACTGTTTGAACGGTATCTGGGGTACAATTGCAGTTGGTTTGTTTGCTAACCCAACAGTTCCTGGCTACGGAATTGCTAACGCAGCCGGAGAAACAATTGGTGGTCTTTTCTACACAGGTTCTGGCGAATTACTAGGACTTCAGTTGCTTGGTTTTGTAGCTGTTGCTGGTTATACAGCAATTGCAATGACAATCGTATTTGCAATCATCAAAAATACACTTGGTCTTCGTGTATCAGCTGAAGAAGAAATCCTTGGTCTTGATAAGCTTGAACATGGAATCACCTCTTCTTACGCTGGATTTGTTGCTGAATATACTTGCGATGAAGTTGAAGAAGCTAAAGAAGCTGGTGTTACATTGGATCAGGCAGTTCCAGTTGTTAAGGCTCCTTCTTCAAGTGCACCTGCAGATGCTAAGTTCAACAAGATTGTAATTGTAACTCGTCAGACTAAGTTTGATGCACTCAAGAGAGCTATGAACTCTATTGGTGTAACTGGTATGACAGTTGTAAATGTAATGGGTTGTGGTGTTCAGAAAGGCGCTAGCGAATTCTATCGTGGTTCTCCTGTAGAAATGACACTTCTTCCAAAAATCAAGGTTGAAATTGTAGTTTCTAAGGTTCCTGTTCGTACAGTAATCGAAGCTGCAAAGAAGGCTCTTTACACAGGTCACATTGGTGATGGAAAGATTTTCGTATACGAAGTAGACAACGTAGTAAAAGTTCGCACAGGTGAAGAAGGCTACGATGCTCTTCAGAGTGAAAATTAATCAGAAAAAAACGAACCGTCGTTGATGATTCGTTTTAGATATTACGGTCTGCTGGAACTTAGTAACCCCGTTCTGGCAGGCCGATTTTTTTTGCATAATATTAACAGACAGACAAAAAAGACGCCCTCTTGCGAAGGGGCTGTCCAATAAGTTTGCACTACGGTGGTTGAGTTTATCGAAACCACCACATTTAGTGTAGCGCTCATTACTTTTGGGACAGCCCCATTGCGAGCGTCTTTTTTTTGTATTTTGAGTCAGTTTGTGGCTAAAAATTACAGTTCACCGGAAACTGCTGCTCCTGGCAAACCAATATCTTTACGGTAGAATGCACCTTCAAACGAAACGCCTTCAATTGCTGTATAAGCGTTTTTCCAGGCTTCTTCAAAAGTTGTACCGAATGAAGAACAGCAGAGAACGCGACCTCCGCTTGTTACCATAGAATTGTCTTCTGATCGGCGGTCAATAATTGCTCCTGCAACAAAGATTTTTGCGCCACCTGCAGCGATTTTAGCGTTATCCAAAGTAATTTTCTTTCCTTTTGGATAACTTCCAGGATAACCACCGCTTACAACAACAGGGCTTACCTGATAACCTTTTTTCCATGAAAATTTAAAATTCTTCAATGAACCGTCGCAGATAGCCATACACATTTCTACAAAGTCAAAATCCATCAAAGGAAGAACAGACTGAGTTTCTGGGTCACCAAGACGAACGTTGTATTCCAGAAGCTTTGGTCCTTCTTTTGTAAGCATTACACCAAAGAAAATAAATCCGCGGTAATCAAAGCCTTCTCCAACAAGACCTTTCAATGTTGGTTCAAGACAATCTTTCTGGAACTGAGCCATCATTTCTGGTGTAACATCATCCAAAGGGCAAACTGTACCCATTCCACCTGTGTTTGGACCTTTTGCACCGTCCATAAGACGTTTATGGTCACGGCTAGGAAGGAAAGGAATTATACATGCATTTTCTGGATGTGCAGGATCAACATTTACAGCTGCAAGAACTGAAATTTCAACACCCTGCAGATAATCTTCTATTACGAGTTTAGAACCTGCGGCACCAACACGGCCGTTTGAATCCATAAGTTCAGCAACAGCAGCAAGTGCATCTTCTACGTTTGCGGCAACAACAACACCTTTACCTGCTGCAAGACCGTCAGCTTTGATTACAATTGGAGCTCCGTGCTGGCGAACATATTCTTCTGCGGCTTTCTGATTAGTAAAAGTTTTGCTCTTTGCGCAGGCAACATTGTATTTTTCCATGAATTCTTTTGAAAGATCTTTAGAAGCTTCAAGCTGAGCACCAGCTTTCTTAGGACCAACACAAGGAATTCCAGCATTCCAGAATTCATCTGCAAGACCTTCTGCCAAAGGATCTTCTGGTCCGATTACAGCAAGTTCGCAACCTTCATGTTTTGCAACTGCAACATAAGGATTTTCACCAGCCTTTACGTAATCAAGATTTTTTACGTCAATATTTACACATTTAGATTCATTTGCTGTTCCCCCGTTACCAGGAACACAAAAAACAGTTTCAACTTTAGCACTCTGTGCAATTTTCCATGCAATTGTGTGCTCACGACCACCATTTCCAACAACGATAACTTTCATAATTATATTTTAGCGTTTTTTTTATTTAATTTGAATAGATGTATAACTTCAAAAATATTTTTTTGCAAATGAAGGATTTTCATAATAAAATGAATTATTTCGGTGGTGAGTTGCATTTACATTTTTTGATGCAAAATGTATTCTATATATAGAGAGGGTGTTATTTTGGAAAGCAAAAAACAAGTTATTTACCTGTGTATTCAATCTGTTTTCTTTATTTTTATCAAAATCATTGAATTATTTTTAAGTGACAGAACTGTTGGACTAATTAAATATGCATTTATTCTTGTAAATCTTATTTTTTTGCTGATTTTTTATTTGCAGAACAGAAAAAATGCAGAACAAAAAGCTAATATACTTGCCCTTGCCGTAGGAATGACTTTTTTTGGTGATTTATTTCTGGTGCTTATTCCATCTGTATCGAACTGGCCTTATAGTTTTTTGTGCGGATACATTGCATTTACAATTCTTGAATTATTAATTGCAGTTTATATTGGACTTTCAAAAAAATATGCATTAATTTTTTCTGCTTTTTTTGTTGTAATAAATGCTGTTGTATGGAGATTTAAACTTATAACTACAGCAAATGAAATTGCTATAATAAATCTTTCCCTGCTGGCTGCAAATATGGTAACAGGCTGGATTGTTTATAATAAAAATAAAATTCTAAAAAATTTTCTGTTTGCACTTGGAATGACCTGTTTTTTTTGCTGTGATTATTCAATCGCTGTTCAACTTGTTTTTAAAGAATTCAAAACTGTTCATGATATTGCAGATTATCTTGTATGGCTTTTTTATATGCCTGCACTTGTACTGCTTGTTTTCAGCTATATAAAGTCTGCAAAATCTGATAAAATCAAAGAATGAATATTTGTCTTTTTAAACAAGAAGAATTAAACCGACCTTTAAGCATCAAAGATGAACGAGGGGAACATATAATTAAAATCCTTCATAAAAAAGAAGGTGACACTTTTTCTGCCGGTGTAATAAATGGAATGGCAGGAACTGCAACAATAAAAAAAATCGAAAATGGTGAAATAACTTTTGATTTTGCGCCTGATTCAGAAGGAAAAAATCTTTATCCGTTAAAAATGATTATCGGATTCCCTCGTCCCATTCAATTAAAACGTCTTTTACGGGATATTGCAGCCCTCGGCGTTCAGGAAGTGCATCTTACAGGAACAGAGCTTGGTGAAAAATCCTATATGCAGTCAAATCTTGTGGAGCATGGAACTGCTTATCAGATGCTTTTAGACGGTACTGTTCAGGCTGCCAGCACTCATGTGCCTGATTTATTTTTGCACAAAACATTAAAAGATTGTCTGGAATCAGTGATTTCGAAAAAAGAGCAGTGTAACAACGCAAAAATCTTAAAATTATGCATGGATAATATAAATCCGAAAGGTTCGCTCTTTTCTGTCTTACAGGAACAGTATGAAAAGCCCGCTCTTGTTGTTGCCGCAATAGGTAGTGAGCGCGGCTGGACACAAAAGGAGCGGGAAATGCTGGAATCCGCCGGCTATTTAAGAGTTGGAATGGGCCCAAGAGTTATGCGTACAGAAACAGCTGCAACAGTAAGCGCCAGTATTATCAGCGCTTGTATGGGCTGGATGGAATAACAGGCATCTCAAAGAAATCACTTTTTGTTTCCATTTACGCTATTTCAAAAATATCGTATTCTATAAATATGAACTATGTAACAGACAATTCGGAAATTCAGAATTCACTTTTAGAAAGATTTATAAAATACGTAAAAATTTGGTCTGAATCTAACAGTGAAAAAGCAGAAGCAGGTGTTATGCCAAGTGAAGAACGGGAGTTTGATCTTGCAAAACAACTGGCAGCAGAACTTACTGTAATGGGACTTCAGGCAGTGCAGACTACAGAGCATTGTTACACTTATGCTTTCCTTCCTGCATCAAAAGGTTTTGAAAATATTCCGGCAGTTTGTTTTCTGGCGCACATAGATACAGTTGAAGAAGTTACAGGCAAAAACGTAAATCCAATGATTCATCCTGAATACGATGGAACAGTTATAGATTTGCAATGTGGAGTTCAGCACAATCCAGAATATGACGAAGCTCTTGCGCAGGCTGCAAAAAATCGCGAAACAATCATAACAACTGACGGAACTACTTTGCTAGGAGCAGACGATAAGGCTGGGGTTGCCGCCATAATGACCAGCATTCAGTATCTTGTAGAACATCCAGAAATAAAGCATGGAAAAATTGAAATTATTTTTTCGCCAGACGAAGAAACTGGACATGGCATGGATAAAGTTCCATTAAAATTAATGGAATCAAAATCAGCATATACAGTAGATGGCGGACATATCGGTGAACTGGAAACAGAATGTTTTAACGCTTACGGAGCATCAATAAAATTCACAGGAAAATCCTGCCATACAGGAGATGCCCGTAAAGGCGGAATGATAAATGCAATCAGCATGGCAAGCCGATTTGTAGAATCTCTGCCATCAAATCAGCGTCCAGAAACAACCTGGGGCAAAGAAGGTTTTTTTGCAGTGATGGAAATAAAAGGTTCCATCGAAAATTCAGAAGTAAGTCTGCTGCTGAGAGATTTTACAGAAACAGGAATGCAGGAACGCATAGCCACAGTAAAAGCACTGGCAGAAGCAGCAGCTCTTTCTTTTGGAGGCAAAACATCATATTCCTTCAAAGAACAGTACAGAAACATGAAATCTGTAATGGATAAACACCCTGCCGTTGTGGAAAATCTTGTTGCAGCATACAAAGCAAGCGGCATTGAGCCAATATTTGTTCCAATTCGTGGAGGTACGGACGGTTCTCGTCTTACAGAAATGGGCATTCCTACACCAAATATTTTTACCGGCGGACATAATTATCACGGCCGCTACGAATGGTGCAGTCTGCAGCAAATGAGCAAATGTTGCGATGTTTTAATAAACCTTGCCAAAAAAATCGCCGAAAAATAAATGATAATGAATTGACTGATTTTTAATTAATTCAGCATAAAATTGAATGCCGCCGTTCGAATCCGCCTTGCGGTCGCATGGTTGAGCGTACAAGGTATTCGACTCGGTTCGCTTTGCTCACCTCGCTCGCTCAAAATGCTCCCGAAGTCGGCCTTCTCACTCCAGCATTCAATTTTATTATTGAACTTGCAAAAGAAAAATCGTTCATTGTCATTCTTTTAGAATCGTAAAATAGAACAATTTGCATACAGGGGAAAATATGCACGAATATTTAATTGAAGGCGGATTTCCGATTAAAGGAACAATAACAGCAAGCGGCAATAAAAACGCTGCATTGCCATGTATTGCAGCCGCTCTGCTTACAGAAGAAAAAGTAATACTTAGAAATGTGCCAGAAATAGAAGATTGTGCCGTAATGCTGAATATTTTGCAGTCATTTGGTGCAAAGGCAACAAATCTTGGGGAACATTGCTGGCAGATAGAAGCAAAAAATATAGAATCCAGCTGCATTCCTGCAGAACTTTCAAAAAAAATCAGAGCTTCCATTCTTTTTGCAGGACCAATGGTTGCCCGTCTTGGAAAAGCAGAAATGCTTCCTCCAGGCGGAGATGTAATTGGCCGTCGTCGTCTTGATACACATTTTCTTGCCCTTACTCAGCTAGGCGCACAGGTAAAAGTAAATGGTCATTTCGTATTCACAGCAAACAAATTGCGGGGCACAGACATTTTCCTTGATGAATGTTCTGTAACAGCCACAGAAAACGCACTTATGGCCGCTGTACTTGCAGAAGGCGAAACCACAATAACAAACGCAGCCAGTGAGCCTCATATTCAGGATTTGTGCAACATGCTCAATGCAATGGGCGCAAAAATTACAGGAATCGGTTCCAACATTCTTTACATCAGCGGCGTGGAAAAACTCCACGGATGTGATTTTGAAATCGGCCCTGATTTTATGGAAATTGGTTCATATATTGGACTAGCTGCAGCAACACACGGAAGCATAACTATTAAAGGAATCAAAAATCTTGATATGCGTCCTCTAAAAGTCGGCTTTGCAAAGCTCGGAATCAGCTGGCTCCAGGAAGGCGAATCAATTACAGTTTCATCCGTTCAGGAAATGAAAACCAATGCCGATGTAGGTACAAAAATTCCAAAAATTGACGACGCACCGTGGCCAGGATTTCCGCCGGATTTGACATCAATCATGACTGTCGTTGCAACTCAGGTGGAAGGCACAGTTCTGATTTTTGAAAAAATGTTCGAAAGCCGAATGTTCTTCGTTGATAAGCTTATAAACATGGGCGCTCAGATAACACTTTGCGACCCCCATAGAGCCGTAGTCTGCGGTCCTTCAGTTCTTCACGGTGACCGCCTTGTTTCGCCGGATGTTCGTGCCGGAATGGCAATGGTTATTGCAGCAATGGTTGCTCATGGCGAAAGCCGTATCAGCAATGTTTATCAGATTGAACGAGGCTATGAAAAACTTGTAGAGCGGCTAAAGTCGCTGGGCGCTCACATTAAAAAAGTTGATATTGACGAATAAATATATTTTGGGGCCAAATCTATTTGCAACGGCTGTTCCGCTGCCCGCTAACGCTTGGTCCTGGGTGCCGCAATGCGGCACCCAGTCCTGGGCTTCGCCCACAGCTCCATAGCCGGGCCTGGTCCCTTACCTCATTTCAGGAGTTTTGAAATGAAATCATTTTTTTCTTCCTCCGACGAAAATCTAAAATGGACAACGCTGTCTGTTAAAGAACTTCTAAAAACATTCATCTACACAGTCACAGAAAAAACGCAGCAAGCCTTTAACGGGCAGACTGGAAAATTTTATGTAATAAATTCTAATGACTGGGTAATCGTAATTCCTCGCCAAAACGGCAAATTATTAATGGTAAAGCAATGGCGGCACGGAGAAAATTCGCTTAGCATAGAATTTCCAGGCGGCGTTATTGATAAAGGTGAAACTCCAGAGCAGGCCGCAGTCCGTGAACTTCTGGAAGAAACTGGATGCAAGGCGTTAAAATTTACAAAACTTGGCTCCTGTAATCCAAATCCTGCGCTTTTTTCAAATCATATTCATGTATTTCTGGCAGAGCAGCTTATTCAGACAGGTGAACAGCATCTTGATCATGATGAATTCATAAATCTTCTGGAACTTCCAGAGGAACAGCTTTTGGAATGCATTCATCGTCCGGAATTTTCCCATGCATTAATGGGGACTGCCGTTGCATTCTATCTTTCTCATAAAAAAGGAGGCGTGATAAAAATTACGTCCGTGTAATTTTTATCACCAAGTTTATTTCGTGCTCTGCACTTCATAAACTTGGATACTCGCCATCCTGGCTCGCCGCTAACGCGGTGTTTTAAAAGGAGGTGTGATAAAACCGCTAAAATAGCGCGGCTTTATCTTATCTAAAGTTTGCGTTGCAAACTTATCATTGAACTGCTGTTCCTCATTACATTACGGAACAGCGTAAAAAGTCAATCGATTGTTGAAACAATCTTCTTGACTTTTTATGGGAGGGCTTATGCCATTACTTCAGGTAAGGGATTTTCCAGCAGAAACTTATGGACTTCTTGCTCAAACGGCAGAAGCAGAAAATCGCAGTATTACTCAGCAGACAATTTATCTTCTAACAAAAGCTTTGCAGGATGAAACTTGCAAAAATAAACTAAGACGAACAAATATTCTTTGTCAGATAAAAGAAATGAATCTTTCTGTTGCGGAACAGGCTTCTTCTTATGAAAGTTTAATACGTGAAGACCGTGACCGCGATGAAGGTGGAATTTTATGATACTGGTTCTGGATACTTGTGCGGCATGTCAGATAATTCTGGGTGGAGATAAAAAAAAGGATTATGCAGCAGAAATAAAGTCTGCAGAAAAAGTGATTGCACCATCTTTGTTTGATGCGGAAATTGCCAGCGTTATGTGGAAGTATGTGAAAGGCGGCTACATGGATGAAGAAAACGCAAAGCTTTCCATGGCGCTGGCAATACAGCTTGTTGATGAGTTTGTTCCAACTGTTGATATAGCGATTGAATCATTGCATGAAGCTGTAAGATTGAATCATTCTGTTTATGACGTATATTTTATGGTGCTCGCCCGTAGAAATGGAGCAACTTTGCTTACCTGTGATGAACGGTTAAAAAGATTGTGTATGGATAATGGAGTGAATGTTTTGTAAATTATTCTTCGCTATTAAAAAAACTATGATATAATGTTAATTGTAAATTTTTATGTGAAATTGTTGAGTTTTTTATGAAAAAGAAAATTGCTGTTTTGTCCTGTGGTTGGGATTATGATTTTTTAAAGGATTTTATTTCTGGAATAGAAAGTGCTGCAAAGGATAAAAATACAGATGTTTACGTTTTCAATGCATATAATTTTATAGAATCTTCAGGACTTCCCAATACTACAGGTTTTTCTGTGTACAATCTTGTAAAATATGAAGATTACGACGGCATAATAGTTCTTTCAGATTTTATTAACAACAACAGAATTCTTGAAAAAGAGCGCATTAAAATCGTAAAGTCTGGAAAGCCTGCAGTTTCTATTAACCGCCGCATGGATGGAATGGTTAATGTAGCAATCGATAATTATTCCGGCTTCTATGAAATCATGGATCATCTTATAAAAGTTCATAAGCTTACAGATTTTTCTTATCTTGGCGGAAAAGAATCGAATATTTACTACGCAGGTCGTTACAAAGCTTATAGAACTGCGTTGACTGATAATAAGATAAAAGCTGATTTTGAAAAAGTTTATGAAATAGACGAATCAAATTATTATCATGCGTATAATTTTGCCAGAGAATTGACTTCCAGTGATAAGCCGCTGCCAGAGGTTTTTGTCTGTTCAAATGATCACGTTGCCCTTGGTGTTTTAAAGGCCTGCGAAGAAAAGGGAATTAAGGTTCCTGAACAGTTAAAAATTGTTGGCTACGATAATATTGATTATGCAAGAAATGTTAATCCTGCGCTTACAACTGTTCAGACTAATGCAAATCAAGCTGGTTTAGAGGCAATAAGCATTCTGCTTGGGGAAAAATCTGGCAATGAATCAATAACTGTCAAGGGTAATCCGATTTTCAGATGTTCCTGTGGCTGTGAAGAAAATAAGGAAGATGCAAAAGTTGTGTCCAATCTGAATTTATTGAATGAAATCAGCAAAACTCAGGAATTCAATACTCAGCTTGAAAAAATAGAAGATATTTTTACAGAAGCCGGCGATATTTTTACGTTGCTTACAAATTTGGAACAGTTCTTTGGAAAGTCCCATCATTTTGAAGGCGATGATTTCTGTATTTTCCTTAATTCAGACTGGAGTTCAGTTCTCATCAATTCAGAAGAAAAACTTCCGCAGAATCTTGATTATGGTACAAATGTTCAGTCTATTGTTTCAATTTTCAATAACAAGAAAAATATCCGTGAGCTTATAAGCACAAAATCTTTGATTCCTTCAAGATTTGTTTCGCAGGAGCAAAGTTCTGTTTTTCTTGTAATGCCGATTTTCCATCATTTTTATGTTCATGGATATTATGTTTCAAAAAACAATCTTTCTATGCTTGATAATGGCTTTGGCTACAACTGGACAAGAACTTTTGGAAACAGTATTGAATTGTTCCGAAAGCGAAACATGTTCAAAATCATAAGCCAGCAGAATTTTAAGATGTCTACTCATGATGCACTCTCTGGAATGTTGAACCGCATCGGTCTTGAAAAGCTTGCAAAACCTTTTTATGAAGACAATAAAAAGAAGGAGCTTACAACAATTCTGTTCTTTGTTGATATAAATTCAATGAAGACAATCAATGATAAATTCGGACATCTGCATGGTGACCTTGCAGTAAAAACAATTGCGGCTGCAGTTCTGGAGGTTGTTCCTAAAAACTGGCTCAGCATCCGCTATGGCGGTGATGAATTCCTTGTGATTGGAAACAGCAAAAGCTATAACGGAGAAGATTACTGTACGCTTATTACTCAGCGGATTGCGAAAAAAACAAATGTGATGCAGCTGCCATATAATCTGTCTGCAAGTATTGGAACAATTTCCCTAAAACCAGATTCAAAGCTTACTCTTGAACAGGCAGTAGAAGAAGTTGATAAGATTATGTATGCAAAAAAACAGGCTTTTCATAAAGCCCAGGGCGATGCTGGCCATGGTCATTAATTTATAGAAAAACTGTTAAAATTACGAGTTTTATTTTATTAATTCATAACCGTCAACGCTTACATAATTAAATATCTGATTTTCTTTTTGAAAATCAAAATGAATGCGCTGAAAAAGAATTTTTGTGTTTTCATCAGGAATGAAAGGTGGAGGATTTTCTGCGTATTTTGCAGGATTTTCCGTAAGATGAAGAAGGTAGTTTGTTATATCATATTTTCCGGCTAAAATTACAACAGTGCCATTGGGTTCAACATATTCGTTCAGCTGTTTCATGGTTTTGTAACCTGATACGTTGTATTCAATGCTTGTTGTATAATAAGAATAATAATTTGCAGAGTATTCTGACTTATGTGGAATTTCAATGTTGAAAGTTTCAGAAAAATCTTTCCCGTCAACGTATGCCGGTGCTTGTTTATGAGACTTTTTTTCAAGGTAAATCCATGAATCATAAAGAATTATAGCATCATCCGTTTTAATTTTCTCTTTTAAATCTGAAGTGTTGATAATTTTGTCATCCTCTAATAAATTATATTCCGTAAGAATTTTTGAAAGCCTTTCGTATTGGTTTTTCCATGAAGAATTAATAATGTTCCAGGGAGAAACCGTTCCATAAAGTATGAAGCCTGCTAAGACCAAAGGAGCATATTTTATATATTTTCCATTTTGAATGAAAGCTGCACACACTGTTATAAGGGAAAAAATTATATACAGAAAGCTTGCATATCGGAATTCTGTTAATCCGTAGGCTTTTAATCTTATGCAGAATGCAAAAATCTGAATTATAATAAGCGGAATTAAGAAATAATGACTGTATGCGTAAAACAGTCTGATAAATTTGATTTTTTTGTGTTCTTTAAGCACAAAATAGAAAAGCAGATAAAATGCAGTTGCAAAGGAAACAAAATAATTGATTTGCCCCTTTGGCATTTTTCTTATGAAAGCTGATTTAATCAGATATGCATATAAAAGCAGTACCAGAAATGTAAAAACAGGAAGCAGAATGTATACAAAGATGATTTTCATTGCATTTCCGGAATCATTCTTGCGGATTTTATGGAATAAAAAATAACTAAAAATGTTCACCGAAAAAACTTCAAGACACAGGGTCATAATAATTTCGTATATTCTTGAAGTGTTATTAATTTTTATCAGGAGAGTGCAGAACGCACCAGTTAAAAGTATAAGGCCTAAAAGAATAATTCCACACAACAGTTCTGTGAAAAAGAAATATTTTAAAATATTGGCATATATTGCGTGAAAACTATTCTGTGAAAAAATGAATACCGTGAAACAGACTATGGAAAGGCCGATGCCCCAAAGGTATAGCGTGGAATAATTTTTTTGCGAAAAATAATATGAAGTAAAAGTAATCGAAAAAATCAGAAAACTGCAGAGCAATTGAATTGTTTTTTTTAGAATACAAGACATTCTTTGTGTAAGAAAAATTTCTGAATATGATGCAACTGCAGAAATCAGAAGGCCGCAATGAGCGCTTTTAATAAGTTTGTGGGAAAAATCTTTTCCGTTCCAGCAGATGTCCAGAATGCAGAAAACAGCAAGCAGAATTGAGGTAAAAAAAGTTAATTTATATTGGAAAAATGAATTCTTATATTCTTTGAATGATAAGTTAATGCTTTTAATAAAGTTCATGATGATATTTTATATGAAAAATATGCAAAAATGCAATTTTATTACAAAAAAGCAGGCTGTGATGATTTTTTGATGATAAAGAATTTAAGAAAATTCTTTAATTTTTTGAATTTAATGTTATTTAAATAAATAATTTTTATGTATGGGAGTTTTTTATGTTATATATTATCATACAACGGCAGGCTCTTTTTTTTCTCTTTTTCAGCATACAACATTTTATCAGCCTCAATAAAAGCCGCATGAAAGGGATGCTTTGCACCTGCTTCTATTTTTGCATAACCTTTCGAAACA
>ERZ808026.159-NODE-159-length-13704-cov-3.699567_pt1 | contig 13704 bp, 17 predicted proteins | sample MGYA00380182_ERZ808026 | MGnify/ENA primary metagenome ERZ808026 (study PRJEB31490, sample SAMN06133376) | cow dung metagenome | isolation source: H9 | host: cow | place: China: Chengdu | collected 2015-05 ... | reverse complement strand
CGGTGTCTGTCAGAGTTATGCTGATGTCTTTGATTGTCCTTGCTTCCTTATTGCTTATATCACAGATGAACGTACCGTCGCTGGATGTGTAGAAGGTTTTAGGATCTGTTCTCTTTGACAGTTCGAGAGTTACTTCCATGTGCTCGATAGGTGTTCCCTCTTCGTCAGTTACCTTGCCTTTCAGGATGGCATAGATATCTGTGCCCGCATATTCTGCCTTTGTGCAGGCTATGCATGTAAGGGCTGCTGCCGCCAATATGAGATAACTTATCTTCATTTTGATACGTTCTTTTGCAGGTAGAAGTTGCAGTCATTTACATAGAACGTGTTTTTCTCCACACTGAATGTGGAACCGCTCCAGTCTATATGAAGATCAGTCATGGATTGTGAATATCCTTTCTCGGTGCCTTCTGCAGTTACAGTACAGTTGACCTCTGTAGTATATCCTTCTGATTCAATGGTATATATGCCTTGATCTGAGGTGTATACGGTCTTGGTCCCGATCAGTTTGCCTTTGGGACTGCAGGCTTCGTAAATGACCTTTATGTCTTTCAAGGGTGCTCCGGTTTCCTTGTCGGAAATCACTCCGGAAATGATGATTGTTCCTTCTCCTGCAAGCATGGAAAAATGATCCTTCATACACGACGTTACGGCCAGTGCCAGAAGGAGAATGCAGAAAATATGCAGGTGTTTTTTGAACATGACGGCTATATAGATGCCGTTGAGGTCAGATTCGTTGCAGAGAAGTCTTATAATTTTTCGATGTGACAGCTGCGTCTGAATCTGCGGATGTTCTCTTCAAGGACTTGCTTCTCATCAGCAGGGAGGGCCCATCCGAGGAATCTTTCAAGGATATATTCTGTAGTCTGAGAGGTCGGATGGCACATGTCTTCGGCATAGAAACGATAGTCACGCAGTTCGTCCATAACTATCTCGTATGCAGGGAAATATTCTGCACGATCTCCAATGACGGAGTCGATTCCCAGCAGCAAGCCTGCCTTGCTGAGCTGGTTGCCATGTGCTCCGTCCTTGAAATGACGTATGGGACTCACTGTGAAGATATATTCCTTACTTTTGCCGCATCCAGTATTCATGATCTCTTTCAAGAGGTCTGCAATCTCCTGAACCTCAAGCCGTTCGCGTTGAAATTCGGCGGCAGGATGCTTGAGACAGTTTGACACGATGCTTCCGGTGCCGATGTGTCTGAAGCACCAGCTTGTGCCAAGCGTGATTATGACCTTATTGCATTCCCGAAAGAATCTGGAAGCGGTATCCAGAGCATCATTTGCCTTTGTAAGAAACTCCTTTGCATCTGTGCCTGAAAAAGAAGTATGGTGACTGAAAGAGCATACTCTTTCGCATCCCGCACCGATCTCGACACAGTCCTTCTCGGTAAAATGCTCACCGTTGACCAGCCTGCTGACAGCAGATGCAATGGATGCCGGATTGTACAATGTGCCGAAGGGATTGACGCATACATCAAATCCCAGCTCCGAAAGCCTCTTTCCTATATTATCGGAAAAGCAGCTTCCAAGCATCATTATCTTGTCGTCGTATGAAATGCCGACTCTGCATTTTTCGTCGGCTACCGGTGTCTGAAGTTTCATAATCCACAAAATTACCAAAAATCCCTGAAATGTATTACCTTTGGAAGCATTATTATGCTTCTTTCCCGTTACAAGATGAAACTATTAAAATACATATCATTTCTGTCCGCTCTGCTCTTGTCTGTGCAGGCACACTCCAAGACTAAGGATCATGCAAAGGTGTCGTTTGCTTATGATGTGGATTTCCAGATGCAGTTCGACAACAGGGAATTCTATCGCAGTGCATTTACGCCATCAATGACCGTATTCGGAGCAAGGCTTACTCCATCGGTAGGTCTTGCTGTCCGTCAGAAGAACGGCGCGGTCCATAAACTGATGGCCGGAATCGATGTGATGAAGGATTTCGGAAATTCGCCGGTTTCTCCTGACAGAGCCGATGCAGGATCGCCTGAAACGGATCCGCAGCTCTCAAATCTTAATCTTTTCAGAGAGATGACAATGTATTATTCCCTCGACAGACAGATGGGGAAGACAGGAGTTTCACTGGTTGCCGGAATTTTTCCACGCAGACTCTCGGAAGGCAATTATTCTCGTGCCTTCTTCTCTGATTCCCTTCGGTTCTATGACAATAATCTTGAGGGACTTCTTGTGAAGATCCACAGGCCACAGGCGTATTATGAGGTCGGATGTGACTGGATGGGCATGTATGACACCTTCCGCCGGGAACGATTCATGATATTCTCATCTGGAGAGGCAAAAGTCGCCCCAGTGTTGTCTTTGGGCTATTCTGCATATCTGTATCATTATTCATGCTCCCGTACATCCATCGGAGTTGTGGACAATGTCCTGCTGAATCCATATCTTAAGTTCGGATTCGAACATCTTGTAGACATGCAGAAGCTTTCATTGAGGCTGGGATGGCTTCAGGCGATGCAGAATGACAGGGAACTTGTCGGAAAATATGTCTTCCCGGGGGGCGCGGAACTCGATGTGGAGGTGCAGAAATGGAATGTCGGCATAAGGAATGAACTTTTCTATGGAAAAGACATGATGCCGTATTATTCGACTGTGGATCCGGGCGGATATACCTATGGAAATCATCTGTACATGGGCTCGCCTTTCTATCGTGTACATGATGACGGTACGACTGGTCCGGGAATATCAGACCGTCTTGAAATATATTATGCCCCCAAGATCGGAACTCCATATCTGGATTTCAGGGTTTCTGCCATATTCCATTTCAACGGAAACAGATATTCAGGCTGTCGCCAGATGGTGTCCCTGAATTTCAACCTTCAGGAACTTCTCAAACGTACACGCCGCTGAAAACTTCTCCTATGAAAAGATTCCTTCTGTTGACCGGTATTGTACTTGTCTCAGCATGCCGACCGGCCGGATATCCGAATCTTCTGCAGCCGGGTGAAGGCTGTGAATATGCTTCGTATTTCGGAATACTGGCTTCAGATGAAGACAGCCTTGAGGTCAGGGGAGTGGTGTCCGTCTCTCCTGGTAACGGAGCCTGTGATACGCTTTTTATGGACGAGCCTCTGAATAGTATCGTATGCATGTCATCCTCAAGCGTTGCAGCTCTTTCTGCAATCGGTGCCGAATCGCATATCACGGGAGTTTCCGGACTGAAATACATTTCAGACGAGAAGATACACAGAATGGCCGGCGAGGAACGGATATTTGATATCGGCTACGAATCATCACTTGATTATGAGACCCTTGTGAGATTGTCACCAGACCTTGTTGTGGCATATACGGTAGGCGATTCTGAGCCACCTTATCTTGCCAAGCTCCGAAACCTGGGATTCAGGGTCTTTATCATATATGATCATCTTGAACAGCATCCCCTTGCCCGTGCAGAATACGTGAGGCTGTTCGGTGCATTGACCGGACGTCTTCCACAGGCTGATAAGTTCTTCAATGAGGTGAAGGACAGATATCTTTCCTTATGTGTGGATACGTGTGAATCTCCAGTCAGGGTCCTTATGAACATACCATATGCTGATGCCTGGTATGTTCCTGGAAAAGAAGGATATATGGGCCGTCTCGTGAGAGATGCCGGAGGAATTGTCGTCGGTGCTCAAGAGGGGAGTGCATCTGGTGTAATGTCTGTTGAGGAGGCATTCAGATTATCTCATGAAACTGACATCTGGCTATGTCCAGGTTATTGCCGGACTCGTCAGCAGCTTGCGGAGATTCATCATCTTTTTCCTCATTTCGGACCTCTTGCCAACGGACTCCCTATATTCAACAATATCCTTAGAGCCAACTCCGGAGGAGGCAATGATTTCTGGGAAAGCGGAGCGATACGTCCTGACCTCATCCTTCAGGACCTGAGAAAAATATTCAGCCCGTCAGAATCATCTGACAGGCTGGAACTCAATTATTTCATCAGATTGCAATAAAGTCAGGATTTCTGACTGATCAGGCGTTTGACATAGGGGAGTGATGTGTAGTCACGTGTGCCCATGTCTGTCTGGTTCATTGCACGGAGTGTGTTCATCTCTTCTGCTGTGAGCTCGAAATCGAAAATGTCAATGTTCTCCTTCATCCTTTCTGCCTTTGAACTTTTCGGAATTGACGGAATGCCTTCCTGAGCGAGGAAACGCAGAACTGTCTGGATGCCAGTCTTTCCATAACGGCATCCTGTCTCTTTCAAGATCTCATTTTCATTGAAGTTTTCCTTTCCTTGAGCCATAGGCCCCCATGCCATTACCTTGGTGCCATATTCCTTAAGCATTTCACGCATTTGGGTCTGCTGACTGAATACATTGGTCTCCAACTGGTTGATCATCGGATATATGCGGCAGTGATATGCCAGGTCATAGAATTTGTCCTGATAGAAATTGCTCACGCCTATCGCTCTTACGGTACCTTCCGTATATGCGCGTTCCAAAGCTCTGTAGGTGCCGTAATAATCTCCGAAAGGCTGATGGACCAGGACCAGATCTATATAATCCGTTCCAAGTCTCTTGAAACTTTCCTGCAAGGCCGCATATGCCTTCTCCTCTCCGGAATTGTCAATCCATATCTTTGTGACGATGAAGAACTCCTCGCGTGGGATTCCGCTCTTTGCGATGGCTCTGCCCACACATTCCTCATTGCCATAATACTGGGCTGTGTCGATGAGTCTGTATCCGGCTGCAATGGCATCACTGATGCACCTTTCGCCTTCTGCCGGATCCACTTTATATAATCCATACCCGAGGAGCGGCATTTCCACTCCATTATATAGTTTTATTGCTTCCATATCGTATTTATTTACCATCTTCCACCTGCGCCGCCACCGCCAAATGAGCCTCCTCCGAAACCTCCGAATCCACCGGAAGAACCACCGCTGAATCCTCCGAAGCTGCCACCTCTCATGGTCGGACCTACATATATGGTTCGTCTTCCTCCTCCGCCGTTTCCTCCATAGTTTCCGTTTCCGTTCCCGCCTTTTATGATCAGAAAGACAATCAATGCAATGAAGATGAGTAAGGTAATGAGGGCAGTTATTGCTCCTATGAGATCATCTTCTTCCTCTGCTTCAAAGCCCTCGCCGCTTGCGAGTTTCATGATCGCAACGCAGGCTCCGGCAACGCCGCTGAAATAGTCGTTCTCAATGAAGCGTGGAATCATTATCCGGTCAATTATGCTTTTAGCCTTTGCATCCGGGATAGCTCCTTCCAGGCCATATCCCACTGCTATGAAGACTTCTCCGCTGCCTTTGGAGTTCTTCGGCTTGACAAGTATGACAACTCCATTGTCGAATTTCTCTGATCCTACCTGCCATTCCAGACCTATTCTTGTGGCATACTCGGCAGCGGACATGCCGTCAAGATCCTCAGCAGTTACAACAGCAATCTGAGTTGAGGTTGAATCATCGTAATTCGTGAGTGTGTTCTCCAGTGCCTCGGTTTCCTGTGCGGAGAATATCCCTGCAAAGTCATTCACAAGTCTTGGAGGTGATGGCTTTGACGGAATTCCGGCTGCGGCCGTAAGGCAGATGAATACGGCAGTGGCTGTGCTGAAAAGCTTCAGCGCAGCCAGACTATGCCACATGTGTCTGATATCCATTCAGATTGTGATTAGAACTCTACGACAGGAGCTTTCTCAGAGCCTTCTGCAGCCTCGAAATATCCCTTCTTCTCGAATCCGAACATGGATGCCACGATGTTGTCCGGGAATTTTCTGATGAGGGTGTTGTATGCCTTGGCTGTTTCGTTGAACTTCATCCTTTCTGTTGTGATTCTGTTCTCCGTGCCTTCGAGCTGTGCCTGAAGCTCACTGAAATTCTGGCTGGCCTTAAGGTCAGGGTAATTTTCTGTAAGCATGAGGAGTCTGCCAAGAGCGTTTGAGAGGTCACCCTGTGCTGCGTTGAACTTTGCAAGGGCCTCAGGACTGAGGTCTTCTGAGCTGACAGTTACCTGAGTCGCCTTCGAGCGTGCTTCCACTACACCTTCCAGGGTGCTTGACTCATGTGCGGCGTAACCTTTGACTGTCGCAACAAGATTAGGGATAAGGTCTGCTCTGCGCTGATATACATTCTCTACCTGCGACCAGGCTGCGCTTACGCCTTCTTCTGCTGTGACCATTCCGTTATATGCTCCTTTGAGCCAGAGTATGCATCCGAGTACCACTGCTGCCACTGCAATGATTGTGATTGTTCCTTTTTTCATATATGTCTTATTTTATTATTGTTTCGGTACCACTGCAAGGAAAGTGAGGTTTCCTTCTTCTGATGAGTTCATGAGACTGTGGGTGTGTCCCTTAGGACAATAGATGCAGTCTCCTTCCGAGACGCTTCGGAGTGTGTCTTCGTTTTCCGGAGTTCTTTCGAATATGCTTCCGCAGCCGCCTGTTATGAATATAACCTCACAGCTGTCTTCGTGAGTGTGCACGCCGATTGATGCTCCAGGTTCAAGACAGCCTTTGAGGATACGGTTGGTGCCGTCAAAGAACATGTTTGCGGCCAGAGCCTTTTCTCCACCTTTGAAACCAGGAAGGACTGAAACCTCCATTTCGTCAAATCTTATGATCATATCCAAATCTTTTTATGTTTTACAAAAATAGAAAAAATCCGTATCTTTGCATAGGTGTTTCCGGTTTCCTGTATGGATCCGGCATTAAATCAAGAATAATCATGAAGATAGCAGTTCCCACAAGAGACGGACGCGTAGATGACCATTTCGGCCATTGCGCATATTATACAATTTTCGATATCATTGACAATCAGGTTGTTGGCGTAAGCAAGATGGCTTCCCCTGAAGGTTGCGGATGCAAGAGCGGAATTGCGCCTGTACTCAGACAGATGGGTGTGCAGGTAATGCTGGCAGGCAATATGGGGCAGGGAGCCAAGAATGTGCTTGAAGCTCAGCGTATTGAGGTCCTGCGTGGATGCAGCGGCGATGTTGAGGAACTTGTGAAGGCATATCTTGAAGGTAAAGTCAGTGATAACGGTGAGATCTGCGACCACCACGACTGTCACTGATCTATCTTTCCAGCTTCATGTCTCCTTTGGCAACCCAGCCTAATCGTCTGGTAACTGCATCAAGTGCAAGACATATTACAGCAGGCGCAATGAAATACAGTCCTGCAATCTCAGCTATCAGAATCCATGTCTCTCCTTCGGCTGCAGCCTGAGGTCCCATCACTGCGTATGCTGCAAGCGGCCCTACCAGTCCGGCTGTGCCCATTCCTGCGCCTACCGCGTTGTTTGTCATATGCAGTACCATTGTGGAAACAGGTCCGAGGATTGCAGAGGCGAGGGTAGGGACGAGCCATATCACAGGCTTTTTCACGATGTTTCCTATCTGCAGCATTGATGTTCCAAGTCCTTGTGAGATAAGTCCTCCGACACCGTTATCTCTATAGCTTATTACGGCAAATCCGATCATCTGTGCGCAGCATCCTGCTGTAGCGGCACCTGCTGCAAGACCGTCAAGACCGAGCATTATGCATATTGCTGCAGAACTTATAGGAAGTGTCAGGCAGCATCCTACGATTACAGAGACTGTGATTCCCATCAGGAATGGGTTGAGGGTGGTGGCCTTGTTTATCAGCTCACCGATCTGGAGCATGAAATCGTTGATGGGGGAGCAGCAGTATCTGGCAATCAGGCCTCCGGCAACGATGGTAAGCATCGGAGTCAGGATGATGTCGACTGGTGTCTTTCTTGAGATGAGATTCCCGGCTTCCGCTCCTATTATCACTGCTATGTATGAACCTACCGGTCCTCCGAATTTATAGCCGAGTGCTCCGACTATTGCTGATGATATCTGTACAAGCATCGGAGCCTTAAGACCTGCCGCAATGGCAAATCCTATACAGGCTCCGACGAGAGGTGAAGATGCAGATAGTGCCTCTGCTATGAATCCAAGAAAATCCAGAGAGGGAATCTTTGCAATCTGACCGATTATAAGACCAAGGATCAATGAGCAGAACAGTCCCAAAGCCATGTGGCTCAAGGCATCCACTACATATTTTCTGAATAATCTTTTGATCATGGACGTGTGGCTTATCCGCAGTGGAAATAGCGCTCTACAAGTTTGAGCATCTCTTCCTGATTGCTGCCGATGTCAGCGCGGAGAGTTCTGTCACCGTATGAGCGTAGCTTCTTGATGATTCCGTCAATCATTGCAGGTGAGAACACATTGTGCTTCTCGAAGATTGCGCGCTGCTTGTCAAGGCAGTCAGCCGATGCTTCGCAGCTGTCAGGAAGCTGCGCCAGATTCTTGAGCTTGTCTTCGTTCTCCTTCTGGTGAATGTTGACGTTCACGTATGTCTTTTCTGCAACTTCAAGTGCATTTTCCATCTCGAAACCGTGGCGGCATGCTACTGCAAGTCCGGCGATAAGCTGGTAGATGTCAGCTGATCCGTCAGGTGAACGCATCTCCACTGTCTGTTTCTGTGATGTGTCGTACCTGCTCTCTTCTTCAAGTGGATTGGCGAGCTTGCACATGTCGCTCTTTGCTGCCCATCCGAGAGGAACGCGTACGAGAACAGAACGGTTTCTGTCTCCCCAGCAGATGTTTGTAGGAGCCTCCTGATGAGGAACAAGACGGAAGTATGATGTCGGATTAGTGTTGCCGAATGCTGTGATTGAAGGAGCAAGCTCCATCATGCCGGCGATGGCTGTACGGGCTGTCTTTGAGAGGACTCCGCCTTCCAGCATCTGATTCTGTCCGTCCTTTACGATGCGCATGTGGACGTGGAGACCTGATCCCGCCTTACCTGCTGTGATCTTAGGAGCGAACGTGATGTCGTATCCGTGCTGGTACGCGAGGTTGCGGATGATCCACTTCGCTACCATAAGCTGGTCTGCAGCATCCTCTGCGTTTACCGGAAGGAATTCGATCTCATTCTGCTCGTATATCTTTCCGTCGATAGTGAAGTTACCTACCTCAGAGTGACCGTATTTGATCTGTCCTCCTGCCTGTGCAATGTATGCCATGCATTGTGTGCGGAATTCATTGAACTTTGCATATGGTGCAGACTCATGGTAGCCTTTCTGGTCTGTTGCAGGGAACATTTCAGTGTCAGGTGCAATCACGTAGTATTCAAGCTCTCCCATTGCCTGGAAGTCCATTCCTGTGACTTCGTTGAATGCTCTGCAGGCTTTGCGGAGTGTCTGCTCAGGTGAACTTTCGAGTGGCTCTCCGTCTTTATTGAAATATGAACAGAGCATTGAGATGGTCGGTATTTCGGCAAACGGATCGAGGAATGCCGTGCGGAAGCGTGGAAGCACATAGAGGTCGCTGCTTCCTGCTTCGATGAATGGGAAGAGGCTCGAGCCGTCTACTCGTTCTCCGCATGTGAGGATGGCGTCAAGATAGGCGATGTCGTTTATCACGAAATTCAGTGTCTTGAGTCTGCCGTCACCTGCAGGATACATGAAATTAACCATCCTGATACCGTTCTCAGCGATGTAGCTGATGATGTCGGCCTTAGTGAACTCCTTGCTTGGCTTGCCGAGAGCGGCAACAAGCTTGTTGGGATTGAGTTGTAATGACTTGTTCATATTCGGTGTAACTTTGTGTCTTGAGTGATTTCCAAATCATACAAAATTAACCAAATATTTTCATAATAGCAGCAAAGTCGTGCCCAAAAAGCGACGTTTTCAGGCACGGGTAGGCAAAATACCCTGGGGTCGTGCCCGAAAAGTGCCTGTTTTGGGCACGGTGACTAAATCTCTGTCAGAGTTCCGTCTTCCAGAGGCCGTGAAGGTTACAGTATTCGTATACGGCAACCGGTTCTTCTCCGCACGTACAGATGATGGCTTCCGGCTTGTCTGTAAGGTCTACTCTGATTCCGCCTCTCTTTGTTTCAAGATAAATGAAGCATATGTGGTGTTCAGGTGTCATAGGATGAAGTGTGCTTCCTACTTCAATCTTGAGCTTGCAATTGTCAAGTCTGGTCACGACCGGAACATGCTTTTCGTTGCTTGCATCTACGGTGTTCGGAATAAGTTCCTGCATCTGCTCTCCGCAGCATACAACCGGAACCTTTGAGTCCACTAACTTGATGATGACGTTGCCGCAATGACGGCATCTGTAAAATTTTGTTGCCATAACTCCTACTGTTTGTTCGTTTTATAATGTGACTCTTCATCCATCTCGCGACTGCATGTCTGGCGGAAGAATCTCAGCCCTGCATTCAGCAAATACCTGACCAATCTCATTTCGCAATCACAGCAAGGTCGTGCCCAAAAGCAACGTTTTCAGGCACGGGTGGGGAAAATAACATGGTGATGTGCCCGGAAAGGTTCGTTTTCAGGCACGAGGGATCAGTTTCATATGGGGTCGTGCCCGGAAAGTGGATATTTTGGACACGACATGGTGAGGGTTACAGCGTGGTGACGATGCGTTCGAGCCAGATTCTGTCTGCCTCGTCGAATGTCGCGTAGGAGGCGCTGTCTATGTCCAGGACAGCAATGATGGATGCGCCATCTGCACCGAAGACAGGTACGACGATTTCGCTTTTAGAGGCGCTGCTGCATGCTATGTGGCCGGGAAATGCATCAACATCCGGCACTATGACAGTCTCTGCATTCTTCCAGGACGTTCCACAGACCCCCTTGCCGAATGGAATCCTGCTGCACGCCAGCGGACCCTGGAACGGACCCAGAACCAGTTCATTGCCGATAACCCTGTAGAATCCGGTCCACCAGAACCCGAATGTCTCGTGAATCATGGCGGCAATATTAGCCATATTCGCGATCAGGTCATCCTCACCTTCAGTGATAGACTTGATCTGAGCATACAGAAGTGCATATTTGTCTTCTTTGCCTCCCTGGGCAATATGAAGTTCCTCAGCCATAGCGAATGTCATTTTCTGTCTTTCCTGTGAAAATGCAGGAAGTCGTTTATTTCTTCATCATCCGAGGTCAGGTCGCCCCTTCTGACAATTTTCTGGGTCTCCTTGACGTCAGGACTGGTCCCGGCGCCCTTTCTTCCTTTACGAGGTTTAGGCACAGGCAGTTCCTCCCACATCGCCTGAGCAACACTCTGCAGAAGGTGATGATTGCCCTCGTCGGAAAATATTATGAAAAGCTTCGAACCGGGAAACAGTTCCTTTCTTTCGGCATCGGGGAGAAGTTTCCGTGCTGTGGGAGTATCCTGAAGCAGAATCTGCTCGTCGCATAAGAAGCCTAACACACGGCCTTGAAGATAGATTCCGTACTCACCGAACATGCGTTTCATGGAAAATCCGTCCACCCCTCGGAAGAGATTCTCCACAAAAAGCGCATATTCCCTGGAAGTCGCCATTATCTTACATCAAGAAGAGTGATGTCGAAAATGAGTGTAGAGAATGCCTTGATTGCACCTGCAGGACGCGAGCCATAGCCTAGATTATATGGAATCACCACCTCCCAGCGCGAACCTACAGGCATCTCTCTCATAGCGGTAATCCATCCGGTAATCAATTCGTTGAGACGGAATGTAGCTGGGCGTCCTTTCTGTGTCTGGTCGAAAATCTTGCCGTTTATGAGCTTGCCGATATAATAAACTGTCACAAAACTTCTTGGAAGAGGCTTCGGACCGTTTCCCTTGGTTATCTCACGGTACATTACACCGTTGAACATGATTTTCACTCCCGGTCTCTGGGCATATTCCTGAAGGAACTCCTGGTTGCGTAGCTTGTATGCGTTATCTGTCGGTGGCATGGCTTCATAAAAATTTGTCTGCAAAGTTACCTATCGTATTCTTTGCAGACAAATTTTATTTTAGTGCTTCATTGATTTTGAAAGGATGTTGTAGCAGAGCGAGCAATTGATCGAATATGGGGCCACGCCATTTCCGAGTCCTGTCCGTTCTGCATATACTCTCAGCTTGAAGCTATGCTCATTGATGCCTCCGTTTATTGATGATCTGACGGGATCACCGGTCAGGAACAATGAATTAAGGAATTTCAGATCGAAACTCAGACCGGCCAGAAGTGTAAAACCTATGTTGTCGTCATCTTTTACTTCAGATGCTGCATCGGGATTTCTGTAGTATATGTTATTTACTCCAAATCCGGCGAATGGACTGATCTTGAATGTATTGCCATCATATACATTAAATGCGTAAACCAGATCCGGATTGATGTAGGTCAGTTTCTCGCCTGCCTTCCATGTTTCCAGCTTTCTTCCAGGCATATCTTTCAGAAGTCTGCATCCTCCTCCGAAATTCAGATCAATATAAATCTCAGACCTGCCGAAGGTATAGCTCATACCCATCAGGAAACCGAATGACGGACTCAATGTCTCGGCATATTCTCCGACATGGAATCTTGACGTTGCACCGACATGGAATCCTACACCCAATTTACTCAGATTGTATGCCGGTATCTCAGTGAACGTTTCATTGACGGAAGCCAGTTCTTCAGCGACAATCTTTTCCTGAGCCTCGATTTCTGCCATATTCCTGCCCCTGTCAGTAATTCTTGATATCTCTGCACTTTGTGCCGCAAGAATGTCAAAGTACCTTCCGACTGTAAAGCTGGAGCCCTTGTCATTGTTGCCGGAATAGAGATGGTTCTGCATCTTCCTTCTGGTCAGCTCGGTCATGTCAAACACCAGCTGTGAGTACCTGAGCGCCTGCGTGCTGAGGGAATCATCCTTTGTAATCCATGATTGAATAGGGTCAAACAATGTTGTTGACTTGAGTCTTTTGACCCTGAGATTCCACTTTACCTTTTCCCAATCTCCGGAATAAGTGTCGATGCCGGTGTGTATCACACAGATGTTTTCATCGTCAGCTGTCCTTCTGTTGAAGTCTTCAATTGCTAACTTCCCGTCTTCCCATTTCTTATATGAAAGATCTGTCTGTGCAAATGCATTCAGACACATCAGCAGCATGGCTGCAATTGTGAATGTCCTTTTCATATCGTTATCTTATTTACCTAAATAATTTACCCTTATAAACTTCATCAGGACAGGTGCTGTCGAGTCTCTGCCTTGATTATCTGGCACTGTAACGTCTGTTCTTACAGTAAATTCTCCGTATCCGGTATGTTTGAATTCAATGTTTTTCTCAAATGTCATTTCCACTCTTGCTGATTCTCCTTCAATGAGGACATTGGTATAGCCGGTGATCTCCCATCTCTCCCTGATAAGCCTTTCCGAACCATTGTATCCGTAGACTCTGCTGATGACAGGAATCATAATGGAAGCAGACTTATTATTGATATAGCTCTTGTAATCACCGGTTCCTGCATCTATGCTCAGGTATTCCGAATAATAGTCGAATGTCGCGTTTCCGTCTCCATTGATATCCAGAGGCTCCTGACCTTCCCATACTGCCGACTCTATTTCATAAATGCCACGGATTGTGTCCAGAGCCTTTTCCCTCAAATCTGCTTCCCAGACCTTTTCACAGGCGCAGAAAAAAGGAATCATTGCAAATATATGTATTATTCTCATATTCATTCGAATTTATTCCAGTCCGATGCATATGTGGTAACTCCACCAAAAAATCCCAGACCGTCACAGACGTTGGTGTATGTATATGTTACCGTGGTGAATCCCAGGCATGGGTCGAGAGGGGAGAGCTCAGCAATTCTACGTGCTTTCAGATGATTGTATATTTCCGGAGACAATCTGAAAAGCATCACTCTGTATTCGTATTTCTCATATATTGCATAATTGTCTTCCGGTTTTGGTCCCTGGCTGGATTGAATCATG
>ERZ808026.158-NODE-158-length-13711-cov-3.081634_pt1 | contig 13711 bp, 11 predicted proteins | sample MGYA00380182_ERZ808026 | MGnify/ENA primary metagenome ERZ808026 (study PRJEB31490, sample SAMN06133376) | cow dung metagenome | isolation source: H9 | host: cow | place: China: Chengdu | collected 2015-05 ... | reverse complement strand
GGTCGTCAGCCAGTTCACCCTCTACGGCAACTGCCGCAAGGGCCGCCGCCCCAGCTTCACCGATGCTGCCGGTCCCGAACTGGGCAACGCCCTGTATGAAAAGTTCCTGGCCTGCTGTGAAGAACTGGGCTATCCCCCTCAGCACGGCCGCTTCGGTGCCGATATGAAGGTGGCCTCCGTCAACGACGGACCTGTCACCATCCTCTACGACACGGCGCAATCCTGATTTCTAATAGTTCGAGGTGTAACCTTTTATGAAAGTAAAAATCATGCAGGTTGGTCCCATTGGCACCAACTGTTATTTCCTGATGGAGCCTGAAGAAAACGTGCTGGCCATCATCGATCCCGGTGACGAAGCGCAGCGCATCCAGCAGGTGGTGAACGAGACCGGCTGCAAGGTCCAGTATATCCTGCTGACCCATGGCCACTATGACCACACCACCGCTGTCCCCGAGCTGCACAAGGCCTACCCCGATGCCGAGATCTATATCCACGCCGCCGATGCCAACGGTGCCGGCAGCCAGCTCTACCCCCTGGCCGGCCAGGTCAAAAACCTGAAGCATTATACCGAGGGCGACACCCTGGAGCTGGGCGGCCATATCATCAACGTCATCCACACCCCCGGCCACTCCCCCGGCTCCGTGGTACTGCACACCGAGGATGTCCTCTTCACCGGCGACACCCTGTTCTGCGGCTCCTGCGGCCGCACCGACCTCCCCGGCGGCAACTATGACCAGATCATGCAGTCTCTCAAGCGTCTGGGCCAGCTGGAGGGCGACTTCCATGTTTGCCCCGGCCATGACCGCCCCTCTACCCTGGAGCGGGAGCGCGAGACCAACTTCTTCCTGGGTGAAGCCATGAACAACCACTGATTTCCGATTGGAACAACGCTATGAAGCTTTATTTACAAGAGACAAACTTCCCCTGGCAGCCGGAGCGCTACCACTACTCCGTGGAGCAGATGATGCTCATGCTCTTCCCCGGTGAAAAGCCCGAATACCCCGAAACATCCTTCCTTCCCGGCGAGGAAAATTCTGCCTGCTTTACTTTGGAGCGCGGGGAGGAAACCGCTACCCTTACCGCCCAGGTCTGCCGCAGCGGTCAAGATGCGTCCACCTCTGCACAAATCCCTGCCTGCCAGCTGGATGATACCCCCGAAAAGGTCTATCATGTGGTACAGCACGCCCTGAAGATGGCCTTCTACCAAGCCGGTGTGGCCATTCTGGGACAGGAGCCCCCCTGGGGCGCGCTTACCGGTGTTCGCCCCGTCAAGCTGCCCACCCGCACCATGAAAGCCGGCGGCAGCTACCAGCAGGCCATGGAAGAGCTGCAAAACGTCTACCACGTCTCCTCCGTCCGCGCCGAGCTTGCCTGCGACTGCGCCAAGAGCAGTCTGGCAGCCGGAGCAATGCTGTCTGAACATCAGGTGTCGGTGTATATCGGCATCCCCTTCTGCCCCACACGCTGTGCTTACTGCTCCTTTATTTCTGCCGATGTAGGCCGCAGCCTGAAGCTGGTGGAGCCCTATCTGGAGAACGTACTGGAAGAGATCACCTGCACCGGTCAGGTTCTGCGGAAAAACGGTCTGACCGTTCGTTCCTTCTATATGGGCGGAGGAACCCCCACTACTCTGAACGCCCAGCAGATGGACCGCCTGCTGACTCACATGAAAGAGCAGCTTCCTCTGGAAGACTGCATAGAATATACCGTGGAAGCCGGTCGTCCCGACACCATCACCCGAGAGAAGCTGGAGGTGCTGAAAAAGCACAACATCGGCCGCATCTCCATCAATCCCCAGACGTTGGAAGAGCATGTCCTCCGCGCCATTGGCCGCTGCCACAATTCCCATGACATCCGCACCGCCTATGCTCTGGCACGCGAGATCGGCTTTGACTCCATCAATATGGATCTCATTGCCGGTCTTCCCCAGGACAGCTTCGAGGGCTTCCAGCGTACCCTGGAGGGAGTTCTGGAACTGGACCCCGAGAACATCACCATACACACCCTGGCCCTGAAAAAGGGCTCCCGGCTGATGGAACGGGGCGGCACCATCCCTGACGGCGAGGAAGTGGCGCGCATGCTGGAGCTGAGCCTTGACCGCCTGCGTCAGGCCGGCTACATCCCCTACTATCTCTACCGGCAGAAGTATATGTCCGGTTCTCCGGAAAATGTAGGTTGGGCAAAGCCCGGCAAGGAGAGTCTTTACAATATCGTCATGATGGAAGAACTGCAGACCGTTCTGTCCATTGGAGCCGGCGGCGTCACCAAGCTGGTGGATACCGAAGCCGGAAAGATCGAACGCCTGCCTAACCCCAAGTACGCCCACGATTACCTCGCCTCCCGGGAGAAAGTGCTCTCCCAGAAGGACGAGATCACCAAGTTCTATTCCAATTTCTGACCCCCCTGATGAAAGGAGACCTCTATGGCATACCAGTTACAGGAAATCAACAAGCGCATTCGCTCCGATGTAGTGGAATTTATGGCCGAGTGCGATGAAAACTATGCCCAGAGAGTCTCTCTGGCGGCAGATAAGATCCTCTCCAATCTGGAGAGCAGTCCCATCGTCCTGTTGTCCGGCCCCTCCGGCTCCGGCAAAACTACCACAGCCATGAAAATTGCCGAGGAGCTGCAGCGCCGGGGTATCAATACCCACGCAGTGGCTATGGATAACTATTTCAAGACCCTCAACCATAAAACCGCCCCTCGCACCCCCAACGGCGACATTGATTATGAATCCCCTCTGTGTCTGGACATGGACCTGCTGGATCAGCACTTCACCCGACTTTCCAACGGCGAGGAGATCCTCATTCCCAAGTTTGAATTTGCCCGCCAGATGCGCAACGACAGCATGGGCAGACCTCTCCAGCTGAAAAAAAATGAGATCGCCATTTTCGAGGGCATCCATGCCCTGAACGATGACATCGCCGGCCGTCATCCCGAAGCCACAAATCTTTATATTTCCGCCCGTTCCAACATCAATGACGGTGCCACACTTCGCTTTAAGGGTACCTGGATGCGCCTGACCCGCCGCGCCGTCCGGGACTATAACTTCCGCGGCACCGACGTGGCTGAGACGTTGGATATGTGGGCCAATGTGCGCCGGGGCGAAAAGCTCTATATCTCCCCCTTCAAAAATCGGGCCGATATCGTCTTTGACTCCTCTTTCCCCTATGAGGTATCAGTGATGAAAAATTACGCCCTCCCCCTGCTCCAGGCCGTGCCCCAGGAAAACGCCCGGCGCACCGAGCTGCTGGAGCTGATCGACGCCTTCCAGTTCTTTGAACCCATTGATCCGGAACTGGTGGCAAAAGATTCCCTTTTGCGGGAATTTATTGGCGGCGGAAGCTATAAATATCACTAAAATCCGCCCCAAATCTATGTGCTGCAACTTTCAATTTTGGAGTGATCCCAATGCCCGATTTCGATACGTTCAATCCCCGAGATCTCCGTTTCAAATCCCCCTATGGCGCAGTTCCTTCCGGAACCAAAGTTCTCTTTCATCTGCGCCCTCTGCGTGCCGAAGGCTTCAGCCGCGGCCGCCTGGTGGCAAAATTGGAGCAGCGGGACAATCTGCACCTGGAAGTGGAGTTCCCCTGGTGCTCCACCGACTTTGACCGAGACGTTTTCACCGGCACACTGGACACCGGCGACTATGTGGGCCTGATCTGGTACACCATCTTCCTGGAGGGCATGGATGGCCGTATCCGTGATCTTGGCACCTACCAGCTGACCGTCTATGACGACAGTGAGAAGGTCCCCGATTGGTACGGACAGGGCATGTGCTACCAGATCTTCCCCGACCGTTTCTGCCGCACTACCATCCCCAACCCCACCGGCATGGTTGGCGGTCGTTGGGTGCATCAGAACTGGAACGATGAGCCGGTTTACCGCCCCAACGAAAAGGGCGAAATCCGCAACCGTGACTTCTTCGGCGGCAACTTCGCCGGAATCATCGAAAAGCTGGATTATTTACAGGATCTGGGCGTTGAGACCATCTATTTTAACCCCATCTTCGAGGCTGCTGAAAATCACCGCTACGGCACTGCCGACTACAGCCGCGTAGACCCTATGCTGGGCACCAACGAAGATTTCACCCGCCTGTGTGACGAGGCCCACAAGAGAGGTATGCGCGTCATGCTGGATGGCGTATTTAACCACACCGGCTATGTCAGCCGCTACTTCAACGGCGACGGTTTTTATCCCGAAGTGGGTGCCCGTCAGAGTGAAACCTCTCCCTACCGTCCCTGGTTCAACTTTGTAAATTGGCCCGATACCTACGAGAGCTGGTGGGGCATCTACTCCCTGCCTGCCGTCAACGAGCACAACCCCGATTACCGCAACTTTATCTTCGGCGACAAAGACTCAGTGGTACGCCGCTGGCTGCGTGCCGGTGCCGACGGCTGGCGGTTGGACGTGGCCGACGAGCTGCCTGATGACTTTGTGGCCGGCCTCCACGCTGCCATCCGCGCCGAAAAGCCCGATGCCATGATCATCGGTGAGGTTTGGGAGGACGGTTCTACCAAAATCGCCTACGGCGTGCGCCGCAAGCACATTCTTGGCCGACACTGTGACGGCCTGATGAATTATCCCTTCCGCAATGCCGCCCTGGCCTTTTTCCGCGGCGGAAGCAGCGCAGACTTTATTCACGAGATGGAAAACATCCGGGAGAACTATCCTCCCTTTGCCTTCTACTCGGCCATGAATTCTCTCGGCACCCACGACACCCCCCGCATCCTCACCCTGCTGGGTGCCGACGAGGACGATCAAAAGCAATCCAAAGACTGGAAAGCCAGCTTCCGTATGGATCCCGACCGGCTGGAATACGCCAAGGAGCGCCTGACCGCTGCCGCCGCTCTGCTCTTCTGCTTCCCCGGCGCTCCCACCGTCTACTACGGTGACGAGGCCGGCATGGAGGGCTTTGAAGACCCCTTCAACCGCCGCACCTACCCCTGGGGTCAGGAGGATCCGCACCTGGTGAAGTGGTACGCCCAGTTGGGCGCACTGCGCAAAAAGCACCAGGCCTTACGCAGAGGCGACATCCACTACCTGCCCAGCAGCCGTACTGTGCTGGCATTCACCCGAGCCTGCGAGGATGAGAAGCTCCTGTGCATCTTTAACGCAGGAGACAAACCCACCCGCCAGCCCATTCCCGGTCTGGAGCTGCCCGAGTTACTCCTGGGCCAGGCCGACTGCTATAAGATGCCCCGCGGTCTGAGCGTCAATATGCCGCCCCGCTCCGCAGCGATCTTCAACATGAAACTTTAACCAAACATCCGACGGTCTGCTGGCCGTCGGATTTCATATTTCTGATATTTTTCCCCGTTGCCCACACATCGGAAAGATGATAGAATACATTCACTATGATTTCCACAGCAAGGAGAGTACCCATGCCCTATCTGCTTTTAATCCTATCACTCATCATCCTTGACCAGGCCGTAAAACAGCTGGTTTTAACCTACATCCCCCTCTACGGCAGCGTTCCTTTCATCCCCCACATTCTGGACCTGACCTACGTGCAGAACACCGGCGCAGCCTTTTCCATGTTTTCGGATCAAACCTGGATCCTTTCCCTCTGCTCGCTGCTTCTGGCCCTTGCTCTGTCCGTTGCCGTATGGAAAAAGTTCTTTGCCCATCCCCTGGGCCGCACCGCACTGACGCTTGTGCTGGCCGGAGCCGTCGGCAACCTCATTGACCGTGTATTCCGCGGCTTTGTTGTGGACATGTTCCACACGCTGTTTATGGAGTTTGCCGTATTCAACGTGGCTGACATCTGCGTCGTGGTGGGCGGGATCGGTGCCGCACTCTACTATGTGTTCCTCTATGACAAGCTGGAGGGCAAAACCAACAAGGAGGGCTCTCATGACAATCCTGACCAGAACCGCTGATCAAAGCGGTGAACGTGCCGACGCGTTCCTGGCCCGCACCGTGGAGGAATTGACCCGCTCCGCTGCCCAGCGGCTGCTGGAGGATGGTGCAGTTACCCTGAACGGCCGTCCCTTAAAAAAGAACTATAAAACCACTCCCGGCGATGTGTTGGAGGTCATGCTGCCCGATCCGGAACCGGTGGACGTGGTACCTCAAAACATCCCGCTGGACGTGGTGTATGAGGACAGCGATGTGATCGTCATCAACAAGCCCGTTGGCATGGTGGTTCACCCCGCTCCCGGCCATCCCGACGGAACATTGGTCAACGCGCTGTTATATCACTGCGGAGATACACTCTCCGGAATCAACGGCGAACTTCGTCCCGGCATTGTCCATCGCATTGACCGGGATACCAGCGGTCTGATCATCGCAGCCAAAAACGATAAATCTCACCTGGCGCTGGCTGAGCAGCTTCAGGACCACTCTCTGGCCCGCGTTTACGAGGCCATTGCCGTAGGCGGCTTCCGGGAGGACTCCGGCACCGTGAACGCCCCCATCGGTCGTCACCCTGTAGACCGCAAGCGCATGGCCATCGACCCCCGAAACGGCCGTCACGCCGTTACCCACTGGAGCGTGCTGGAGCGTTTTTCCGGCTATACCCATATCCAGTGCCGTCTGGAAACCGGACGCACCCATCAGATCCGTGTCCACATGGCCTCCATCAGCCATCCCCTTCTGGGTGATGTGGTATATGGCAACAAAAAGCCCTATGCCGGTCTGGCCGGACAGTGCCTCCATGCCAGAAAGCTGAAGTTTATCCACCCTTCCACCAAACAGTTGGTGGAAGTAGAGTGTCCTCTCCCCGATTGGTTTGAAAACACCCTGAAAAAGCTGAGATAATAAAACAGTCCGCTGTGGAAATTCCACAGCGGACTGTTTTATTGTGCAAACGCAAGGACTGTGCCATACGGTTCTAACTGCCGTTCTGAACGTGATACTCGTACGCCCAGCCCTCTACAAAAACAGTCTTGACCGCGTCCCACATACTGTCTGTTTGGTTTTCAGAGTACGCGGCCAGAACGGCGGCAAGAGTGTCTCTCCAGGTGTCGATATTAGGGGTATCGCTGAACGCCCAAGTCACGGTATAGTTTCCGCTGGACATGTACGCATTCGCATCGTTGAGGAATATGTTCGCAGACTCCTTGGCGTTCTTGAACGGAATGGCCCCGAACCGGTCAGCCATCATGCCGGTACCTGCATCGGAGGCAACAACCCAGTACAGGAAGTCCAGGGTCGCTTCGATGTCTGCTTTGTCTGCTTTGGCGTTGACAGCCCAACACTTTGCGTTGCCGCAGCACAGGCCAGCATTTTCCTCGCCCTCGACACCACAATAAATGGGGATCATAGCCAGATTGGCAGGATCCATGTTGTACTTGCCTCCGGTCAGGTTGACAAACTCCCCGGTTCCCTGCTGCCAGAATACGGCCCGTCCGGTACCGAACTGGGCTCGGCTCTCATCGCCGGCAGCGGCAGAGTTATTGATATACAGATCCCAAATATTCCGGTAGTTCTTCAGATAAGCACCGGTAATGGTGGCAGGCTGAGCCGTTACGTTGTCGTCACGGAACTCGTAGTACAGCGGCATGTTGGCTAAATGGCCGGAGAGGTTCCAAAAGAAGGCATCGTCCAAACCCGAGAACGCAAAGGCATCAAACCCCAACCGGTCAGCCCGGGCGTGGATATCTTCCGCAATTTTCTTCAAAGAAGCAAAGTCGGTAATGTCAGTCAGCTTATAACCTGCATCCTTCAGCAGTTCCTTGTTGACGATGATGCCGAAGGCCTCATAGCAGTAGCCAATTGCCTTGACAGCACCGTCCTCCATCAGGTTGAGGTCGCCGGTGGTCATCTCTCCCAACACCTTGGAGCCGGTCAGATCCAAACAGTAGTCCCCCCAGTCCAACAGGCTCTGGGCGCTGCTACACTGAAACAGGGTAGGCCCATTGGTCTTGGCCATCTCGGCGATAAGCGTGTCATTGTACTCCCCGGGAGCCGGGGTAACGATCTTGACCTCCACCCCGGTCTCCGCGGCGTAGATCCTGGCCAGGTCCTTCCAGGCGGTCTCAGCTTCGGGATTGGGGTTTAGGTAGTACACGCAGTCGCTCCCACCCACAGGGACGGAGCCGCTGTCCTTCTGTCCGCAGCCAACCATCAGTCCGGCGCACAGAGCCAGGGACAGAACCAGCAATAATACTCTTTTCATTTTGGCATCCCCTTTTCACGAGATTGTGGGGCACTGCTATGTCACATCGTTCCGATAGCCAAATCAATTCGGCATCCTCGCAATGAATTATAACACAAAAGAACAATTTTTAACAAAGTTACGAATCTATTTCCCCAAAAACAAAAGCCTTCTCCCGCCGCAATGCAGACGAGAGAAGGCTTTTGGTTTTCCGCGTCAGCTCAGCTGGAACTGTCCGGTATAGAGACGATAATACCGTCCCTGCTTTTCCAGCAGCTGGGCATGGTCGCCCTTTTCCTCAATCTGTCCCTTTTCAATCACCACGATGCAGTTGGAGTTACGCACAGTGGACAGGCGGTGGGCAATCACAAAAACAGTACGCCCCTCCATCAGCATATCCATTCCCTTCTGGATCAAGGCCTCCGTTCGGGTATCAATGGAGGAGGTAGCTTCGTCCAGGATCATCACGGGAGGATCTGCGACCGCAGCCCGGGCAATCGCCAACAGCTGGCGCTGACCCTGGGAGAGATTGCTGCCATCGCCGGTGACCATGGTATCGTAGCCCTGAGGCAGTCGACGGATGAAGGAATGAGCATTGGCACTCTTGGCGGCATTGATGCACTCCTCATCGGTAGCGTCCAGTCGGCCGTAACGGATGTTATCCATGATGGTTCCGGTAAACAGATGGGTATCCTGCAGCACCGCACCCAGGGAGCGGCGCAGATCATCTTTGCAGATGGACTGCACGTTAATGCCGTCATAGGTGATCATGCCGCCCTCAATCTCGTAAAAGCGGTTGATCAGATTGGTGATGGTGGTCTTTCCCGCACCGGTAGAACCCACAAAAGCGATCTTCTGACCAGGATTGGCGTAAACCGACACATCTTTCAGAATTTGCTTTCCGGGAACGTAGGAGAAATCCACATGGTTGAATCGAACCGCGCCCTTCAGTTCCGTGAGATAGAACTCCTCTCCGGGTACATTGCGCACGGTACCGCGAATCAGGTGCAGGGTATGCTTTCCCTCAAGATCAGGGTACTTCCATGCCCAACCATGGCCTGCCAGAATGGACAGATCCTCCACCTCAGTGAGCGATCCCTCCTCAGACACCTTCACCCAGATCACTTCATCATGCTCCTGATCGGGGTGCAGCAGCTTCAGTCCGTTCTTTTCCCGGACTGCCCGGCCCAGTTCCCAGAGCTGTTCTCCCTCGCCCACCAGCACAGGCACCAGCACCATGCCGCTCCCCTTGGGAGTCTTCCAAGCCCAGATTTTGGGACGTCCCTCACCTGAAAACTGGGAGAGCGTTCCGTTCTGGTCTTTTTCAGCCGCGACCAGAGTAACCATTCCCTGATCCACTTCGGGCTGGGTATCCATGACCTCAAAAATGCGCTCGGCACCAGCCAAAGCAGAGAGAATCGTGGTGATCTGCTGGGAGATCTGGTTCAGGGGCTGACCCACCTGCTTGGAGTAGTTCAAGTACACCACCAGACCACCCAGGTCAAATCCCTGCAGTACAGACAACAGACCGCCGAAGGCAGAGGTCAGGGCGTAGCCGATGTTCATCAGGTTACCCGCCATGGGCATGATCATGGATGAGTAGAAGTTGGCCTGCTGGGCAGCATCCCGGTAGGCATCGTTGAGCTGTCTGAACTTGGCTTTGGCCTCTCCCTCGTGGGTAAAGGCCTTCACCACCTTCAATCCCTCCATAACCTCCTGGATCTCACCGTTGACCCGTCCAAGCGCCGCCTGCTGTTTCTGGTAATAGGTGCGGCTGCGGCCGCCCATGACCTTGAAAAGATTCATGGTCAAAACCAGGACAAGCACCGTCACGAAAAACAGCTTCCAGTTGATAAACAGCATCATAGCCACCAGGCCCACAAACATCAGGCAACTGGACAGAAGGGACACGATGCTCTGTTCCAAGGCCATCTGCACATTGTCCGCGTCATTGGTGAAGCGGCTCATCAGCTCGCCGTGGGGATGGCGGTCAAAGTAGTTCAGAGGCAGTTCCTGCAGCTTATCAAACAGGTCGTGTCGCAGGCGGTTGACACCCCTCTGGGCCAGACGCACCATGATGGCACTCTGGCAGTAAGAGGCCAGACACCCCAACAAATAGACCCCTACCAGAACCAGCAAGGCCTTCGCCAGACCCGCAAAATCATTACATCCGGTATAAATAAAGTCATTGATAATGCCACGCATCATATAGGAGCCGCCCAGATTGGTCATCACCGAGGCCAGCAGGCACAGCAGCACCAAGATCAGGGGCAGTTTGCTGTGGGTCACATAGCCCATCAGCCGCTTTGTGGTCTTACCTATATTTTTAGGCTTCTGGAACCCACCTCTGGGTCCGCGATTGGGTCCTGCCATTATTCCTGCACCCCCTCTTGCTGAGACTGATAGATCTCCTGATAGATCTTGTTTTCGGCCAACAGCTGCTCGTGGGTGCCGCGGCCTGCAATGTGGTCGTCGTCCAAAATCAGAATCTCATCGGCATACTGCACCGAGGAGATCCGCTGGGCGATGATGATGACGGTGGTATCTTTCAGATTCCGTGCAAAAGACTCCCGAATGGCTGCCTCAGTGGCAGAGTCCACAGCAGAGGTGGAGTCATCCAAAATCAGGATCGCAGGCTTGCGCAGCATTGCCCGGGCAATACACAGGCGCTGCTTCTGACCGCCGGAGACGTTGGTACCTCCCTGGTCCAGCATGGTATCAAATCCCTCAGGGAAGGACATGACAAAATCGTAGGCCTGGGCGTCCTTCGCCGCCTGGATCATCTCCTCCTCCGTGGCATCGGGACGGCCCCACATCAGGTTCTCCCGAATGGTACCAGAGAAGAGGATATTGCTCTGCAGCACCATACCGATGCGGCTGCGCAGCTCCTCCAGAGGATACTCCCGTACATCCACATCATCCACCAGCACCGCTCCGCCGGTCACGTCATAAAAGCGAGGAATCAGATGGACCAGCGAAGATTTACCCGTTCCGGTACCGCCCACAATGGCCACAAACTGTCCCGGCTGCACCGTAAAGCTGATGTCGGAAAGCACATCGTCTCCCGTTCCGGTGGCCACATACTTGAAGGACACATTCCGGAACTCCACCTTTCCTCTGGGAGCAGGCAGGGTATCGGAAGTGGTATGTTCAGGATCCTGCACATCGGGCACAGTGACCAGCACCTCCCGAATACGGGCGGCACAGGCCTGAGAACGAGACAGGTGCATCAGGGACATTGCCACCATCATCACACTCATCAGAATCTGAGAGATATAAGAGATAAAGGCCTGCAGATCACCCAGATCAAACGATGCGCCCATGACCATTCTTCCGCCAAAATACAGCACCAGCACGGTGGCGGCATTCATGCACAGCATCATAACGGGCATCATGGTGATAATGCGCAGACCAACATTCAAACCGGCATTCATCAACTCATCGTTGGCCTTCTTGAATTTCTTGCGCTCGTGATCTTCCCGCACAAAGGCTTTCACAACACGGATCGCCACCAGGTTTTCCTGCAGGGTGTTGTTCACCCCATCGATCTTGCGCTGCATCTCACCAAAAAGCTTGCTGCAGATCTTCATCAGCAGGGCAATGGATATGGCCATAATGGGAACGATCACCAGCAGAACAAGCGCCAGCCTGGCATTGAGCCTCAGACAGATCACCAGCGCCACCAGCAGCATCATGGGGGCACGCACCAGCATTCTCAAGCCCATCGCCAGCATCATAGTCATGGCATTCACGTCGTTGGTCATTCTGGTAATGAGAGATGCCGAGGAAAACCGGTCGATGTCCGCAAAGGAAAACTCCTGAATCTTATCGAACAGACACTGACGCAGATTGGCACCAAAGCCCTGGCTGGCAAATGTAGCGTATTTCGCCGCCAGAATGCCGCAGGCCATAGAGATGCAAGACAGCACCAGCATCGCTGCGCCCAACTTAAAAATGTGGAACACATCCCCCGAGGGGATGGCTACATCCACGATCTCCGCCATGACCAGAGGCAGCAGCAGTTCGCAGATGACCTCCAAAATGATCAGTATAGGCGACTTAATGGCATCCTTCTTGTACCCCTGAAGGTGGGTCAAAAACAGGGAAAGCAAGGTTTTATTCCTCCTTTTCTTCTGGGTTTGCTCTTAAATTATCCAACATTCTCTGCCGGAAGGAGACCAGTTGTTCCCTCTCCTGCTCAGAAAAACCCCGCAGCATCCGGGAAGATACATCCTCCAATACCTGCCGGCACGCTCGCACGGACTCCACACCTTTCTCTGTCAGGAACACCTGATTCCGGCGGGCATCCCCCGCACCGGGTTCCCGGCGGATGTAGCCGCCTTTCTCCAGCGACTTCAGGGACGTGGCTACCGCTGCCGGTGAAACATGCAGCAGCTCCGCCAGTTCCTTCTGCGCACCACAACCACCACAGTCACTGTAGCTCTCCAGAATGGACAGCAGCATAGGGTGTCCAACCTCTCCAAGACCTGCAGCGTTCATCTCCGCCTGCACCACTGCACGATGGGCCTGGGTGATCTGCCGGGACAGGATTTCCATTTCACGGGACGAAACAGACATGGTCTCTCCTCCTTTCGCCAAAATTTGTAAACCCATTAACTATTAAGTTCTTTATCATTTTAGCACAATGTGTTCGAAAGTCAACGCGCCCCCTCGGTGTTCAAAATTTATTTACACCTGAACCGACCTTCCGCCGCTTGCATCCTCTCCCGGAACATGATATTCTTTCCTCAACAAGTACCGAAAGGAGCATATTTTCCATGAAACAGGCTATTCACACCGATAAGGCTCCCGCCGCCATCGGCCCCTATTCCCAGGCTGTCAAGGTCGGCAATCTTCTCTTCATTTCCGGCCAGATTCCCGTTGATCCCGCCACCGGCGCCATCGCCGAGGGCATTGAGGCACAGGCAACCCAGTCCCTCACCAATATCAAGAACATCCTGGCTCAGGCCGGTTTGGGTATGGACGCTGTGGTAAAGACCACCGTGTTCCTCAAGGATATGGGTCACTTCGCCGCCATGAACGAGGTGTATGCCAAGTTCTTCGAAGGCACCGTCTATCCCGCCCGCTCCGCCGTAGAGGTGGCCCGTCTGCCCAAGGACGTGCTGGTGGAGATCGAAACCATCGCCGAACTCTAAAACCGAACCGCAAAACAAAAAGGCACCGCCGCTGGCGGTGCCTTTTTTATGGAATTCACATCATTTTCATTCTCTCTGCCTGAGTTTATTTACATAATGTCACTCTCATGACTTGCCTCTGGTATGGTACAGTCCCAAGACTGCCACAATCCCGGCTGTTACTGTGATAAAACGTAATATTCCTCGTTCCGAAATATTGGATATGTAGATCCCGGTGGGCTTATCCACTCCACCAATGATGGACACAGAGTCCTCCAGCATTTTCTGCGCCTGATACAAATGGATAACATGCAGAATCTCATGCACCACCCCGGCCATGGCAAACAGACCAATGACCAGGAATAAAGCACGCCAGATTTTCCGGTTTCTCGCACTGAACTGCAACCCGTCAAGCGGACAATGAAAAAATATAAAATTTTCTCGGTCAGTAGCACAAGCTGCTGGCCGCTTT
>ERZ808026.157-NODE-157-length-13791-cov-4.275047_pt1 | contig 13791 bp, 10 predicted proteins | sample MGYA00380182_ERZ808026 | MGnify/ENA primary metagenome ERZ808026 (study PRJEB31490, sample SAMN06133376) | cow dung metagenome | isolation source: H9 | host: cow | place: China: Chengdu | collected 2015-05 ... | reverse complement strand
GAATCTTGTAATTGTTGATGTCGAGGGTAATCATGTCACCTTCTTCTACGAGGGCAATTGGACCACCAACAGCAGCTTCCGGTGAACAGTGACCAAGAGAAGCACCGCGAGTAGCACCACTAAAGCGGCCGTCAGTAATCAAGGCAACCTGCTTATCAAGTCCCTGACCTGCAAGAGCGGCAGTTACAGCAAGCATTTCCCGCATACCAGGACCACCCTTTGGACCTTCGTAACGGATAACAACAACGTCGCCGGCCTTAATCTGAGCCTTCTGAACAGCTTCCATTGCTTCTGATTCATCGTTGAATACCCGGGCTGGACCAGTGTGGAGCATAAGCTCTTTTGCACAGGCAGAACGTTTTACAACAGTTCCGTCTGGAGCAAGGTTTCCGAAAAGGATTGCGATACCGCCGTTGTCACTGTATGGATTTTCGATTGGACGCAAAATTTCTGGATTGCGGTTCTTAACACCAGCGATGTTTTCTGCAATAGTTTTACCAGTAGCAGTAATAAGGCTTGTATTGATAAGATTTTTCTTTGCAAGTTCTGCAAGAACAGCCTGAACACCACCGGCATCGTCAAGCTCGCACATAAAAGTGTGACCAGCAGGAGCCAGATGACAAAGGTTTGGAGTCCTGTTAGAAATTTCGTTTACTTCGTGAAGGTCAATCTCAACTCCAGCTTCGTGGGCAATAGCAGGAAGGTGAAGCATTGTGTTACTTGAACAGCCAAGAGCCATGTCAGCAGCAAGACCGTTTCTAAAGTTTTCTGCAGTCATCATCTGGCGTGCAGTGATTCCCTTCTTGTAAAGATTCATTACAGCCATACCAGCGTGCTTAGCCAAAGCAATGCGTTCACCAGTTACTGCAGGAATAGTTCCGTTACCAGGAAGACCAAGTCCCAGAACTTCTGTAAGACAGTTCATTGAGTTAGCAGTGAACATACCAGAGCAGGCACCACAGCCAGGGCAGGCACGGTGTTCCATTTCCTTAAGCTGAGCTTCTGTAACCTTACCAACAGCAAGACCACCAACAGCTTCGAACATATCAGTCAAAGAAAGATTTTTTCCAGAATATGGATTTGAAGGATCGTTACCTGCAAGGTGACCTGGCATCATTGGACCACCAGAAACAAAAACAGTTGGCAAATCAAGGCGGGCAGCAGCCATAAGCATACCAGGAACAATTTTATCACAGTTAGGAATCATAACAAGAGCGTCAAACTGATGAGCCTTTGCAACACATTCAACGCTGTCAGCAATAAGCTCGCGAGTTACGAGGGAATATTTCATACCTTCGTGGCCCATGGCAATACCATCACAAACGCCGATAGCAGGGAATTCAATTGGAGTACCGCCGGCCATGCGAACGCCAGCCTTTACAGCTTCAGCAATGCGGTCAAGCTCAATGTGACCTGGAATAAGTTCGTTTTTTGCACAGATAATACCAACCATTGGCTGATTCAATTCTTCATCAGTGTAACCTGATGCGTAATAAAGTGAACGATGTGGCGCACGTGCAGTGCCCTTACAAGCGTTGTCAGATTTTTTTGTACAAGCCATAAAAATACCTCAAGTTTTATTAAAAACGCCGGACTTTCCAGCAGATGATTTTTCTAATTAAAATATACTCTCGTATAAAAGAAAATTCAATGTTGATTTCTTTGGGGGCGAATTTTATTTGCAACGGGTGTTCCAGGGTTCCGCTACGCTCATTGTCTGCTCCAGCGATTCCGCCTGCGCAGACAACGCCTTCGGCGCCCTTCCATACCCCAGCCCAGTTCCTCTCACCCGTAACCGTATTACCCGCAAACCCCAGTTCAGTTCCGCTGCCGCACCTTCCCCTTGCAGCGATTTTCTTTCCGCTTTTCTGCTTTTTTCTTTTCCAGAAATTCTTTTTGCGCCACCTTGTATTTTTCAAGAGACTTTGGAATGCCAGATTTTGTTTTCACAAAATCCTTCACTCTTATCTTTTGTATTTCTTCCGTTTCATACAACGGAACATCCAGAAACTGATGAAGCATCCAGTCTAATATACGGGGATTTGCAGGTTCAGAACCAAAAACATAACGGCCAGCATACAGTTTTCCATTTATGCGCTTCTGAATAAAAGCGCACCAGAACTGTCCGTCAAAATAAATTGTTGTGCTAGAAAAATCGTCCATAGTTTTCCCATTTGGGCATAATAATCCCATTGGCAAAACTGGACATCAAAAAAAGATTTGAAGGTTACTGGGCACATTCTGCTCAACATGCCAGCCGGACTACCATCACCGGCTCGTGTTTTCGTTTTACTCAAGTGCATTATATAATAAATGTGGAAATTTAGTAAATGCGTTTGAACCGCAAAAGAAACGCAGCCAACAGCTGTATTACTCTGCAGATAATCCTTTACCTCAACACAACTTCCGTTTTTCCAAATCCGCCATTTTCAGGGGCAGCAAAATGAAAATCCAGAACTGTGGGGCAGTTAGAAAGATAATCCTGAACGCTTTGACGAAGAACACCGTTGCCGTTACCGTGAATTACACTGAAATTCTTTAAATTGTTCAAAGTACACAAGTCTATCTGGCGTTCAAGAGCGCGGATTGCATCCTCTGCGTGCATTCCAAGAAGACGCAGTTCAAACACAGGTTTTGAATCCTTGCTGTCCCCGGCTAAATCCAGTGTATAGGTAGGAGTACGCATTTTTGGCGACGAAATCAAATTCAAATCCTTCTGCTTCATTGTCATGCGGACAGAACCAAACTGAACATCCCACTGAGCCTTTCCTCGGCTGGCAACAATAACACCTTCCTGCTTTCCCTTGCCTGCCTGAACGCTGGCACCAACGGCAAATTCCAGAACTTCAAGAGTCACTTCTTTTTTGCCGTCTTTTACAACAACATTTGAATTTTCACTGGCAATGCTTTCTGCATTTTTAAGAGCATCTTTAAGCTTTGTTTTCTTCTTTGTAGCTTTGTGGCTTACTCGAATCTTTGCTTTTTTTGCAAGAGCTTCCATCTGAGCTGCAAGTTCTTCCTCTTCCTTTGCAAGCTGCTTTTCCCGTTCTTCCACATCCTTTGTAAGCTCAGAAATAAAATTCTTTACGCCAACAGTTTTTTCACGGTTAAGTTCACCTTCTTTTATGATGCGCACAAGATTTTCAAGTTTTCTGCGGCTTTCTTCAAGGAATGCCTGGCTTTCCCGCTGAATACCAGCCTTCAGCTCCAGTTCTTTTTTTCGTAAATCAAGAGCCTTTTCTTCATTGCGGAAAACCTTATCTTCCAGCTCATTCTGCCGTTTTTCAAAATCCTGGGTAAGCTCATCAATTTCTGCGTGCTTTTTTGTAAGCCCTTTGATAAGTGCAGAAACATCTGTTTTTTCAGAAACAATATACTCCCTGGCTTTCTTTACAATATCACCAGGCAGACCTGATTTTTTTGCAATATCAAGAGCGTGGCTTTCGCCTGGAACTCCCATTAAAAGTCTGTAAGTTGGACTTAACGTATCAGAGTTGAATTCAACGCTGGCATTTACACATTCCTTGTGAGTATATCCGTAATTCTTTATTACACCTTGATGAGTCGTAATAAGAACGAATGCTTTCTTTTCAATAAGCCTGTCCAGAACTGCCATAGAGATTGCAGCGCCTTCCTGAGGGTCTGTTCCACTTCCAAGTTCATCAAGAAGAACAAGAGAATTTTCGTTCACATATCGGACTGCCCTGGCAATATTCTTCATATGTCCGCTGAACGTAGAAAGACTTTCGTCCATGCTCTGTTCATCGCCAATATCTGCAAAAACCCCGCTGAACACAGGAAGTCTTGTTCCTTCCGCAGCAGGCACAGGAAAACCACTTTGATTCAGCATTGCAAAAAGTGCGATTGTCTTCAATGTTACGGTTTTTCCGCCAGTATTTGGACCTGTGATTATAAGGATGCGCTTTCCGTCTAGAAATCGCACGTCAATCGGAACAGCTTTTTCACCAAGCAGCGGATGCCGGGCTTGCAGTAGCCACAACGGAAGATTTTCTGATTCATGTTCACATTTTTCTGCAAATACACCGTTTACGCCTTTGCCCCATGCGGCGGCAGCTCTTGTTATATCAAGCTTTTCCATTATTTTAAGAGAAGCCTTTAAATCTTCTGCATAAGGGCGAATTTTACCGGCCAGTTCAATCAGAATCTTTCTGATTTCTGCAGCAAGCTCAAATTCTGCTTCTACAAGTTCATTGGAACATTGAACAGCATCATCTGGTTCAATATACACAGTCTGACCTGTCTGACTCATTTCATGAATGATTCCAGGCACACTGCTTCGTCTGTTTGATTTTACGGCAAGCACCTGACGACCGCCCCGCAAAACCGGCACAGTAGATTCAAGAACATCAGCATATTTTGAATTGCTGGTAAAACTTTGCATTATGCCTTTAATTTTTGCATTCAAAGAAGCTATTTTCGCCCTGATTGCCTGAATCTGTGGCAAATCCCTCATTTCTCCATCAGGAGAAATAACACGGAAAATTGCAGCTCCTACGGCTCCCAAATCAGGAAGCTCCTTTACCAGAGAAGAAAGATTTTTTAATCCCAAATCACCTTCTGCAGATTCAATCGCAGAACGTACTTTATAAACAGAATTGCAGTAACTGCCCAAATCTTTTGTCTGTTCAAGGGAAATACCAGCTCCTTCCACAGAAACTGCCTTAAAAATGTTGTAAACAGGATTCCAGCCAGACAAAGCTGGTGAACGGGTTGTATTAAGATACTTTAACCATTCGCGGCTAAGATTTTTCCGCTCTTCTATTTCTTCTTTATCAGCAAAAGGTTCAAGCCGTCCCATGATAAAGCGGGATTCTTCGGCAACACAAAAACCCGCAATTACATCACGAATGCGGTAATAATCAAGTTCAGTAAGAGTTTTCTTGTCCACTTCTAGTCATCCCAGCTGCCAGTTTTTATCTGGTCTCTGATTCTAATCCAGCTTTCATAACGTTTCTGAGAAATTTCACCAGATTCAACGGCCTGCTTTATGGCACAGTCCGGCTCACTGGTATGGGTACAGTTCATACCAAATTTACATTTTCCAACAAATGGCTTGAATTCCCGGAAATACAGGTGAAGGTCTTCTGCCTCTATTCCATGAAGCATGAACCGGCGTATACCTGGCGTATCAATAATAGAAGCAATTTCGCCGTGAATTCCGCCTGTATATGCAGTATTCAACTGAAGACGGTTAAGAGTTCCTTTCGTTGTAGTATGACTTCCCCGTCCATATTTTTTTGAAAGGCTGCCGGTTTTCAGAACACATGTATCATCAAGAACGTTTACAAGACTTGATTTTCCAACTCCAGACTGACCTACAAAAGCACTCAGTTTATCTCTAAGCAGATCCATGAATTCAGAAATACCTTCGCCTGTTTTTGCAGAAATGCGCATAACCTTGTAGCCTAAGTCTTCCCAGATTCTAAGCTGTTCTTCAACTTCCGGCTTTTTTGAAATCAAATCGTATTTATTGCATACAACTACTGGAGTAAGCCCCAGCATTTCTGCCTGTGCAAGTTCACGGTCAATAAAACGCGGTCTGAACGGAGGCTCATCAGGAGTTGTAACTAGAATCATATAATCAACATTCGCCGCCAAAAGCTGAGGACAACGCCCTTTTACATTCCAGCGAACAAATTCATTCTTTCTTGGAACAAGACTAAGAATCTGCCCTTTTTCATCGGACATCTCATCAACTTCAATTTCAACAACATCGCCGGGAGCGAGAGGATTATAATATTCCTTATCCGACTTTAAAACTTTACCCTTAATTGAGCAGTTACGGATAACACCATCGTCACATTCAATTTCAAAAACATTATTAGTTCCCGCAAGAACAGTACCATTCATACTGTTCTATTATGAATATGTTTTTATAGATTTTCAAGCATAAAAAAATTATAAATTATTCTAAAACTTATTCCGTTTGTACATTTAATTCATTATTATTCGTTTTATCGTTGAAAAAACTGGGTTCTCTGAAAATCGGCGAGTTTTATTTTAATTTATGAAGGTACAAAATTATGTACAATCGTAAAGATTATGTAAGCGACACAGACTGGTCGCGTTTTTTAGATTTTTCAAAAGATTTACCAACACCAAACATCGTTGTAAATCTTAATACCATTAAAAGGAATTTTCTGACTCTTAAAGATTCATTTCCTTATGCGAAAATTTTTTACGCAATAAAAGCAAATCCAGGAGAACCTGTTTTACAAATGCTTGCAGAAATGGGCTCTAATTTTGATATTGCCAGCAGATACGAACTTGATATGATATCTAAATTTGTGAATGATCCTTCCAGATTTTCATATGGAAATACAATCAAAAAATCTTCAGACATTAAATACTTTTATGAAAAAGGCGTCCGCATTTTTGCCACAGACAGCAAAGATGACCTTAAAAATATTGCAAAAAATGCACCAGGCTCAAAAGTGTACGTGCGTATCCTTGTTGAAAATTCAGACACTGCAGACTGGCCATTAAGTCGAAAATTTGGCTGTCATCCTGATATGGCATACAATCTTTTAGTTCAGGCTAAAGAACAAGGTCTCATTCCTTATGGAGTATCGTTTCATGTAGGGAGCCAGCAAAGAGATATTGGAGCCTGGAACGATGCCATCGCAAAAGTTAAATACCTTTTCAATTCACTTGAAGAAGAAGAAAATATAAAACTTCAAATGATTGATATGGGGGGCGGATTCCCGGCAACTTATGTCGATCCAACAAATGAACTCTCTGTTTATGCCAGCGAAATTACCCGTTTTCTTACAGAAGATTTTGGTGATGACCTGCCAGAGATTATTTTGGAACCAGGCCGTTCTCTGGTTGGCGACAGCGGAATTCTTACTAGCGAAGTAATACTTGCTTCAAGAAAAAACAATACTGCTTTAACCCGCTGGGTTTACATTGATGCAGGAAAATTCAATGGACTTATTGAAACAATAGACGAATGCATCAAATACCCGGTAATAACAACAAAGGACGGTGATAAAGAAGGCGAAGCTATTATTGCAGGTCCTACATGCGACAGCATGGATGTTATGTACGAAACGACAAAATATAAACTTCCAGTAACCCTTAAACAGGGTGATAGAATGTACTGGCTTTCTACAGGTGCATACACAACTACTTATGCATCTGTTGCTTTCAACGGATTTCCTCCCATTCAGACTTATTATATATAAGAAAATATGATATTATGCTGAATATGAGTTCAAATGAAATTGTAATCTATACAGACGGTGGCTGTTCTGGAAATCCTGGTCCTGGAGGCTGGGGAGTCGTTGTTATTTATAATGGACAGGCTCGCCAGCTTTCTGGAGGAGAGCACCATACAACTAATAACCGGATGGAGCTTATGGCTGCCATAAACGCCCTTTCAATTGTTGTAAATACAGAAGTTTTTAAAGGACTGCCTGTAACGGTTAATATTGACAGTCAGTACGTAAAAAACGGAATAACATCATGGATAAAAGGATGGAAAGCAAAAGGCTGGCGCACATCAGATAAAAAACCTGTAAAAAACCAGGATTTATGGGAAAAACTTGACGCACTCAACAGTTCTCTTAATGTAACCTGGAACTGGGTAAAAGGTCATGCAGGAGTTCAATACAACGAAGTCTGCGACCAGCTGTGTCAGGAAGAAATTGAGAAACATAGATAAAACAAATTTTTTTCTTGTTCATTGCATTTTTCATTAAATAAACACGTTAAAATATATATGAAAAAAATTATATATATTTTCGTGTTTATTTTTTTATCTTCTTTGATTTCCTGTAAAGAATCATACAATTCTGACATCCCCACCATTTTTTATCTGCCAGTCTGGCCTCCTGCAGATTCATGGAAAGAATATTATCCTGCTGTTGAACAATGGAACATTTCCGTAAACACCTCAAAGGCATCATATAGTTTTAGTCTTTCTTCAACAGCTAAATGCTTTCCGCTTCAGCTTTCAGATTCAGCTCCGGTTTCTGTTACAGCAGCCCCATTAACAAACGGAATACATTTTTTTAAACCAGCCGGCACAATTTACCCTTTTTCAAATCAACTTACATGGAAAAACGGGGTGTCTGCAACTCTCCTGAAAAAAATTTATATTGCAAGTAAAAATCAACTTAATTTAGATGATTTTGCCTTGCAGTTTAACTGGCAAAAGATGATTGACTCAATAAATCAAAAATCCATGGAAAGTAAAAATTTCTTCAATCCCTGGCATCTGGAACAACCTGTTATTCTTGAAAAAATAATGTGTGGAAAATTTTCTGCATCTTGTTTGAACGTAAAAAATATAAAGGTTTATGAAATCAATGATCTTAAGGAATTTTCAGAAGGAATTTTTCTTTCAAGTTATATTCCTCAAAATTTTTCAGCCAGTATAAACGGACTTTTTTCCGTAAAAATTAACACAGAAGAAGGATTCCTTCTCTGTGAAAAGAAACATAGACTGGCAATCGCAAACATTTCAGACAACAGCGATTTTTTCTCACTTACTTTTTATGATTTACCGATAAACTAACTATGAAGAATTTTCTTTATCTCTTTTCAGTATTACTATTTTCTCTTTTTGCTTTCAGTTTTGTTTCCTGCAAGAAAAAAACAGTTTATGAAATTCAGCCAGAAATTATTTCTGAAACAAAATCCAGTCATAACTGGTATTATTTTTCAGAAAACTCTTTTGTAAAAATTGACCGCCCGCAAAACGCCCCTTCATCTATACCAAAACCATGGACAGAAGCAATCCGCATTTCATCAGCTGTTGTGGAAAGCAGAACAGATTTTGAAATGCCAAAGGCATACGCAACTGTAAATAGAAGCGGAATACTTGTTTTTAACGGAAAGCAGGCTTTTATTTATAACGACAACAGAATTTTTTCTGGACGAACTACAGGCAATATGGTATTTGCGCAGGAAAGTCCCGTATTTTCTGTTTACAGATCAACTTTTTTTAATGAAAACAAAGCATCTTTTCAAGCAGAACATCCATTTTTAATTTCCTTTAATACACAACAGAACATTTCATATCCATTAATAAATATTGAAAATCTGTCTCTGGAAAAAAATGATGAGATTATTGATTTTATTTATGATGGTAAATTCTGGACCTGCTGCGTAAAGAAAACAGACAGCGAAAAAATCAGTTTTTCTTATCTTACCTTCCAGCCAAAAGAAAATATCACTTTGCTCTCTCCATACAAAGCATCAGAAATGCTTGTAATTTCTGACACTGATGTTTCTGAATTCAGAAATGCCAGAAAACCTAAAAAATTCTCCTCAGCTCCAGAAAGATTAAGAGAACTTCTTCAGACTATTCCTAAAAACGTTAATTTTTCGGTAAAAGTCTCAAGCGCTTCAGGACATTCTCCAAGAGAATTTATTAAGTCAAACAATCCGAATTCAGAAACAGAAGATATTTCAGCAAAAGCCATGATTACAGATACATGGATTGGTTGTCTTTTTAATGATGGTACTTTATATTTAAATGGAGCGCTCTTTGAACGACCTTTAATGAACAAAGGAAGAACTTTTGGCATTCGTTTACCAAAATTACCAGCCAATTATATCTATGGTGACTTTGTAATTTCTGGTACAATGTTGTATGCTTCATGGGAAGAGACTTCATTCTATAAAACAAACAGAAGTGGATTCATAAGCGTAAATTTAGACGAGATTTTATATAAATAATGAAAAAGATAATATCATTACTTGCATTACTTTCAATTTTCTCAATAAGTGTTTTTGCTCAGGAAACAGAAGCATCTCCTTTGGAAACAACAGAAGAACAGCCGTCTGAAAAATCTGAGAAATCTGAGAAATCTGATTTTTCAGATGAAGAAAAATCTATCAATGAAAAAATTAAAGCTAAAAGATCGGAAGTACCTGTTGATTTTATTATTTCAATGGCTCCTGCCCTTATCATTAATACAGGAAATCACGAAAACAGTGCAGTTTCTCCAATAGTTTATCCTTTTTCGTTTGGCGTAAAATTTTTTAAAAATAATACAATAAATTTTGAACCACGCCTTTCTTTTTACGCGGGGTATTATCTTTGGGTAGATGATGCAGCATACCCTGCTGAAATCGAAAACCGAACTGCAACTGTATTTTCATTTTTATTAGATTTACCTGTAATCTATAAAAAACAGCTTTCTAAACGTCAATTCTTAGAATTTGGATTTGGACCTTCTGCAAACTTTAGGATTGCAATACTTTCTAATGGAGTCAGCAGTTCAGATGCAGGAACAACAGGTTCAGCAGGCAGTGATACAGATGAGATTCGAAGTTATATGTGGGACAATTTCAACTGGCTTTTTGTTGACACTTCTGTTTCATACACCATAAAGCTTTCAGAAAAATTACGTCTTGGTCCAGAATGCAGATTCTACATTCCTTGCGGACAGCTGTTTTCAGGAAATGGATTTAATTCCGGTATTGTTACATTAGGGTTAAAAGCAGTTTTCTAATTTTTTTATACTTTTTTTCTGAATTTTGTCCGATAATTAACCTATGGGTGATATTACAGAATATACAACAAAGCTCAAAGAAGCTATAAAAGAAAAAAGCGAATGGTTTAATCAGGAGCAGTTACCAAAAATGGTAGAAAACTATCGTCTGCTGCACACCTGCGTTAGAAATCTTTATGAATTTCTAGTAAAACGTTCATTGATTACACCAGATCCTTACAAAAACGATAGAAAAATCTCTGAAGTTACAACTCCCGATGAATCTCCATACATTGAAAATGAACGTGGAATGGTAATTGGTTCCAGATTTTCTGAGTATGAAACCATGCTGGACTTTGTGTGCACCTATGTAAAGTTTTCTGTTGAATATCTTGATATTCCTAAAATAAAACGTCTGAATGACCTTAATAATTCATTTCAATGGGGAAGCATGACCACAAACAACACAAAAGTAAACACCCGCGGTCTTGCAACCTTGATTTCTGAAGCTAAAATCAACGCATCGCAAATGCAGTTAAGTATGCTTTCAGACGCAATATCAAAAAGCGGTCAAGCCGTTACAGAAATCACCGAAACCTTAAAAGAGCTTACTGATTTTCAACGTGAAATATATAAATTACAGTTGCGTTTAAATTGTACAAATCATCCAAGCTTTAATAAAGATAAAGCCTATTCTTCTATTGGAGATGAAATATCTGAAATCAAACGTCTGTTCCCTCAAGTAATGGGTAAAATGCCATTTTACAGTGAACTTGTGAATGAAATTGCAGAAGAAGACCAGGGCAATAACAAAGATGCCAGACAACAGATGATTCTCTCAAAACTTCAGGTAAAAAGAAAAGTTGTTAAAGAGAAAGTATCAACCATAAATACAAAAGAATTAATTTTAGACACATTGTATACACTTACAAGTCTTTCAGATGTTTATAATGAAGTTTCAAACAAATTAAATACAAATATTGATATTCTTGAAGGTTCTAAAAATAATTTTTTCACAAAACTTAAACGAACATTCAGAAAAGCTTTGAATCTGCCAGAACCAGAATTAATCTACAACTTTACAATTATTGATTCAAAAAAAGGTACAAAATCAAACAAGGCTGTAGATATCAGAGTTTTTAATGGTAATGTAGCCAGAAAATCTAAATTCTATTTTGCATTATCAAACAAATCCGGTCCTGAATATCATAAAATAAAGACATTCGATGAAAATTCAATTCTTGAATTTACTAACAAAAATATTATGGAAAATCAGGAAATTCTTACACTTCTTGATGCTGCAGATGAATATTTCAAACAGAACGTTCCAATAAATGACAGAACAAAAATAAAAGGTCTAAAAATGGACCTTATAACTATAAAGAATGTAATTGTAAAAGCAAGTCAAAAACGAAACGATTATTGTGCTCATATTGAAGAACAACAGCAGATGAAAAAACTAGGAATTACAAATGTATAGATTTTTTATTTTTTTAAGAAAAACAATAATTTTTTTATGTTTTTTGCTTTTATTACAAAATTTATACTCTGAAGAAAATTATTCTATAAATCCGGATCTTCAAGACAATTTTGTTATTATTTCTGCTCTTCATAATTACGATTTAAATCCTCATACTGCATCTTACAGTGCAGAAGCTCAAATTCTTACAGGTCTTTACGAAGGCTTATTTTCTTATGACCCTATAACTTTAGACCCTTTATATGCTCTTGTAAAATCATATAGAGTTTCCAGAGATAAAAAAAGATGGACTTTTATATTACGAGATGATGCAAAATTCAGTGATGGCTCCCAGATAACAGCAAAAGATGTAGTATATTCCTGGCTTTCCCTTATCCAAAATCCAGATGCATCCTATTCATCTTTCCTTGACATTATTCACGGAGCAAAAGAATTCAGACTTGGAGAAGGTCCGGCAGAAAATGTTGCTATAATGCCAGTTGATGATTACACATTATCGGTGCATCTTATCTCACCTGCATCCCATTTTCCAAAACTATTATGTATGCCAGCTTTTTCAGTTGTAAAAAATGCAGAAAATGTCTTTTCAGGTCCTTTCGTAATATCCGAAAGAACAAATGACACAATCATTCTTAAAAAAAATTCCAATTATTATGATGCAGAACATGTAAATCTCAAACAGATTACATTGAAGTTTTCAAATGATGAACTTGAAAATACATACAATTACAATATTGGTACTGTTGACTGGCTGTGCTCAACTTTTAATAACGAAAAACTACTTTCCAAAGACTCTCTTCAACTGTATGCAGAATTTGCGACTCAATATTATTTCTTTAAAATTCGTAAAGAAAGCATCTGCAGCAATCTTACTTTAAGACAGGCGCTTCTGGAAGCAACTCCCTGGGAAACTCTGCGGGAAAACGTATATGTTCCTGCCTCAACCCTTGTATATCCACTAAACGGTTATCCTCTGGTCCAAGGCTATATTTATACAGATAAAAATGAAGCAAAACTGCTTGTTTCACAGGCAAAAAAAGAATTGCAGCTTCAGGAGCAATCTGAGCTTAAAATAAAGTTCGCAATTCCAGATACTGAATACATGATTAAAAAAGCTGAAATTCTAAAAGAAGCATGGAATGAAATTGGTGTAACTCTTGAAATTTCTACAATCCCTGATTATGAATATCTTTCGTCAATTTCAAAATGCGATGCAGACCTTTTTACATACACCTGGATTGGAGACTTTGCTGACCCTCTTGCGTTTCTAGAGCTTTTCCGGGGAAATTCTACCATGAACGTTTCTGACTGGAAGAATTCAGAATATGATTCTCTGCTTGATAAAGCCGCACTTTCCACAGACGAAGAACACAATAAGCTGTTATCATCCGCTGAACAAATTCTACTGGACGATGCAATATTATTACCTGTACAGCACCCCGTAAGCGTAAATATTATAAACCTGAATGCTGTTGGCGGATGGGCTGCAAACGCATTTGATATTCATCCTTTGAAATACCTTTTCAAAAAAGAAACAAAAGACATGATTCCAAATATCGTAATGCTTAAATGACCCCCGCGAGCAATGCTTTTAAAGCAATATCCGGCCGTTGCTTAAATCCTTTAATTTTGCCGCAAGTATTTCAAACTGACTTACAGGGATTTTTCCGTTTACTGTAATGTCAGCGGCAAACTGTTCGTTTAAATCAGATATTTCCAGAGTTTCCATAAAACGCTTTACCGGCTGATAGGTACCATAGTCACAGGTAAAAGTGAAATCTTTTTTCTCTACATATGGAACAAAAAGTCCGGCTTCTGTAGCAACGGCAAGCACCTGTTTTGCTC
>ERZ808026.156-NODE-156-length-13800-cov-3.619398_pt1 | contig 13800 bp, 8 predicted proteins | sample MGYA00380182_ERZ808026 | MGnify/ENA primary metagenome ERZ808026 (study PRJEB31490, sample SAMN06133376) | cow dung metagenome | isolation source: H9 | host: cow | place: China: Chengdu | collected 2015-05 ... | reverse complement strand
TCGTTAGTCCACCGCATTTGCGGGTGTAGTACATCGGCTAGTGCGCCTGCCTTCCAAGCAGGATAGGAGGGTTCGATTCCCTTCACCCGCTCCATTTTCAATCAATCCAAACGAGGCCGAATAGAATCGTAGGTCTATCGGAGTTGTAGTGTTTGATTGAAAACAACATAATGAGAGCCATACAGCAAATCATTTTTGTACATTTAAGTACAGATACAATCGCTACTTCGGTAGCTCTATGATCTACTAATAATAGATATTTAATGATTAGAAAGAAGAATGGTTTTAAGAATTAAAACTTTCAAGGGTTCTCCAATATACATTATAACTCTTAGTGTTGAGGCTCTCGACACTTATCATCGCTAAGAAAGTGTAGTGCAAAACGGAGAATCTGCTTTATTGCAATAAGGCACACACAGCAAAAACATAAACTCAAAAAGACATTATATTATTTAACAGATTACAAATAAAATACAGCCTTTACAAGTTATGTTAAGTGCCTAGGGCGGGGCATTCGTGTCCCGCCATTTTTCTTTTTATGCGCCGCTAGCTCAGTAGGTAGAGCACCGCCCTTTTAAGGCGGCTGTCTCAGGTTCGAATCCTGAATAGCTCAAAAAGCTTCTGATTGATTTATAATCGATTAATCAGAAGCTTTTTTTTTATCCAAATAAATTGTACTTCAGCTTATACAAATACGAAAATCCAAGCAGGAAAAAGAATTGAATAAAATCAATAAAAAAAATATTTCAAAAGAATCAGTTATGTATCTTCATAACAAATTTGGGCTTGAATTATTAGAAGCTTCAATTTTTGCACGAAGAGGAATAACAACCGGCAATGATTTAATGTATTACCTTGAAGATGACGTACGATTTACTCATCAGCCATTTTTGTTTAACGGCATGGAAGATGCTGTGAGCAGAATCTCAGATGCCATTGACGAACATGAAAAAGTTCTTATTTTTGGTGATAAAGATGTTGATGGTGTCACCAGCACTGCAATTTTGTATACATACCTAAAACAGCAAGGTCTTGAAGTTCAATGGCGCCTGCCAGTTGGTGAAGATGCATACGGTCTTTCTATTGAAGCCATTGATGATTTCATAAATTCTACAGAAGGTTTTGGTTCACTTATAATTACTGTTGACTGCGGAATAAGCAACATAAAAGAAATTGCCTACGCCAGAAATAAAGGAATTGACGTAATTGTTACAGACCATCACAATCCGCCAGATGAATTACCTGATGCCACTATAATTCTTGATCCAAAGATGGAAGACTCAGGCTACCCTTTTAAGGATATTTCTGGTGCAGCCGTTGCTTACAAGCTTGTATCAGCATTAAGATTCAGCAAGTACAGTATTTATAATCAGGATATCTGCTTATTAAATGCTTATAAAAAACCTGATGGAACATTTCACATTGATTGTTTAAAAACTCGAAATCTTATCCAGAAAAAACTATATTCAAAAGATTTCAATCCGGGAGAAACCTCCATTTATAATACAAAATTACCTGATTTTTTAAGCGGACAGCAGATTTTTGTATGGAACGAAAAAGAAGTGAAAAAAAATCTTGCAGAGGTTTTTGGAAATAACATTGATTTTCAAGTTTTTGACCTTGAACCAGAGGTTTCAAAAATTATTCCTGTAGTAAAAGGAAAATCTCTTTCTTATGTAAAAGACATCTCAAAATTCGCAAAGTATTCAGAATTTCCTTTTGATGAAATACAGGGTTTCTTCAGCATTTTCATAACTTTTATTGAAAAAAAACAGAAAGCCCATTTCCCCCAAATGGAAGAAGATTCATTAAAAGACCTTCAGCTTGTTGGTATTGCCGCTCTTGCTGATATAATGCCAATGAGTAATGAAAACCGAATATTCGTAAAAAATGCCCTTTCTTCCATAAATAAAGGAAAAACCAGAAAAGGAATTGCGGAACTGCTTGCCCGGATGGATTTAACAGGAAAACAAATTACCTCTACAGATCTCTCCTGGAAAATGATTCCGGCATTAAATGCTTCTGGCCGCATGGGACAATCCAATATTTCTCTTCAATTATTAATAGAAGAAAATCCTGTTGAACGTAATAAACTTGCAGAAAAAATCATAGAATTAAATGATCAGCGAAAAATTTACGTAACAGACGGTGAAATGTTTACAGCAAAACAAGCCGCAGAAAATTACGAAAAATTCAATCGCAAATTATGCATTGTTGTAGATGAACGGATAAACCGTGGTGTAACAGGTATTCTGGCTGCAAAAATTCTTCAGAAATATAATGTTCCATCCATTGCAATCACCTTCACAGAGGATGGTTCTACAGCTATCGGCTCTATGCGAAGCTGTAGAAACTGCATCGCAACCGATTTTCTTGATTCTTACGGTGATTTTTTTCTTAATCATGGTGGACATAATGCCGCAGCCGGATTCAGTTTTGAACGTAGTAAACTTGATGCATTTCTTAAAACTGCATTCATACTGTCTGATAAGATGGAACTTACAGAAGAAGTTACTTCAACTGAAATTGACGCAGAATTACCTGCTGAATACATTACTCCAGAACTACTGAAAACAGTAGACAAATTTGAGCCTTTTGGTGAAAAGAATCCGGAACTGATTTTTATGTCAAAAAATCTGAAAATTCAGGATGCTGTCATTGTTGGAAAAACTGAAAGGCAGCATCTGAAACTTGTTTTTGACTGTGGAAAATACAAATTTCCTGCAATGTTCTGGGGAGAAGCTGAACGATTAAACAAAGAATTCAGAACAGGTGACCGCCTGAACCTGATTTACAACATTGGAAAAAACAATTTTAATGGAAACACAACACCTCAAATGATTCTTATTGATGTTGAAAATTCGATGAAATAGTGAAGTTCATAAAAGGATAATTGTATGAAAAACTTCTTTTTTATTATTTTATTTTTAATTTCTGTCACTTTTGACATTTCTGCAAAAAGCATTATGTTTCAATCGGAAAACTATTACGGCACTGTTGCTTACAACGATTCTGTTATAGCCGGTGATGCAATTTTTGCAAGGATGAACATAAAATTATTAAAAAATAACAAAAAAAAATCAGTTTCTGAACCAGAAGCTGTTCTTCAACTTTTAAAAAATGATAAAAAAGTAGAAACGGCAAGATTTTATTTTATAAATCAAAAATCAAAACGTTATTCAAATCCTGAAATGCTGTGTGGTATACCTGTTTCTTTACATCTGAAAGGTGAATCCGGATATAGCTTAAAAATTATTTTAACAACTGGAATTAATGGGGAAACAGAAAAGGAAATAATACTGCCAGTTACAATTTTACCTTTTGACATAAATGATAAGATAATTCAAGATACAAATAACCCGGAAATATTTCAAAATATGAATTCACAGAGACTTGCACAAACCGAAAGATTAAATTCAATTCTTGAAACAATTTCCACGGCAAATATTTTTTCGCTTAAACCTTTTATTTCACCTTTGAACGAAAAAGAGAGTTCTGTTAATTTTGGAAGCAAAACAATATATAATGATGAACTAAAATCCAGTTATATCCATTATGGAAATGATTACAACGTTTCTGATGGAGCAGACATTTTTTCTTGCGCAGACGGAAAAGTTGTTCTGGCAGAATTCAGAACCAAAACAGGCTGGTCAGTTGTTATTGAACATTTGCCAGGTTTATACAGCCTTTATTATCATTTAAGTGTATTAAACGTAAAAGAAGGAATCTCTATAAAACAAGGTGAAAAAATTGGTCTTTCTGGTGCAACAGGCTTGGCTACAGCCCCTCATTTTCATTGGGAAATAAGACTTAACAATGCAGCAGTAAGACCAGACTTCTTTTTGCAGGACTTTGCTTTTACAGAAACTGAATAATCATACATTTACAAAAAATATGCAGCCTACTCTTTTCTAAGTATCAATTTTCCATTTTCAATAAAAATTCCGTAATAAACAGCGGTTTTACATAATGACAAATTTACGGTGTATTTTTTTGAATATAAAAACGAAAGCGGATTTAATGCAAAAACAGCTGCGTCATACATTTTTGATTGCTCTGTTTCTGAAATTCCAAACAGACATTTCCGATTTTCCATATAATAGGGAATAAGATTTGTACCTGATTTCCTTATAAAAAAATGCTTTCTAGAAATAACAGAATCAGTTCCATAAATTTTTTCAGGAAAATAATTTATAATTCCTTTTCTTTCAGATGTAGAAAAATCAACAGCTAAAAAAGAATCTGGCCAGGAACGTTCTATAACAGCTATATCATTTCCGTTTTGATCAAGAAGTGAAAATTTTGCGCTTACAGTTTCTCCATCAGGAGTATCACTGGAACCATACAGTATAATTCGTAAAAGCTGACAGTTTTGCGAAGAAATTTTTCCACTGGCAATATATCCTTTTACAAGAACAACTGAATTACAAAATAAAATCAGAATAAGAAATAAAATAATGAGCAAAAAAACAAATTTCTTTATTGATTTTATTGCTTCTATAAACATCTCTACTCCAGCATTTTAAAAAATTGCTCTTCATTAATTACAGGAATTCCAAATTTCACAGCTTTTTGATTTTTAGAGGAACCGCTTGAAACATCGTTCGTTACAAGATAAGACAAATCTTTAGTAACAGAAGATTTGCAAGTTCCACCATTAGCCTTTACAAGAGCTTCTGCATCATTGCGTTTCATACTATGCAATTCCCCTGTAAAGCAGAAGGACTTTCCAACAAGTTTTCCTGCTGAATCTTGAACAATTTCTACAAAGTTTTCTGCCAGAAATCTCATTTCAAGAGCATTTTCATTGAGTCCATCAACAGCAGTTTTAGCAAGAATCTCTGCAAAACCATAAACGGCAGAAGCCTGCTCAACTGTCATATTTAAAAGTGCATTTAAAGTATTAAAACCGGCAGCAACAAGCTTTTCCACTGTAGTTTCACCAATTCCTTCAATATCAAAACCTGCAATAAATACAGCCAGAGACATTCTTCGGTGATTTTGAATTGATGCCGCAACCTTTTCAGCGCCCAAAGATTTCTTTTCCGCAGCCAGACTTTCTTCGTTTAAGAAAAAAGGAGTTAAATCTTCTGCAGAAAGTTTGTATAAATCAGAAATCGACTGAACTTTACCTTTTTCAAAAAGTTGAGTAACAAGAGTTTCTCCTAAATCCCTGATATCTGCAACCTGAACCCATTTTAATAGCTGATGTAAAATTCGTTTTGAACATTTTTTATTTGGACAATATAGTCTGGAGCCATTATCTATAAGTTTACTTCCACAACATTCGCACTTATCAGGAAATACAACTGGTGATTCACATAAAGCATCTTCATGAATGACACTTTCAATTTTTGGAATAATCTCACCACGCTTTACGACTACAACTTTACATCCAATTTTTACACCAAGAGCTTTCATAGTATCGGGGTTAGCAAGGCTCGCCCGCTGAACTTTTGTTCCATTTAGTTCAACTTCATCAAAAACTGCAACTGGAGTATAAGTTCCACCGTTAACACTCCAATCAACACATCGCAAGATTGTTACAGCTTCTTCAAGACTGAATTTAAAAGCAATCTGTCTGTCTGGTCTTGCTCGACTTGCATCCTGAAAATTAATTTGCCTTTCCTTTATAACAAGCCCGTCAATGTCATATTCAAGTTGATTTCGTATGTCCATTACGTGAGAACGATATTCTATAACCTCTTGTGGAGATTTACAGATTTTTAAAGGAACTGTATTAAAACCACATGATTTTAACCAGTTGACTTTACTTTCTTCATCATTAAAAGGTTGATTTCCAGATGGTGAAAATGCATCGTAAACAATAAGCTTAAGATATTCACACCCTTCTCCATCCTTTCTCTTCATAAGGCCATTAGCCGCATTTCTACAGTTCGCCTTGTCAGAAAACTTCTCTTTATGAACATCATGGGTCATTATTACTTCACCACGAATACCGCCAGAATAATCAATTAAATTGCCGGCTAAATCAAAAAGTGCTGCAGCAACACCATTCATTTTTTTTGCGTTTACCGTGATATCATCGCCAATAGTTCCATCACCACGAGTTACAGCATGAACAAGTTTTCCATGCTCATATTGAAGTTCCAGAGAAGCACCATCAAGCTTGAATTCAACAAAATATTCGTCATAAACATGTTTTGAGGCCCATCCGAGAAACTGTTCTGGATTTGCAGCCTTTTCCTGACTGCCCATAGGCATAACATGTCGTAACTTTGCAAAATTACCAGAATCAGTACCTATTTTCTTTAATATTTCGTTTTCTGGATCAAGATTTTTAAGTTCGTCCCAAAGAGCATCAAATTCGGCATCGCTGATTTCACCTTCACCGTTGTAATATGAAGTCTGATATCTTTTTATAAGACTAACCAGCTCATTTATGCGACTGGACTCTTCAATATCGAACAAATCTGCCATTTTATTATTCCTTTACAAAAAACAATTCAGAAATATTACGTTCCTGCTCAAGACCTTTTCTTTCAAATTTAGTTTCTGGCCGCCATTCCTGATGAGGAGCAAAACCGTCATACTTATTTTTAAGTCCTGGAGTTATATTAAGCTGTTCAAGTCCAAATTCTGCATAAGGATACCAGTCTGTAACAAAATAAAGATATCCTCCGGCAGCCAGTTTCTGAACCATCAAGTCTGTTCTAGGGCGCTGAACCATTCTTCGTTTACAATGACGCTTTTTCTGCCAGGGATCAGGAAAGAAAATATGGAAACCATTTACAGAGCCATCAACGAACATTGTTTCAAGAACTTCGAGAGCATCATGTTGAATAATATAAAGATTTTTTAAATTTCTGGTTTTTATCTCACCCAACAGTTTACCAACACCAGGTGTATGAACTTCTATACCGATATAGTTAATATCAGGATTATTTTCCGCAATTATCGCAGTTGCCGCACCCATTCCAAAACCAATTTCTACAACTACAGGATTTGTATTTCCAAAAACATCAATAAAATTTATTTTTTGATTAACAAAAGGTATACACCATATCGGAGAAAGTTCTTCATAATCTCTTTGCTGAGCAGCAGTCATTCTGCCCTGTCGTAAAACATAAGTTTTTACAGCACGATAAAATGAATTACCGGACCCCACACCTTCCGATTCAGATTCTGATTTGTTTTCTAATTCGTTACTCATATTTTCCTTATCACTATAAATTATTTATTTTCTTTGTTTTTATACACAGGAGGCATCATCAAAACCAGAGAATTTACTTTTGAAACATAACACACTCTATAACTGGCAGCACCTCTGTTTGATGAAAAAATTGAAGAATCATTACGCCAGTTATTTTTTCTCATTCCATAAAACAAAAGTGTTCCACTTTCACTATAAACTGCAATTTCTTCTCTAAAGTCTTTTTTTTCTGCAAGAGCAGCTTGATTTCCTGTCATTTTCAAAAAATCCATATCATAATTTAGATTTATGATTCTGGATACAACGTTTTCCTGAGCATCAATATAATTCAATTCATACATACCGGATTTTACATTTTCAGAAACCGGAACATAAAAATCTGTATAACCAGCCCATTGTTTTTTTTCATTACCAAAAATCAGCGGATCAGAACAAATCCATTTGTGTTTATTAGCAACACATTCCAATTGAATTCTATCCACTCTATGAACATCACTTTTAGTTTCTGCAAAAACAGAAATTCTTGCAGATGGAGTGCCCGACTCGGAAAAATAATCAAGGACAACATACCCGACAGAATCTGTTATTTCAGGCTCTGACTCAGAACAAGAAGTAAAAAACATTCCTGCAAAAAAAAGTATAAAAGAGAAGATTGTAATTTTTACTAAACCGCCAGAACCCATATTAAAAATTAAAGATAAGATTAATGACTGTAAGATCGCTGGCAGAGAATTGATTTACCAAAGATTCAAATTTTACATCAACTTTTTTACAAGCATCATCAAGATAAGAAAGATAATAAAGACCTAAATCAGTTCCACCATCAGGAACATCTCGATAAAAATCAATAAGAGTTTTTTTGTTTGTATCGGCAGTTGCTTTTGTTTCAATATTTTCCTTTACTTCCTGAAATTCATCATCTTTGTTATAAAGAGTAATCTGAAGACGCCCCTGCTTACCAATAGAAGTTGAACCACCACCAAGTTTCCATGAAACTGATACAAGAACTCGCTTTCGCTGCAATTCTTTTACAATCTTAGAACGAGCATCCGGATCAACAATCAGAGAATTTACGTCGTCTACAGCAGGGTACAAATTTTTTGCCTCTTTTCTGATGTTTGTATTTTCATTATTTAACGCCAGTTCCATGACCATTACAGAAATATATTCAGCAACTCTGGATTTTTCCATATATTGCCCAAGAAGATTTCGAATGGTATTTATCATTTCGTTAAAATTTTCAGACTTATGAAAAAGTGTAATAATATACCAGTTCATCAAGCTCATTCTGTTCATGAACTTTTCAGTCATCAGCATATATATATTTTTTTCTTCGATTGAATATTCTTTATTTTCGCGAATAGATGTCCAGACAGGATCAAGTATATCTTTTCTAACCTGCCCGATTATCTGATCTTTAGAAACAAGAATTGAACGAAGCTGTTTCTCGCTCATCTTTGTTTTTTCATCAATAAGGTGAGATGGATTAGCCCGGTTATGTTTACGAACACATTCACATTGAATTATAGAAGCATAAATATCACGGTCAAACTGCTTGTACAAAAGAGAAAATACAACAATCTTGGAAAGATCCATAACTTCCTGTCTGGAAGAAACAAACTCTGGCATTGAAATTTCAATTTTTGAAATATAATCCAAGAGAAGCATACTTTGAATAGACTGAGGAGAAAATTTATTCAGGGAAATTCCGTATTCATCAATATTATCAGCAAGTCTGAATCGGTTTAACTTTTTTTTGTTGCGAATAAAGCTTGACGCTCCATCTTCTGTTAAAATTACTTTCAGAGGAAGTTCAAGTACATTTCTTTTTCCTGAAGAACCCATGTTTTTTCACGTCTCCTGTGTAATGCATAATTATATATGACGACTCTTGCATTGTAAACACTATTCATTATAAACTAAATAAATGAAGAAAAATAGTTTTTTTTTCATATTTTATATATTTTTCCTCTTATTTTTTTCAGGTTATAATTTATTTGCAACCGAAAGCAAAGGAATTGAACGCTGTAGAGAACTGGAAATTCTATTAAAGAAAAACGGGTTCGCTCCAAAAGCTTTGCCTATTATCGCTAACGACACAGAATCTTATGCATACAATATTCTTATCGACATAAATGACCTTTCTTATAAAGAATACATCAAACATCTTTATTTTGTATTCGAACTAGAATCCGCAATGGAAAATTTTAATTTTATTTCAAAAATAATGAATTCTTTTTCCATTTCAAATTTTGAATCTGAAATTCATTTTCTCTTCTGCTATGGTGATGATGTTCAATATTTTCAGGAAACCACACTTACAGGAACAAAAAGCTTTGTTAATAGCATCTCAAATGAAGAAAATTCAGCCGTCATCTGTGTTGGTTTTGCAGATTCATTCAATTCCATCATAACAGGAAGTAATGGACGTACATCGCCAGCATGGCTTATGAAACTGGTTACCGATGCCTTCTTTTATAATAAATTGTTCTATCTTTCCCAGGGAGGATTTACAAACGCATTTTACAGATTAAATCTACTGAAAAATGATTATCAGACAGGACTTTTTTTGTCCGCAAACATACCTGCGGCAGGGATAAAACTGGCAAAAAATGTGAACAAAGATACTGAAACAAAGTTTGCAGATTTCTTTGATTATATCAGCACTAATTTTGATGTAATTACAGAATTTGAATGGGATAATCACGCCCAGCCTATTCAAATTGCAAACAAGACATATATTATTCCTGAAAAAATCACTCTGATAATCACACTTATAACAGCGGCAATAAGCCTTTTTATCCTTTGTGAATTTTCTTTTTTAATCAGATTTTCTCATAGCAGCATTTCAAAAGAGATTCTTCAGTCCTGGCCATTAATTTTTATCTTATTAATTATAACAGCAGCAGGCTTTATGACAGGTCAGTTTTTTGCCTGGATTTTTCATACTCTTGTTAATATTGATTTTTTTATGCAGTTTGCCATAAAAGTTTTTACAGGCTTTGCAGTCATTTCATATTTTTATTTTTTTATTCTTAGATTCTCAAAAAATAATTCAACAAAAACCTACGATTTCATGCTGTCAGTCATAAGCATTGCAAATATTCTGATTTTCAGTTCTGTAGATCTTTCTTTCTTTTATTTTTTTGTAATTGAATATCTTTTGATTCATATTTTCCGGCCGATGAAAAAAACATTTTCTCTTTCTGTTGCATTCATCTGTTTATCGATTCCATATATTCCGGTTTTCATACAGCTGATTCTTTATATTGACCCTGATAAAATTAAAACATTAGTTCTCTGCAAGCCATTGGAAAATCTTTTAATTTCAAGCGCTTTTCTTCCCTTTGAATTTATCTGGTTCAGAATTCTTATTTACCTAAATAATATGTGGCTTAAAGTTGAAAAAACAAAAAGAAATTACATAAAGCAGAATCTGATTGCGATTTCTTCTGCTGTAGGAATTTTTGCTATCACAACTCTTCTTATTGCAATTTTTATTCCATCTAAATATAAAATTAAAACTTCCACAGATAGTAAAAAAGTATTTGAATCCCGTACAAACGACATGATAAACATAACAAGTCATGATGAAAATTATTTTGGAAACATAATCAGATATGTAACAATAGAATTGTCTAATCAGGCAAAAAATTTACAAGTTTATATTTCAGGAACCTCCTCAAATTCTGTTTTATATTCAGAGTACAACTATGTTTCTGACTTTATAAATCACATTGACTATTTTAACATGCCTTTATGGCCACCAAAAAGAATTGAACTGCATTACATAATTTCAAGCAATCAGGATTCTTCAATTACAGTTTACGCAAATTTTCCAGAAAACAATGAAAATGTGCTGATAAAAAGGACAATGGAACTTAAACAGCGTTCAGGCGAGGCAGAATGAAATATCACAAATGCTTTTTACACGTTGATATGGATGCTTTTTTTGCCTCTGTTGAACAAAACGATAATCCAGAATTAAAAGGAAAACCTGTTATTATTGGCGGTCTACCAGGAGAATTACGAAGTGTTGTTTCCACTGCTTCGTATGAAGCAAGAAAATTTGGAGTTCATTCTGCAATGCCTGTTTCGCAGGCATTCAAGCTGTGTCCTCAGGGAATTTATATGCACGGAAATTACAAACGCTATTCCCAGGTATCAGACCAAATCATGGAAATTTTAAGAAAATATTCTCCAGACGTAAAACAGCTTTCAATTGACGAAGCCAGCGTTGAAATAACAGGAACAGAACTTCTTTTTGGGCCTCCGGAGGAGCTTGCAAAAAAAATACAGAAAAACATACTGGATGATACAGGACTAACAGTTTCTATAGGACTTGCCTCTACTGCATATCTGGCAAAGCTTTCCAGTGAAATTAATAAACCTAACGGATTTTATCAGATTCTTCCAGGAGATGAAGAAAATTTTATGCTCAAACTTCCATTGGAAAAAGTATGGGGAATCGGAAAAAAATTCATTGAAAAACTGCATAACGCTGGATTCTACACAACGGAACAAATTTACAAACAGCCTCGGGAAAAATTATGCAATTTAATGGGAGAAGCTAACGGAGACTTTTTATATAACGTTGTAAGAGGAAGTTACAAAGAATTATGGACTGAGAACAGTCATTCTATAAGTGCAGAAACAACATTTCCCGTTGATATAACAACAACTTACGAAGCAGAAACAAAACTCATGGAGCTGGCTCAATCTGTTTTATTCAGAATGAAAAATGAAAATTGCTGTAGTAAAACAGTCGCGGTAAAACTCCGCTACAATGATTTTTCAACCTATACGATGCAATATACAAGCGATGATTATGTTTCCACATTAGAAGATTTCTTTAATATTGCAAAAGATTTATTTGAAAAAAAATATGAAAAAGGCAGAGGTATAAGACTTTTAGGAATAAAACTTGATAATGTAGTGAGTCAGGAAAATCAAAAACAGGAAGTTCTTTTTGACTTTGGTTCCCAAAAAAAACAGGCTGTTGAAAATGCAATAATGAAACTGGTAAAAAAACATCCTGACGTTACAATTCAGAAAGCCAGACTTTTTACACATCCAAAAGATTTGCTGTTACTTATATTTTTCATACTTGTTTTGTTTTCAGGCAATAAAAATCTATATGCAGAAACAGAAGGCACAGTTATAGAATCTGATGGAGCTGGAACAATTAATACGCCTTTACAGCTTATACCACTCCCGCAGGAGGATTCCAAAACAATATTGGAACGTAAAATAAAAAATCATACTATTGACTTTGTGGCTTCTGGCTGGTGGCAAGGGGATTTTTATGGACAGGCATCCATTATAAAAGAAAAAAATTCCGATTTTGAACTTTCAGATATTTCGCCTGTTTTTAAACAGCAGGTAGATATGTCGTTATGGTTCTTTCTGGACAAACAATACTATTTTAATGCTTCTTTTGCAGATGAGTTCAATAAAAATACAGTCGCAGCAGGATTTTACGGAAAAGATTCAAATCCTTTGAAAGAATTCAAAATTGCAAACAGAGGTATTATTTTTCCAAAAATATATTCAATTCATAAATTCAATAGAGATATAGGAGGTGGTGATACACAATCCCCCGGTATTTATACCCATTTTGAAGACCCGGAAAAACAAAGATGGACAGGTGACATTGCAATACGTTATGACATGGTTCAGCAGCATAGTTCAACTTTTTACGGGAAAAATTCAGTTTCTTCAAAAATCATCGACCTTAAGAATTATATAACAGGTCAGTTTTTTGTTTTACCTGCTGATTCAAATCTTATTGAAAACATTAAATACATTTATGTTGAAAATTCAAAAGGAACCTATAAAGACAAGTACGGAAGAAAATTCAGTAAGCTTTCTTCAGATGAGTACATTACCGTACAATCAAAAAATCTTATAGTTATATCAAAGGATTCTGGCATCTCTGTAAAAAACAGTAAAAAACCTGCAATCATCGTTGAATTCAATAAAATTCCTGTCCCTGAGGAATTTGGCTCTTACGACAATACTGATTCCTTTCTTGGTGAAATTCAAAAATATTTTTCCGAAACAATTAATCTGGAAAAATTCAGTTATAATTTTTTCACGGAAATCAATGGAAAAACCGCTATATTAATTCAAGAATCCACAGGATTTTCTCCATTTGCTGTTTCAAAATATTATGACTGTGGAATATCTGCATCTTTAGACGTATCATTAGGAAGCCCTTCTTCTGCTGAAAAAATGCCGGATTATAATGCAGAAGAAACGGATGATTTTAACACTTTGATTTCTTCCGCCTTTTACAACGACACTCATAAATTTGCTCAGATTTATCCGGAAAAAACTTTTGCTTCTACACAACCTTTATCACCTGCAGAACGTTATCCTCTTGCGGACATTCTTCCAGGAATATACCTTGGCTACCAGGAATCAACAGATATTGCACTCATTGTTCAAACTTATAATCCTGTTTCCAACATAGAAATTGGAACAAATGCAGAAGAAAATTCAGTAAGAGTATACAGAAATGGAATACTAGATTCTGATGCCAAATATAATAAAGAAAACGGTTCAATTTCTTTATCACAATCAATAAATGATTCAGACAAAATATACATAACATGGAGCGAAGA
>ERZ808026.155-NODE-155-length-13902-cov-5.220470_pt1 | contig 13902 bp, 8 predicted proteins | sample MGYA00380182_ERZ808026 | MGnify/ENA primary metagenome ERZ808026 (study PRJEB31490, sample SAMN06133376) | cow dung metagenome | isolation source: H9 | host: cow | place: China: Chengdu | collected 2015-05 ... | reverse complement strand
GCTTGTTGGGAGCTGAAATGAGCAAGGACAAGAATGGTTTCTATCGCATCGACAAGATTATCCCAGGGGCCGTTTATAGCAAGACACTCCGCTCTCCATTGACCGAACCGGGTATCAATGTAAAGGAAGGCGAATACATCGTGGCTATCGATGGTATCCCAACCAACAGCGTAAAGAATGTTTATGAATTGCTCATTGGCAAGGCGAATGTATTGACTGAACTTTCAGTGAACAGCACCGCATCGGAAAAGGGTGCCCGCAAGGTGGTCATCAGCCCGATTGACAACGAGGCTCCGCTTTATCATTACAATTGGGTGCAGGACAACATCAAGAAGGTGGAAAAGGCTACGAATGGCCGTGTAGGTTACATCTACATCCCTGACATGGGTCCGGAAGGCTTGAACGAATTTGCCCGTTACTTCTATCCGCAACTCGACAAGGAAGCCCTCATTATCGACGACCGTGCCAACGGTGGTGGTAATGTATCGCCAATGATTATCGAACGTTTGTTGCGCAAGGCTTATCGTATGACCATGTATCGTGGTCGTGACACCAATGGTACTATCCCTGATGCTACTCACCATGGCCCGAAGGTATTGCTCATCAACAAGTACTCGGCTTCGGACGGTGACCTCTTCCCATGGAGCTTCAAGGCGAACAACCTCGGTACTGTGATCGGTACTCGCACATGGGGTGGTATTGTAGGTATCAGCGGTTCATTGCCTTACATCGACGGTACAGACGTACGCGTGCCATTCTTCACCAACTTCGATGCGAAGACAGGCGAATGGATTGTAGAAAACCACGGTGTTGATCCAGACATCTTGATTGACAACAACCCAATCAAGGAACAAGCCGGCGAAGACGAACAGTTGAACAAGGCTATCGAAGTGGCGCTTGAACAACTCAAGGACCGCAAGCCATTGCCAAAGACTCCAGCTCCGAGAACAATGAAGGATTTGGGTTGGTAAACATATAAAATACATACCTGCAAGCCGAAAGCGGTTGCAATAGCGGTGGAAGAGTAAAGACACTACAAGCAAATCGCAAAAACTGCTTTCACCGTTTCACAAGCGTATAACTCATTTATTTACAGATATATCATGTGAAAGGAGCACTTTTTTCCAATTTCACGGTTTCACGCAAGCGGGCTTTGGGTGAAACCGTGAAACTAGAAAAAACGTGTTGCATTCACATCAAACATGTAGGAATCAGCCTGTTTTGCACTGGTGACACGAGTGAACCCAGTTTTTATGAAACTTCTGTAGAGAGCCTTGATAAATGAATATTTATACTACACTTACGTTTGAAGAAAAAGGTCACCGCCTTTTAAAAAAAGACGGCGGCGTTTAAGGTAAAAGACCACCGTGTTTTTAAAAAATGCGGTGGTCTTTCACTTTAAACGATAATTATACATTCTTTTGTATATCTATACTATATATCTTTTCCTTTTATAGTTTCTAAATTGAATTTACGCACTTCTGCAACACCAATAAACTCTCCGGCCCCATATTGAACAACAAATCGGCAATACTCAAATTAGGGAGGAAACCGAACTTGTCCTTGAATACCTGATAGTAAGGCTCTGCATGGAAAGTAGGGTCGGCTATTTGGAAATCCTTCTTGGGATGAATGATTTCGCGAAAATCCTGTTCATTCTCTGCAAAGGAAGTACGGTATTCAGTAGTTCCTTCCATTACGGGATGAATATCAATCAACTCGCATACCAAGGCACAGATTTCCTGATTGAAATCCCATAGGAAAGGGAATTTCTTTTCGTAGAAGACACGGAAATCATCGGCATAATACTCGAAGAAAGGGCTGTTTCGATAGTTCGAGACCAACGCATTCCAATGCATGTGTCGCCAATTGCCATGGTCAGAGATACGGATATCCTTCATGGGACATTTCAAGGTATCACTCTTTTCGGTGGGAATGGTGAGTGCCAAAGGACCGTCGGCCGCAGCAATCACGCAACGGTTACGATAGGTCTGCTTCACATAATTATCGTGACGCTCGATGTATGCCTTATCGGCAGCAAAGAGTTTGGCATAATATTCTACAGGAGCCAGATAGTTAGAAGTAAGATAGACTGTTTTCATCATTGTACGGGTTGAAAGATTCGTTCTTTTCGGGAAGAATACCAGATATAGGAGGCACGCCCTATCAAATGGTCGTGCGGAACCAGACCAAACAGACGGGAATCGGCCAAATTCACAGGATTATTGGAAGCCATCCAATAATAGTCTTTCTTGAAAGTATAAGAATTTACCGGCTTTCCATCTACCCACAAGGTATCGTTCTTGACAGCCGCCCGACGATCTTCATGATGCAGAATGGTATTGCAAAGCAAAGTCACGTTCCACGGATAGACCTTGACGGCTTTTCCCTTGGCTGGTATCACCAGCGGATGACTATCGGTAGTATCGTTGGCATGGACGGGATGAAGGTCGAATGACGCTCCCAGTTTCTGTTTCAGCAAATAATGTTCATAATGGCTGAAACTACGCACATACCGTCCCTCGGAATAGCCTACCAACAGATTTTCTTCGATGCCTAACTGCTGCATGGTGCCTTGCAAGGTATCTTCCAACTGATACGGATAGGTATAAAGTTGCTTGCTGTCAGGACTTAGTACCTTCTGCCCTGTTACCAACAATTCCTTGTTCAGCATCAAGGTATCGCCCGGTGTTCCCACACATCGGCTGATAAAAAGGCCACGGGCAAAAACCGGAGATTCCTTGTCGGAAGGAATCGGATTGTTGAACAAGACTATATCCCCTCTCTTAGCCCTATCCGCCAAGAAATGAGAAGATGTAAAAGGAAGACGTAATCCGTAACTCCACTTATTCACCAATACTTTCTCGCCTTGATACAAGGTGTTTTCCATACCCGTAGAAGGAATGGAACAAGAAGTAAAGGCAAAAGTCTTGACCAGCAACACGATGAGTATTGCCGTAAGCAAGACTTTCAGTCCAATGGGTATACGGATTTTCATTCCTTACTTAATATTATCTACACAAGTAAACAGACGGTTCCAACGGATTTTTCCGTCCAGCCAACCTCTATCCGGGTCGAGTGACAACCAAATGAAGATAGGCTTACCTACAATGTGGTCTTCCGGTACAAAACCCCAGAAACGGGAGTCGGCCGAGTTGTGACGGTTATCCCCCATCATCCAATAGTAATCCATCTGGAAGGTATATTGGTTGGTTTCTTGTCCATTGATGTAAATCTTGCCATCCTTTACCTGCAAATCATTTCCTTCGTAGGCATGGATACAACGTTCGTAGATAGGCAGATTATCCAATGTCAAGTCAATGGTTTCACCCTTCTTTGGAATCCAGACCGGTCCATAGTTATCGGTTGTCCAACCTGTATTCTTATTGACCGGATAAAGACCACCGGCATCATCACCCGGCACATCCCCGATAGATACCACAATATCCTTGCGTGCCAACAAAACATCCTTTGTTTTCGGTGTCAGAGGAATGTTATAAGTCTTAGCATCTGGGTAATAATAAGCCATATCTTCGTAACTTATACCCAATTCATGCGCCAAGTCATCAGGAATCGGCTTATGTACCTTCACCAAATAACGATATTCCACATTGTCCGGTTCCTTATTGGCTACACCATCCAAGTAAACGATGCGATCCTTGATTTCCAAGGTCTGTCCCGGCAAACCTACGCATCGTTTGACATAGTTCTCGCGTCGGTCTACTGGTCGGCTGATAACTTCGCCGAATGTTTGCTTGTTCTCGTCGATATACTGACGGCCCACCTTGTAATAATGGTCGAATACCATGCGTTGCTGTGCGGCATCCATGGCGCTCATATCCACCGGCTTGGTCAATTCCTTACCTGCCTGATAACTCAAACGATAAATATCTTCAGCAGGCACATTAACTGCTACCGTATCCCCTGCGGGGAAATTGAACACCACGATATCATTGAGCTGTACATCGCCAAAACCCTTCACACGCTTGTAATCCCATGCCGGCCATTCCAAATACGACTTGGTATTCACAATCGGCAACGTATGCTGGGTCAACGGCATGTGAAGCGGTGTCTGTGGAACGCGAGGACCATAACTAGCCTTGCTCACAAACAAATAATCGCCCACCAACAATGACTTTTCCAACGATGAAGAAGGAATCACATAATTCTGGAAGAAGTACAAATTCACAAAATAAACGGCTACCAAGGCAAAAACAATGGCATCCACCCAACTCATGACACTTTTCACGGTTTCGTTCTTCGACTTCTTCCACCAGGTCCAAGGAATCTTCTTGGTGATATAGGCATCAAAAATGAAAGGTACAACTACCAGTCCCAGCCAACTCTTCAGCCACACCAAAAAGGCTAGCCAAAGCACCAGAACAATGGCAAACTTTATCCACTGATTGCGTGTTGCTTCTATTTTCATGATTTCAAATTAGAATTGGAACAAATCGTTCATACCCAAGAAACCTTCGTGGTTCGCTGTATATTCAGCTGCCAACACAGCACCCAAAGCAAAACCCTTGCGGTTCTTGGCATCGTGTGTAATAGTAATGCTATCAGCTTCCGAATCATAGCGGATAGCGTGAATGCCCGGAACTTCGCCTTCACGAATAGAACTTACCGGCAATTCATTGGCTTCACATTCAGTAGTACCGCTAACTGTACCGTCAGGAGCTGTCAATGTACCCATCACCCACTTGCTCTTGCGTTCCAATTTCTCCAAGATTCCTTCTGCCAAGGTAATGGCTGTACCACTCGGAGCATCCAACTTATGCACATGATGCGTTTCCACCATAGATACTTCATAACCTGGGAAATTGTTCATGATACTAGCCAAATACTTGTTGACAGCCGAGAAAACGGCTACACCCAAACTGAAATTAGACGACCAGAAAAGTGTCTGTCCACCTTCGGTACAGAGTTTCTTCACTTCCTCGCCATGTTCTTCCAACCAACCGGTACTACCCGAAACAAGTTTCACGCCAGCTGCAAAAGTCTTCATATAGTTCTGATAAGCCACGTGCGGGTTAGTAAATTCAATCGCCACATCGGCACTCTTGAAAGCCTCGCTTTCAAAATCCTGTTGGTTATCAATATCGATGATGCTTACAATCTCATGACCACGAGCAATGGCAATCTTTTCGATTTCCTTGCCCATCTTTCCGTATCCAATTAATGCTATTTTCATTGTTTGATTCATATTTAGGCCACAAAGATAGTGTTTTTCGGCCTAAACTATTATTTTTGTAGCACATTTACACCTTTTTAATATGGAAGAATTGCTACATTACGTGTGGAAACACAAGATTTTCCCGCTGAACGAACTTACAACGACAACGGGACAACGTTTGGAAATCATCGATACGGGCCTATCCAACAGAGATGCCGGCCCCGATTTCTTCAATGCTAAAATAAAATTGAACGGAGTGGTATGGGTAGGAAACATTGAAATCCACACCCATTCTTCCGATTGGTTCAAACATGGTCATCACCAAAATCCCGTTTACGACAATGTTATTCTCCACGTGGCTACGTACATCGATGCCGAAGTACACCGAAGCAATGGAGAAAGTATTCCTCAAATGCTACTGAATTGTCCGGAACACATACGGGAAAACTTCAAGGAGTTGACCGACACAGACAAATATCCGCCTTGCTATCGCATCATTCCGTCTCTTTCCAAACTGACGATACACTCGTGGATGTCTGCCCTACAAATGGAGCGCTTTGAGCAAAAAAACGCCCATTTAATCGAAAGATTACGCTTTTGCAACAACCATTGGGAGGATGCTTTTTTCATTACTTTGGCACGCAATTTCGGGTTCAGCATCAATGCTGATGCCTTTGAGGAATGGGCCAAGCATATCCCTTTACGAGCCATAGACAAACATCGCGACAATATATTCCAAGTGGAAGCTTTCTTCTTTGGTCAAGCCGGTATTTTAGGCGATATAGACGGGGATGAATATTATCTCAAGTTGAAACGTGAATATGAATATTTGGCACATAAGTTCGAATTAAACCCCATGGACGTTACCCGTTGGAGATTCCTTCGTCTACGTCCCAATAACTTTCCGCATGTCCGTATTGCCCAATTGGCCAATCTTTACCATCGGTCTTACGGACTTCTCTCCCAACTCATGGAGAAGGAGACAATCAAAGAGGTACGTGATTTACTTCGAGGAGGAACATCCGAGTATTGGTTGAATCATTATACCTTTGGAGGATGCTCTCCATCTTTCCCTAAAACTCTCAGCGATAGTTCGCTTAATCTGATTATCATCAATACTATCGTACCTTTTCTTTATGCTTATGGTATCCACAGAGGAAAAGAGAAACTATGCTCAAGAGCAACCGCTTTCCTAGAAGGTTTGAAACCAGAAAACAATTATATCATCCGGATGTGGAGCGAATGTGGATTGAAAGTTTCTCATGCTGGAGACAGCCAAGCATTAATTCAACTCAAAAAGGAATATTGTGATAAAAAGAAATGTCTGTACTGCCGAATCGGATATGAATATTTAAAGCGGAGATAAAAAGGATGATGGCTACTCTCATCACTGAGAATAGCCACCCAAAGTACAATATATATTCTTAAAAGAGAGAATGTTAAATATTGTCCTTTACGTCCCACCAAACGCGAGACCAGCGGTCATCATTACCGCCAAGCCATGTGCTAATGGCTTCATTAACGTTATCTTCATTAGATTCCTTATCAGCATCTGCATACTGCATACGGTAAGGATATACGTCAATCATGTTGATTTCGTGTGCCGGCAACATCGGAAGAACCGGAATGTTGTAACGACGCCAGTCTGACCAAGATTCAATACCGTCTGTCATGAAACCAGCCAAGAAACGTTGCATAACAATCTGTTGGAGAGCAGTTTCCTTGTCACTTGACAAAGCTACCTTTTCAGAAGCGATATATTCATCTACACCACTAACAGCTGTATGATATTTAGCCTGGAAATCGAATGATGCACGGATACCTGCTTCATACAATGCCTTAGGATCAGCGTTAATCCAACCCAACTGAGCAGCTTCTGCTTCAACGAGCAAAGTACGAGCTGTAGTAATGATACCATAAGTTGCCTGAGGTTCGCAGTAACTGTAAGCTACACTACAGCAACCCTTAGATGCATCGATAACAGCTGGTTCAGAGTCATGACCGAAGCCTACACCCTTGTATGCATTGAAATCCTTCGGATCACCTTCTACCTTACCCTTGTAACCATCCAATGTAAAGTAAGAGAACATACGTGGGTCCTTGTGTTCCTTCAAAGCTTCTACAATCACCTGGTTAGGAACGAAGTTCAAGTCAGCTGCTGAATAGTCCTTATTACCTGTATAGTACATCCATGAGTAGTAATCACTATTAGAGTCGAAAGTATAGTGGAAACCATCTTCTACAGCTGTCATACCACCATCAGCATACGCCTTTGCAAAACGTGCAGCACCATTGGTTGGGTCTACATCCTTCATCTTGATAGCCATCATCATACGGAGTGAAGCATTAAACTTCTTCCACTTGCTGATATCACCATTGTAAAGGATATCTGCGCTAGACAAAGAACCAGTAGTGTCAAACATACCAAATGCTTCCTGAAGTTCCTTATCCAAAGCTGCATAAATAGATTCCTGTGAATCGAATTTTGGCGCCCAAATTTCTTCAGATTCACCCTTGAAAGCTTCAGAGTAAGGAATTGGACCCAAAATGTCTGTCAAAGACATGTAAAGGAATGCACGCAAAGTGATAGCTGTTGCAATTTGGTTCTGGTTGCTACCGAACTTTGTTACAGCAATATTTGACTTGGTTTCTTCATTCTGATTCATTTCAATGATAGAATTCAAGTTCTTGATATTGTAACGATACCAATTGCTTGTGCTATAGTTTACAGTTGTCAACAAACCACCATATTGGTTGTTCTTTGATTCTGCCAAATAACCAGTCCACAATTGAGTCCATGGGTCGTATGTAGACGAATTCATGATAAAGCTACGTGTAGTTCGCGCTGTATACGTAAACAACATGGTAGTATAACCTTCACTCGGCAAGTTTGGATCAACATTGATGTCGCCAAAATCACCCATGTCACAGCTAGACATGCTTGTAGTGAGCGCCAATGCAGCAACTGCTAATGATTTGATATATTTCATATTATTTTCTCCTTTAATTAATGATTAGAAACCTAACTTAACTGTCAAACCGAATGAGCGAGTAGAACCTACCTGGCCACCTTCACGCCAGCTAGAACCTGATTCAGACGGGTCTACATTCGGACATGCTGAGTAAATCAACCATGGGTTGCTTGCCACGAATGAAATGCTTGCATTGCTCAAGCCAACACCTGCCTTCTTCAAGAATGCTCTCGGCAAATCGTATGATACAGAAAGTTCACGCATCTTCAAATAAGAACGGTCATAGATGTAAGCACCCAAATCGTACTTAGTATAGTTATAGTAGTAATATGCGTTCATGTAACATGTTACAGGCTTACCTTCAGTATCAACACCGTCTACGCGTACACCACCACCCTTAAGTACTGGTTCACGTTCGTTGATGCCCTTGTCGTTCAACAATGCTGTTTCCTTCACCATACCAGATGCCTTACCATACATGTTAGTTACAGAAAGCATCTTACCGCCTACCATGAAGTCGAAGTTAGCAGCTACACGGAAGTTCTTGTAACGGAAGTCTGTAGAGAAACCACCTGTCCAATCCGGCTGGAATGTACCTTCTTCTTTTTCTGTTGAGTCGTATGTCGGTTGGTAACCACCACCCCAAGCATTTGATGTAGTAGCCTTCAAGATTGGCTTACCTTCTTCATTGCGTGCCCAACGGTAAGTAGAAGTGATAACACCCAAAGGACGACCTTCGATAGCCTTCAAATACCACCAGTAAGAGAACTTGTAGCTAGCCAAGTTATATTCCTTCATATCTGGATTCAATTCCACCAATTCGTTTTGGTTCTTAGCAATGTTGAAGTCAATATTCCATTGGAAGTCCTTAGTCTTGATCGGAGAACCACCCAAACTGATTTCGATACCTTGGTTACGTACCAAACCTGAGTTCAACTGACGTGAAGAATAACCAGACTGAGGAGCTACAGTCATGTTCAAGATCTGGTTCTTTGTGTCACGACGATAGAGGTTGATATCACCCCAGAAACGATTGTCGAACAAACGGAATTCAGTACCTACTTCATAAGAAGTTGAAATTGTCGGCTTGATGCTTGGATTCAACTGAGTAGCATTTGAGTACAAAGTAGTCATAGCATTGTACTTGTCGCTATATTCATAAGCAGGGATAGTGTTGTAAACACCCAAAGTAGAACCTACTTGTGCAAATGAACCACGCAACTTCCAGTACTTCAACCATTCAGCGTCCTTGATGAACTGGTTCAACATGATAGAAGCAGAAAGACCACCATAAAGGAAGCTGTTGTTTGCCATCGGAAGACGAGAATCCCAGTCATTACGCATAGAACCATCCAAGAAGTAAGTATCATCGAAACCTACAGTTACTGTACCGAAGATACTGCGAGTCTTATAGTGTTGTTCTTCGTTTTCAGCAGCTACATAACCGTTAGAAGCAGCCAAGTTGAAATAGCCCGGCATAATCAAACCGTCAGAAGTATTAGCAGACAAAGTCTTGTAGTGATATTGGCGTTCTTCAATGAAAGCTGCAGCATCTACAGACAAACGATCTTCCATGAAACGGTCACTCCATGTCAAACGGCCCTGAACTGTCAAGTCGCTTGTATAATATTGAGTCTGACCATAATATGAAGAGAAGTTGATAGAACCTTCATTACGTGAAGTTTCTGACAAATAGTTACGGATACTACCACTAGTTCTTACACCTGCCTTGAAATTGTAAGGGAGGATGAATTCAATATCACCAGTGAACACGCTGAAACGGTTTGTATTATATCTGTTGATATTATCCAAAGTTGCATACGGGTTATCGTGATAGTTGGCTGTCAAGTTATCCTTGCTGATAGGGTTCCAAGTACGCCAAGTACCGTCTGGACGGAGATAATCCTTATAGTCGCTCAAGTCTACCTGAGTCTGACCCCACTGAGTGTTTGAGTAAACAACGTTACCTGTGCCACCGTAATCCTGGTTTGCACTGTTGTGGTTGCGACGATAAGTGTACTTATAGTCCAAAGATACGTTCATCCATTCTGCAGGCTTAAACACACTCTTGATACCCAAGAAACGACGAACTGCGTCAGAATTCTGGAGGATACCGTCACGTTGTGAGTTTGTGAACGAAATACGTGTAGAATGATCCTTACCTGACTTAGAGAAAGATACGTTAGTAGTGTTAGCAACACCAGTCTGATACAAGTCAGCCAAATCCAAACGATGGATAAATGGCAATGCCTTCTGATACTGAGAGCTAGTTTCATCGTAATAGTTAGGGTTAGCAACCAACACATTTTCATCGAAACGTGCACCCCAGCTCTGGTCAGAACCATAGTCCAAATAGTAAGAACCATCAGGGTTCTTCATATTCTTATAAACACCATACAAGAACTCAGGGCTCATTGTATCGTATTCAGGATAATCAGCTGCATATCTTGCACCATAGATACCGTAGCTACCACCACCATACAACTTCTGGAAGTTAAAGTGATTGTAGTACTTGTCCCAAGTAATAGTGTGGCTTACGTCGATACGACCCTTACCAGCAGCAGCCTTCTTAGTAGTGATGATAACCGCACCGTTACCGCCACGTGAACCATAAAGAGCTGTTGCAGAAGCACCCTTCAATACGTTGATAGATTCAACGTCGTCCATATTCACCGCATCCTTGTTAGTAATAGAACCGTCTACTACGTAGATAGGTTCGCTACCTGCAGGAGAAGTAAAGTCTGAAGAACCACGAAGAACGATAGAACCAGAGTCGAAAGTAGCACCTGAAGCACCGAAGAAACGAGCACCGGCAATCTTACCAGCCATCGCGTTACCCAAGTCTGTCTGACGAGCAGCTGTCAACTTTTCGCCATCTACCTTCTGTGCAGAATAACCGATTGACTTTTCCTTACGTGTCAAACCTTGAGCGGTTACAACCACTTCGTCCAAAGTTTGGCTAGCAGACTTCAATACAATCTGCATCACTACACCTTTCTTAATGGCAACAACTTCAGTCTTCAAACCTACGTAAGAAACCATCAAATTCTTTGCAGATGATGGTACGTTGTCAAGATTGAACTTACCATCCAAGTCTGTAACAGCACCCATAGTTGTTCCTTGAACAATGACTGCTGCACCGATTACTGGAAGACCATCCTCTGCCGATGTCACAACACCCTTTACAGTGGATTGTGCCGATGCTATACCGATGAACATAAACAATGCGGTAAGCATCACAAAGATTCTTTTTTCCATAAATCTCTCTTTTTAAATTAATAATTATATATTCTCTCTATTTTTATTTCTTTCCAGTATCGTTGTCCAGCTTTCTTTTTTACCCTTTTTAAGAAACTTCTCTTTCCATTTATTCAAGGATTCATACACGAAGCTGTATCATTGTGGGCGCAAATTTATGTATTTTTAGAATATATCCTATCTTTTTTATAGAAAAAAATAAAGAAATGTATTGAAAAACACATTTTTTTGACGTTTTTTCAATCCTTTAAGGTTTCATTCTTATTGCTTAAAGAATAAAACGAAGTGTTAACAAGCTTAAACGCATTCGAGTGAATACTTCGGTGCATATATAATAAGGTAGAGCGAGAATTACAATAAAAAGCCTCAAGCGTTTTTTAAAAACGCCCCGACGTTTTGATCGAAACGCCTCGGTGTTTAAAAAAAATGTCGAGGCGTTTGAATTTGACGCCCTTCATAGTAACTCGAAACCATTTTTTTGACATTTTCCAACAAAAAAGATACAAGTTATTACAAAAAAGCATAAATTCGCAACCTCGTAAATACACATATAAATAACCTGTTATTAAACATAAAGAAAACAATGAAGAAAAGTATCTTTTTGCTAGTTGCTGCATTCATAGCGAACACAGCAATCCAAGCACAGACATGTTTGTCCAACGAACTTGCATATAGAATCAAGAACGAAGGATTTGCTAACTCCAAGATGGAAGAACTCGCCCAATTCATGACAGACGATTTGGGTCCACGTCTTGCTGCATCACAATTGAAGCTAAGATCAGAGAAGATGGTTGTTGATAAATTGACCGAACTCGGCTTGTCCAATGCAAGAATTGAATTTGCATCAGAGTTCACTAAAGGCGGTTGGGACAACCAAATGAACTATGTAGCCATGACAGCACCTTATTACTGCAGTTTTTCAGCTAATCCGAAAGCATGGTCAGGTAGCACCAACGGACTTGTCAGCGGTGAATGTGTATTGGTAGACATTCAGACAAAAGCCGATGTAGAAAAATATAAAGGTAAATTGGCTGGTAAAATTGTTGTCATGCCGGCTACACAAACCTATGAAATGAAATTCTCTCCGTTGGCTACACGCTATACAGAAGAACAATTGGAAGAAATTGCACAAGATCCGCGTGTAAATTCAGGTAGCCGTCGCCGTTTTGCCATGGGCAACCGACAATCAGCTCGTGAACTCCAACAAGCCATCAGCAACTTATTCAAGGAAGAAAACGTATTGGCCATCGTTAGCGGTGGAGGTACATTCAATGTTCCTAGTTCACGTGGGGTAAATTATAAGGTAGGCGATCCAGAACCAACTCCAGAAGTCATTCTGACCATTGAAAACCATGGCCGTATGGCGCGTATGTTGGCTAAAGGCGAAAAAGTGTCCATGGAATTGAATATCAAGAATGTGTTTACTGACAACCAACGAATCAACAACGTTATTGCCGAAATTCCAGGCACAGATCCTAAATTGAAGAATGAAATTGTCCTTATCGGTGGTCACTTAGATTCTTGGCATGGTGGTACTGGCGGTGCAGACAATGCATCTGGTTGTGTTGTGATGATGGAAGCATTGCGCATCATCAAGGCTTTGGGTATCCAACCGAAACGCACTATCCGTATTGCGCTTTGGGGTGGCGAAGAACAAGGTCTTCATGGTTCTAGAGGCTATGCTAATACTTATTTATATGACAGCGAAAAGCGCAAAGCCTTGTCTGGCTACGATAAATTCGCTTTATATTTGAATATGGACAATGGTTCCGGTCGTTTCCGTGGTATCTACTTGGAAGAAAACGATCAAGCCGTTCCTTTCTTTGAAGCATGGAAAAAGCCTATCGAATCATTGGGCTTTACCACTATTACTCTCCGCAAGACAAGCGGTACAGACCACATGAGCTTCACTCGCCTAGGATTACCTGCTTATCAATTTATCCAAGACGAATTGGAATATGACCGTACTTACCACACAGTGATGGATACTTACGAACGTCTTTCTATCAGTGATTTGAAGACTGATGCTGTCATTGTAGCTTGGTTGGCTTTGAATGCTGCTATGGACAATGAACGTATCCCAGCACTTCCAGGTTATCCGGAAAACATTCCAGCCCCATTTGGTAGAAGATAAATCATTAATGAATATGGAAAAATACATCTACGAACTGCGAATGAAGGTACGCGATTATGAGTGCGATCTTCAAGGCATTGTGAACAATGCCAACTATCAGCATTACTTGGAGCATACGCGCCATGAGTTTCTAACCTCTACCGGCATGAGTTTTGCTAAGTTGCATGAAGAAGGAGTAGACCCTGTAGTCGCTCGTCTGACCATGTCTTTCAAGACTCCCCTACGGAGTGGTGACGAATTCATTTCCAAACTCTATCTGAAGAAGGAAGGTATCAAATATGTATTCTATCAAGATATTTTCCGTGCTTCGGATATGAAAATAGCCATCAAAGCCGCGGTAGAAACCGTTTGCCTTGTGAATG
>ERZ808026.154-NODE-154-length-13952-cov-4.378883_pt1 | contig 13952 bp, 24 predicted proteins | sample MGYA00380182_ERZ808026 | MGnify/ENA primary metagenome ERZ808026 (study PRJEB31490, sample SAMN06133376) | cow dung metagenome | isolation source: H9 | host: cow | place: China: Chengdu | collected 2015-05 ... | reverse complement strand
TCTGGGCGCACTCAGGTATGATAACCAAGTTCTTCTCTGGTGTCCGTTTTGACGTCAGGATGGATACTGAAACGGTAGAGTCATTCTTACGTCGGCACCGTATGACGGTGCTTGACAAGGTTTATTTCGTGTACTTCCATGAATGGCAGGTCTACAACCCCGAAGAAGAATCTTATGACCCACACACCGGGTATGACTTTATAGTGGTATCGGTTAATCCGGCTATCAATGTATCGGAAACAATCAACTCCGAGAATGTAAATGACATCTTCGTCTGTGAGTCGAAAAGAGCGACGTGGAAGCGCGTCAGTGACGACGGCCGTAACTTGTACGTCGGTGCTCTATTCGAGCAAGACACGGCCGCAGAAACGTGCCCGTTCATAGGAGCGTTTACGATTTCGTATATTGAAGGCCGAAAGAAGATTTCTTCTCATTTCCTGAAATCATGGGACGAAGATGCAGAGAACTATTTATTGAATCATCAGCCATCGATGGTATTTGGATCGTGGATGGGGACACCATCAGTGCGCCCATATCCAAGTCCTTTTGTTTAAACAACGTCTAAATAAGAATTAGTTATGGAATTTAATAAATACAATGCAGAGGTGTTTGTGGCCATCGGATGCTTTCTGGCTGCTGTCGGCCTTGCGTTTACTTCGATGTTCATTTCAAAAGACCACGACATCGCCGCAGGCGTGTTAATGATGTGTGCGCAGTTTCTCACTCTTACAGCTGCTATCTTTGGACTCGATTATAAGTGGAAAACTTATGAGCGACAGCTACGGAAAGGAGGTGAGAAATGAACAACCCTAAATTTGGCACAATTTTCTGGTGGCTGCTGGTGGTGTTCTTCCTGATCTGGATCCGTGCACAGTTCGGGAGAGCACAGACCCTTGTCAGGGCTAATCATGACTCTTTCGTCAGCTACTACGACGTAGAAACCCTCAACCCTGCCGTAGTGTGTTACGTCCTCGAGTACTCACATTTTGCTGGTGTCAACAAGGTGGCATCTAACCGTTTCAAGATAGACACGAAGTTACCCAGACCGAGGATCAAGGATGATGATTACAAGAATTGGTCTTATGTGCGTGGCCATCTGTGCAGCGCAGGAGATAGGGATAGTAACAAAAAGTGGTTGAAGGAAACTTACCTCACATCGAATCTGGTGCCCATGACGATGTACTGCAATGCAGGCGCATGGCGCAAAGTTGAGGACTCTTGCAGGGCTGTCGCCATGCAAGGCCACCGCCTGAAAGTGTGCCGACTTCCGCTTTACGATAGATATCCTTGGAGTGATCGATCGTGTGATACAAGATCGGGCAGATCTGCTGAGAGTGTGATACGTCCTGCAGTACCTGCCGCGTTTTTGTGTCTGGCTGGTTGTTTGGACTGCAATCTGAAGATTTCGCTATGTGTTACACAATCTGGCGCGTATTACGCCCCGGGTCTGGCTCAGCGCGTATCACAAACTTCTGTTGGCCACAAAAACGTAATACAAACTCCAGATCTGCACTCTGGAGTATGTGATACGCTTTATCAGAATGACCCAAGGGTCGCGGTGTTGTTACATAATATCTTAGGATCATGGAGCCGAGAGGAATACGAAATAATAACCCGCTGAATATTCGAAAGGGGAATAATTGGAAGGGCGAACGTCAGAACCAGACAGACAAGTCCTTCGAGGAATTTGTGTCGATGGAGTACGGCATCCGAGCGGGTTTCGTGCTTCTCAGGAACTACATTACCGGGTACTCTGGTAAGACTACTCCTTTTGATACGGTGCGGAAGATTGTCATGCGGTGGGCACCTCCATCGGAGAACGCCACCCAGAAGTACATTGACTTCGTGGCCAAGGATATGAACGTGTCCCCGGACACGAAGATCTCTTTCAAGGATAAGAAAACAATGGTTTCGCTGGTTTATGCCATGATCTTCGTCGAGTGTGGCCAGAGGGTAGACCGTTGTACGATCTGTAGTGCGTATGATTTGGTTTAAAGTTGATTGGTTATGAAGAAAATTTTTGGTTTTGTTTTGGTTATTTTTGCGTTGGTTTGCGGACAATTCTTATTAGAGAGTTGCACAACCCCAAACATGGTCTGGTGTACGTCGAACGGTATTATACAATACAATCGGCATACGGGACAGTTCGAAATGCTTTGGGAGAACTCCGCGAAGCAGACAGAAGTAGTTCATGATACGGTCTATGTTTGTCCTGAATGAAGCTAATTTGTGTATCTTAGTTACAGATTTACATTGTTGATTTAGGTTTAGCGAAGCCGATACGTTAGAATTTAGAAGTAATTTGAACTTTATTAATTAATTTGTGTTGGACGTCCTTTGCAGTGATGCAAGGGACGTTTTTGATACATTCCAGATTGTTTGAGGGCTGTTTCACGGCTCAGGAACCGCGTAAACAGAAATGTTTCACGGTATTTTCCTTATTTTGATGGAGTCTAAATTTCACAGAAAGTTCGCCCTATCCCATTGTGATTCAAAAAATAGTTTGTATCTTTGCAGCGCGTAGGATAGGTGGCAACGTGAGGACGCCCACTGAACGTATCGCAAAGGGTTTGGCGCGTAGATTCGTGTCGTTGTCCCCGTTGCAACGTCGAAAGACCTGCACGGGGACTTTTCTTTGAAATATGGTTTGTAATTCTATTTTTCATAGTGCTGATTCTCGAAGCTATCGGCGCACCCTGAGAACGTAACCACCTAAAACGACACGACATGAAACGAAAGTTTTGTTTAGTACGCGAGCCAGGTACTTTAAATTGTGGTTCGACCGTTTATGTAGTCTGGGTAGGATCAAGCCTGCGTGAGTCCACCTATTTTTCGTTAGTGCAGGAATTCTGTAAAGATCTCGGCTGGTACTTCAAGCAATGGAGCGATGAAGTTGATTCCGCGTTAGAGTTACGGGCACGGTATTCTCGAGTCGATGGAACTCAAGGCGTGTCACCACTCCGTTTTATCTCTATCTCCATTTGGGTATGCTATCAAACCATCATCGATGATTCATGGGCGAAACTCGATGCACAATCCATGATGTCCCATCATGAGCGTGTGTTCCGCTTCCGTCGCGATCCCGACAATCTCTTTCAACTCCATCACATTTCTCGTGATACGTTGCGCCAACCCATCAAACGTAAACACCTAAGCCATACTTATAAGGCGGGTTTGCATCATGTGAGTGCATTGTGTTTGGGTGCGGCAATGTTGTTTATCCTTGATGCTATTGTTTCATTCTTTGCTACGATGCTATGGCCGAATTTTTAAAAGACCCCAAGACTCTTTTAGTGATCAATGGCAAACCTTATAGTTTGGTGGCCACTGAAAAGCCCGTTAGCTTTTGTCCGTGCGACATGTGTGACCTGAGTGACCTTTGTGCAGGCAAAGATGACTCCCTCCCTCTCTATCCTCTATGTAGCCCGATACGAACCAAAACCGCATACTTCTTTATGGAAGATTGGGAAACATGGAACAAACAAATATCAGACTATTGTGATTTATCCGAGTGCAAAAAGGCACTCAAATAGTAACTTAATTATAATTAAATTATGCTTAAAGTTGAAGTAATCGGCAATCTGGGAGCGGACGCCGAAGTGAAAACATCTAATGGCTCCCAATTCGTGGCTTTCCGTATCGCTGACTCCAGCAAATACAAAGATCAGCAAGGGAAGGAAGTAAACGTGACTAATTGGATAGACTGCGTCATGTCGAATGCGGAGTCTAAGGTGATCCCCTACCTGAAAGCAGGCGTCAAGGTGTTTGTGAGAGGTAACGGAAGTTTGCGTGTATATTCATCGAAGAAGGACAGAATGATGAAGGCAGGCTTGCAAGTGTCCGTCGTAGAGGTCGAGTTGTGTGGTGGCAACAATGATGCCGTGCCACGTCAGGTCATAGATCCTGCTGACGGTACTATCCACGAAGTCAAGAAATACTATCTCACAGACGTACCCACCAAGGGTATGAAGAAAGAGGATCTGAAAGAGTTGATTGACGCGAGGGGTAATCAGTTCTTGATGGATAACCGAGGCTGGGTGACGCCCGTGCAACCAGCGCCGGAACCAGCCGAGGAAGAAACCCAAGCAAAAGGTGAGGAACAATGAAACATAATAATTCTGAATTTACAAACCTCACCTCAGCACAAGTCGAAGCACTCCGAGAGTGTTTCGACTTTCTCAAAAACGGATATATCCAGACAATCGACTTTAACGTGAAATATCTATGGATCATAAAGATGCGACACCGTGCCAACGGGAACACAATAAACGTGCATATCACAGAGCAATACTACGAAATCTGGAAAAATGGCAGGTGTTCCAAAAAGGTGTACCATCGGGTAAATGGAGAAAGATTTGTTCTTTCGGTAGATTCTGAAATGAACATTCAGGTACGCCCAATCAATGTAGGTGCATGTGCAAAGTTGATTAACGGTTAGTTATTGGTTTATGTCCCGTGAGATTGAAGTCAAGCAAAGATGTGTAAATCTCGATTGGTTGGAAGTTTATGTGCTGGAGGATGCCACTAAATACCCAATGAATGCTGACTACTTTCGTAGAGCGGGCTATCTGGTAAATGAAAGAGAATACGGAACGAGAGTTTATAAAGAGATGTTCACAATCGTCGATGTCGATAACAATCCTTTGATTGAGATCCGAAGGAACCCAGCAAGCGGAAACGCGAGTTTTTGTGGGCTGGTACCTGAATCAGTACACATGCGTTTGCCGAATTGGATGCTGTATCAGGGGAACCCCGTCGACTACCTGAGAGAATTTTTGTTGAAACATGGCTATATCTTTAAACGAATTTATCGCATCGATATTTGCTATGATTTCGAATACTTCGATAGCGGTGATTTGCCCCAGAGATTCGTCCAACGGTACATGAAAGGTATTTATAGGAAGATTAACCAATGTGAGAGGACAGCCCATGGCAAAGATGGCTGGAGCGATTGTGTCGAAAACTCCTTGTCATGGGGTAGTCGATCCTCGATGGTTTCGACAAAGCTTTATGACAAGACTCTGGAACTTTCTTCACCCAAGAGCGACAAACCTTATATCAAATCTTGTTGGATGATCCACGGCTTAATAGACAATCCGATGAGTATGACAAAATTAGACACGAACGGAGAACTATATCACCCAAAAATCTGGCGTCTTGAATTCTCGATGAAGTCCGAAGCCGATGGATGGTTAGTGATAGAAATGCAGAATGGGAAGAAGGTCAAGAAACAAGCCATCCCGCACCGATTAGAGCAGTTCGACGCAAAGGATAAGATCTGGAAACGTTTTCAAGATCTGGCTTTTCATTATTTCTCTTTCAAATATCGGGAATATGTGGGTGCCCACAAGGGTATAGCATATAACGCGCTGGTGTCGGTTAATTCTGATGCAGACAGACAGCTGAAACGAAAGGATCGGTGTCGAGATAAAACCCTCTTTTATTGGGATCAGGGTCATGTGTTCCACCAGCTATCGGCAGCGCCGTCGCCCTCCAAACCATCAAATGATTTGGAGGTGTTACGCCGCCGATTGAACGTCTACCGCATGACTCACCCACAGCAGGATATTAGAAACGCCTGCGAGGTTCTATTGAAGAATATCGAGTCAATCCAGAGCCTACGTTTCGTACCTCTGGGTGATGAGATCGAACGTTTAGCGATGCAGATCACACTAAACAAGAAAATGGCTGGTGATCTTCGTCCGGCTCTGGAGATTATAGCAGAGATTAAACAGCTGCTGATAAATGACAAGATTTTATGAACGAACAACAAACCCCAAAGTGCAAAGACTGCATTCACATTCGACTATGCTCAGAAGACATCTATGGTTATTGCGAAATGAAGGAATGTTACGTTTACAAGCTATCTGTGGCGTGCTTCGAATTCGACGATACCGTCGTCTTCTGACGCGTACCCCGCGAAGCGGGTCAGGCGGTACAGTAGTACCGCAGTGCGATTTCCTTTGGCGTAGCCCTGAATTGCCTTTAAATAAAGGGAGTCCAGCGTTTTTTCTTTCGGGGGTGCGCCCGCACACGGACGCAGGCACGTGCGCCCACCCATGCCCGAGGGAATTAGGGGTTAAAAACCCCTCTAAAGGGCTACCAAAATTCTACCCTATTTTTTAATTCATTAAAGCAAGTTTATTAGTTATGGAGAACAAAATACAGATTTCTATCAGGCTGGAGCCGGAGATCATCAGGGCGGCAGAAATGGCCGTAGAACGCCATACTTATTGGAAAAGGTCAGATTTCATCAATCACATTTTGTTAGCTGTCATATTCAATTTCAATGACCAGCAGGTTTACGACATGATGCGGTGGTCACCGTGGAATAAGAAAAAGATAGAATGTGAGTTTAAGGAGTTGGACGAAGATCTACCTTATGACGAACACATGGCACGTCGTAAAATGTGGGAAAAGAAATGAAGGTTACTGATTACAACGTCATAGCTGAATGTGCCGACGCCCGGGTAGATGATTTATGCCCCGATTTGGTGGAAATTATCGGCCGTGACAGCGCGGTCTGGTGCGTGATGGGTATTTACTTATCCAATGACGTAACAAGCGGCTACGGGCAGGATTTCGAGGTAAATCCAGACATCTTTAATGAGTCTGGCTTTTGCAAATGCTCCGTGATCTCATCGAAAGAGCGTATATCGGTCATACTTGATTCTCAAATGAGTTACTACAAAGACCGTTATTCAATCTGTGGATATGAAGATCTGGTCGTCGACGTGGCTAATATCTGCATCTATATCCAGACAGCTATCAGTCGAATATTATTTAGATCATAATGTCTGTGTGTCTATGGTTGAAGGAAATGTGAGTTGGCGTGTGGTTGATGCCTGGTTAGCTATCCCACCCTGCAATTATAGTGAACCCTATTGTCACGTTCAATGTCCCTACTTTTATGAGTGCAATCCTCCAGAAGATGAAGTAGAGGAAGATTGGCCTTAATGTTCTTTATTTAGAAGAGATCAATTACCCTGAATCGACTGACGCTTTTTCGATTGCGTCGGATCGTCTCGGGGTAATTTTTTGATTACTTCTGCTGGTGTTGTCTCCGACGGCTCTCCGAGGGGTGTGTTTTTCATGGTATTGCTGTCGCTCTGGTTCTGGCTCCCATTTCATGGCTGGAGCGGGCGGTGTCTGGTTCTGCTACCCTTTTTTCTTTTTTTGTTGTTTAGTGTGCGGCTGGCGCCTTTTTTTCCTCCTTGCGGCTGGCGCGTCAGTCTGGCTGTCTGGCGGGGTGTGGGGTGTTCTGGCGTCAGTCTGGCTGTCTGGCGGGGTTTCCTTTGCTTAACTGTCGTTGTCGGTTCTGGCTTCCGTTTGTCTGCTGTGGCTGGCGTGGTCTGGTTCTGCTACCGTTAGTCATTTTTTTTGCGTCTGGAAGGGTCTGGGTCTGGCGTTTCCAAACGTCGATAAAAACCGCCCATTCGTCGATTTTATTTGCTATTTTGCAGATTTTTCGCTAACTTTGCACTATAATAATAAAGATTTTTAGCTATGGTTAAAGTAATATTTAATGACAATTATCTTGATTTTTGCGGCAGGGTTTTCGGTTCTGGCGCTCAGTTCGTTATCGCTCGTTTGGATGGCTCGGTTTCTTCCGTTCCGTTCTGTCTGTATTCGGTTCGTCAGTTGGTCGCCCGCGTTCGTGAGCGCGTTAGTTCTGATGCTTCGATAGCTTCTGTTGTCGTTCGTGGTGCTTGTGGCGTGCCGGTGTTCTGTGTGTGGCGGTCGTAAGATCGCCCGCCCTTTTACCCTTTGTGTTTTAATGTTTCACGTGAAACGTAATTTCCTCATTATCAGTTAATTAATATCTTACGCATTATGTCTAAAGTTCAAATTTTCCAGAGTTCACCCATGTTGGGTATGGTTCCCCGTTTTTCTGCTATGGCTCCTGATTTCTCGGAGTGTTGTGTTTCGTGTCCTAATCGCTGGTTCTGTTGTGGTTCGTGTGATGGTGACGCAGAATGATAAGTCGGGTGATGCACCTTTACGTCATGTGGCCTTGCGGCCGCATGATGTCAGGGGAGCACAAATTAAAGCACAGAAGATTGCAAATGCAAGGGCTATGATGCAAATTTTTGGTAGACCATTTAAACATTTATTTTAGAGTTATGAACATCTATACATCATCATTTAGCATAGCAAGAAAATTGGATGACTCCAAATTCTTCGTGGTGTCTATTGCAAGGTTTTCCCCAAGATGGCACACGGGTTATACTTGCTTCGAGTTCGCCCCATCAGCTACCCTGCTAAAGCAATACAAGGAGGGGTTGCGTAATGATCACTACACAAACCGTTATATCAAGCAAGTGTTAGCACCTATTAATGTGTACGCCGTCTTCCAGCATCTGGCAAAGATGGCTGGTGGCCGTGATATTGTTTTGTGTTGCTATGAACCCCCGTTTGAGTTTTGCCACCGCCGTATATTAGCCAGATACGTGAAAGAACATTTCGGCTATGAGATAGAAGAATATTATGCTTAATTATTAATAACCCTTTAAAATCGTTCAGTTATGACTAAGAAAGAATTTTGGAAAATGTTTCATCTGTTAGCAGGTGTTGTCGTTCGTGACAAGGAGGAGTTGTTCTCCTATGCCCCATCCGCTCATTTTATAGAGAATTGTGGCGGCTATGAGTTAGAGTTGCACCCCTCACGTATCATGTGGGATCGGGAGATCATTTGTCTGTGCTCTCTGGCTGATAGAATGTGTTGTTCTGTTGAGTGTCGCTTTTGGGAAGGTACTATTATTATCCGTTAAGTTATGGCTAAATTTATTCAGTTAGAATTGGGTTTTGCAGGGGTGATCGCCCCTGCCCCAGCCCATCAGGAGAGTGTTGTTAGTGGTGTCGTTTCAGCTTCATGTGCAGACTATGACGAAATGGCAGTTCGTCAAGGTATCGACCTTACACCTTCTGAGCCTTGCAAGTCATGCCCGCTTCAAGGTCTGTGTGATGCTGACGAATGCGGGATGAAGTGTTTCAAGTTGGACTCAGACAGAAGGGATCAAGGTAATTGGGAGAGGTATTTTGAGCGCCAGAGGGCACAAGTGCGTAGCTGGCTGCAATCTCATACATTAACCCTTTAAATTGTTTGTTGATATGAAAGAGTACAAGTTGTTTGCAAATGTGAATCCATTGCAGCCTAATACCTTAGTGCAGGTTAAGTCCAGCCGTACTATGGCATGTGGTCTGGAGGAAGCGCACCGCCGTCTGGTGATTATTGGTAGGAAGTTGAAGCGTCAAGGCTACACCGCCGAAATTCAAGTAGTAGAAACTAAGATTGAAAGAATTTAGTATGTGGTACTTCGTAGAAAAGAATGGTAAGTGTGTTAAGGCTTGCAAGCGGTTGGAATCCGCTTGCAGCCATGCCCGAAAGTTGGTAGAAAAAGGTTCGTGCGTGTCCGTAGGTGACGCTAAAGGAAACCGATATTCCATCCGTACGGGCAGAATGTTTTAGTGTTTAATCCCCTAATCCCTTTGCGTTATGTTTTTACTTTATGTTTTATCCGTGGCCGTTTGGCTACTTTATTCGAAATGATTGTATGAGATACACTGTCTATTTATTTGGTGGGTACAATGGTAGCCCAGACTTGCATAGTGCGTTAGACTATGCCAGAGATCATGTTAAAAACCACTATATAGAAACGGGTAACTTTGGAGAGTGTTTTGCAGTTGTCTACGACAAACTTAACCATTTCAGATGGTTCGTTTGGCTCGAAGATGGTTTGAAAATTAAATGTAAGAGGGTTAATTGATTTGGCTATGAGAGAATATGACGTTACGCCCCAACAGCAGGGGTCAGAATGTATCTATCAAGCAGAATGCAAGTACTACATGCACGGTATTTGGTGCATAGAGTGTACCCAACGAGTTGATTTTGACGACGTAGATGAAAGTTGGGATGATTGTGAGGATTTATTAGATTGGTTCGATTTAATTTAGTGATTATGGATAAAAAGGAAGTTAAAGAAGCACTCCGGCAGGAGTATGTAAAGGGCTGGTTGGTAGCCCTTGAAAAGTGGATGAATGAGTGTGATTATGAGGTCACCGAAAGATGGCGAGTGTACGACAAAATTCGTCTGGTTATCTTCTACAGAAAACAACTTGATCTGGCAGAAACGCCGGAAACGGAAGCACTTGCAAGGTGGTCACTCAATGATGCCAGAAACGACCTCGATGCACTAATGAGCGCGAAGTGTTTCCCCGAGATCATCCGGCACAAGGTGCGGAGTCTATCAAGGGAGGGGAAGTGATCGGAAGGGGTGCCCGTTTGGGTGCCCCTAAAAAAAATTTTTCGCTGGGGGTAAACCCCCAGACCCCCTGGGACGAACAACGGCGTACGGTAGTGAGTCGGGATCTGGCGAAAGATGGTGCTCGAGTCTGTAATACAAATCTCTGCTGCGGGTAATCTGGCGTGTCATACATTACCATGGGAACGTCATACATTCCAGCAGCTAAAATGATCTTGCGTGATACACATTCCGGCTACTGCAGTTTGTATCACAATTAAGGTACCAGAAAGTAAGCTGACGTGATGCGACCTGAAACGAAGATCTTCTCGCCCGCGTGCTGGCTGGCTCGGCGCTTTGCGCCATCGCCCCTCATCCATCCACAAACCCCCACCACCACCCCGCTCTGGCCGCGTGGCCGTGCCGCGTCGCGGTCGTCGCGTAATGAGTTACCCTGCGTCGCGGTCGTCGAGTAGAGTTACTTTGCGTCGCGGTCGTCGCGAATACCCGTCAGGCCATCCACAAGCCCCCACCACCACCCCACTCGGGCCGTGTGGCCGTGAACATCAAACCACATCGCCCAAACTCCATTCAGCGCACCGCCCGAATCAGAGTCGGCCGACGCCGCTAAATGGGTTTTGGCCGACGCGGTTTGATGTTCGAAAGAGGTACGAGAAAAGACACACTCGTCGGTAAATGCCATGTACCCCTTCCAAGTATTCAGGGGTATATAGCATTTCCCGTCGAGAGAGTCTTTTCCGACATTTTTTCTCGGCTGGCGCATACCGATGCCCCTTGATTTTAGTTACCATGCGTCGCGGTCGTCGCGCAATGAGTTACCTTGCGTCGCGGTCGTCGCGAATACCCGTCAGGCCACCACTTACCCCGGCCACCACCCCTTAACGCGTCGGGCTGCTGTATTGCCCGACGCCCGTGCCGCCCCCGAAGGTCGGCACTCTAAGCGGTGTCGGCCTATAGGCCGCATTTTTTCTCGGCTGGCGCTTACCAATGCTCCTTGCTTTTAGTTACACTGTGACGGGTATAGCTGTGCGATGCTCTAAGGAGCACGCACGCTAACCCTTCTGCCCGCCACCACGGTCGGACAAACTACGGCTATCAGGGAAATTTTTCTCAGTTCGAATATATATTATCGATAAATTCCCGTTGGGTGATTGTATCATAATATATATTCGAATGAAGAAAAATTTGTCGGTTCCAACCATCGCCCTACGGCTACCCATCCAACGCCCGCTCCCTATAGGTCACGGGCGCGAGTTACTCTTGTGGCGGCATTAGCAATGACGTATAGTTACATTTGCTGGTGGTTCGTTGTGGCCATGCTCGGGGTTTCTCCCCTGCGCCCTCCAGACGTGCAGCGGGTTCGTGGTGGCCATGCTCGGCACTTCGTGCCTGCGCCACTCATACCCTTGCAAACTGATTCCCCTATTTTTTTGCAGATTGTCAGGCGACATCTAATGTTCAGGCATCATCACGTTAAATCTGCAAAAAAATAGGGTTGCGAGGATATATCAACAAACGGAGTCCCGGGCGAGGGGGCAAAGCCCCATCAAGTTCTTGGTGGCCGGGAGCCATGCGGCGTGACGTGCTCGGTGCTTCGCACCTGCGCCCGTTCCATTTTCGGGCATTTTGGGAGGTGGCGAAAGTTAAAAACGTTAAGAATCTGTAAATCTACAGCCCGTTTTCGGGGCGAAAATGGGCTGTTTTCCCCACTAAGGTGGGGGATTTTGTAAAATGAAATTACCCCGCGTGATACGGACGGCCGCGTACCTGCTCCGTATCAAGTCCGTATTTGGTTCGATCAATAATAATTTGTACCTTTGCAGACGTTGGGGAATGCCCCGATCCCGAAGGCCGAGGGGAGAGGCCATCTGTCATCTACATAATACTTATATAACATGGGTAAATCCAAATCAGGTGGAACACGCACCTATATCCGTGGCCGCGTAGGCTCGGACGTGTACAGCATCGGTCGTGATGCTAAGGGAAAGAAGCAGCAGATTGTTCGCAGTCTGGCTGAGTCAGTCGCTAACCCCCAGACGCAGGCACAGATGAAAGGCCGCATGATCATGAGCACTATCGCCCAGGCTCTGGCCGTTCTTCGTCCTATCGTCGACCACAGCTTCGACGGTGCTTTTGGCGTACGTGGTAACCTCTCCGAGTTCACCTCGCGCAACTATGCACTGATCAAGGCTGATATTGCAGCCCACCCCGCAAGTGGTAACACTTTCGGCCTGAACATGTATCAGGAGCGTGGCGCAAAGAAGGGTAAGTACGTCGTTTCTGACGGTGCAGTTCCCGTTCCTGCTGCTGTAGCTGTTGCTTCTGATGCAAACAGCGTGACCGTGTCTGTACCTGCTGACGCAAAAACCGTGGGCGATCTTCGCACTCGTCTTGGTTTTGGTGCAGAGGATTACATCACGATCCTTGGCATTGCCGCCGACGGCTCTGCTTTCTACTCTCGTCTGAACATCAACTCAGAGTTGGCCGATTCTGTAGAGATCTCGGCTTCAAACGAGTCCTCTATTTTTGTTCAGGACGGAAACGCCCTGGCTACCGTTGAGTACATCAGCAACAATCTGGTGATCACTTTCGCTCAGTCAGATGGCAACATCGGCGTGATCATCACGAAGAAGACCACCAAGGGCTTCCAGCACAGCGCATGCACGCTGGCTCTCGATGGCACAGCTGATTACACAGCAGACGTTGCACTTCCCACTTACCCCGTAGGTAGCGAGCGCTATCTTAACGGCGGTGACATCTTCGGAGGTGCTGTTTCTGTAGCTGCTGCTGCTGCTGCACCTACCCAGAACTCAGATTCTGGTAGCGGTTCGCAGGCTGCGAGTGCTCACACTCTGACACTGAGCAAAAGTGGATCTGGCACGGTAGCCATGTCGGTAGGCGGTAACGCTGTGGCATCTGGCGCAAGTGTGAATGACGGTGCAACCGTTTCTATTGAGGTTACTCCCGAGAGCGAGAAGACCGCAACGGCTTCTATTAACGGCAACTCGGTTGCTCTGAGTCTGAGTAACGGTAAATACGTGGGTACCTTCACCATGCCCGCACAGAACTCAACATTGACCGTTAACACGGCTGTTGAAGCTGGCGGTGGCGACAACCACAACCCAATTGACACGGGTAACTAATCCACGGTCAGGGAGCAATAAATACTTTCAGGGGGTAGGGCTGGCGCCCCACCCCTTTTTTAAATTCTCAGAGTTATGGCAAGTGGTCGCGTAGGAGGAACGAGGAGCAAGATTAGGGGTCAGGTCGGTGATGTTGTGTATCAGGTCAAACGAAACCCAGATGGCACATATACCCAGATAGTGTATGGCAAGGCCGAAGATGTTACCCATACCATAACCCCCCGGTTGCAAGCCCAAAGAATGTGCACGTCTATGATCGAAGCTTTGATGCGTGATCTCAGAGAGGTCGGGCGCATCAGCATGCAGTCGGCTGTCAACAAGTCGAAATCGCTAAACGCATTCTCCAGCTTTAATCTACGGTTGGTCGCTCAGGATTGCGCCACCCATTGGGAGTCTGGTAATCAATTCTTATACCCCCCTACGACGTATCGTGGCGAACCTTATGAATGTCTGGGAGGTAGGTACATGATTTCTTCTGGTACATGTCAGTTCGACGTTTTTGACGAATGTCTTTTCAGTGATGAGCCATGGAAGATCTGGGCGCACT
>ERZ808026.153-NODE-153-length-14000-cov-7.050420_pt1 | contig 14000 bp, 21 predicted proteins | sample MGYA00380182_ERZ808026 | MGnify/ENA primary metagenome ERZ808026 (study PRJEB31490, sample SAMN06133376) | cow dung metagenome | isolation source: H9 | host: cow | place: China: Chengdu | collected 2015-05 ... | reverse complement strand
TTAAGCGCTTTTGTTTGGCGCTCAATATGAGTTTTATTTTGATCAATTAGCGGATAATCGCGGACGTTTAGGAACTTTAATTAGTTTGAATAAAATGCTTGAAAAAGAATAGAAGGAATAAAAAATGTACATAGTCAAACAATACCAAATTGAAAACTTAAAGAACAAAGATTTATCAGAAGACGAATTAATGCGACTGTTTGAAAGCGCAGATCGTTGCCCGTCCGACTTTGTATTTTGCAACACAAATAAAGAAGTTGGAGATTGCTTAGATGTAATGACTTACAAGTGTAAAGGGTATTACAAGTTTGCGATTTGTGAAGAGATCGAAAAAATAGAAATCAAAAACACTCTAAATGATGAAGTTGTAGAACTTTTTAATCTAGACGACTTGCAAAATTTTTTAAAAATTAAAGGTCCAGAACCTTTTGAATTGTGGATTAACGACAGTTATATTATTTAAGAGGTAAATAACATGAAAAAGTTAATTGAATTATTAAACAAGCCGAATAGCAAAGTTGCAATCGTGGTTGAAGACGGCACTACAGTTACAACAGAAGACACAGCACAAGGACTGCTAGAACAGATGATTATATATGCCGAACTTGATGCGAAAGAAGGCTGGGAGGATGACCATTACGAACTAAAGGTATACATTGACAATGAAGTAGTCTACAGTTACCACCACTGTACAAGCACAGCAGAAGTGCTTGTAGAAGAACTAGAAAAAGAGTTAACACCTGTATTGTAGAGTTCTTAACTCTAGAGCCTTGCTAGGATGTAGGGCTCTATATTAAGAGTTTTAAAACAATTCAAAAAACGCAAAATCTGACGTGTATTACAAAAATGCACGTCAAAAAGAGCGAAATATGACGAGTATTAGAGGGGTATTTATGCTTTTACTACAAGAACCGAGTCTTAAAGAGTACAGAGAGTTTTATTTAAATTCAAGCTTTAGCGTTTTGTCTGAACTTGTTAGCGAATACGCAGAAAAGCTTGACATACAAGGCTTACATAAGATTATTACAAAAGAGTTAGAACATTTTGACATATTCAGAAAAGGTTTAAAGTTTATTGCTCCTGTTTTTAGCGAAAAGACCAAAATGCTGTATAAATGCTTTTGTAAAGGTTGTTTTGGTCTTGAACGTTCAAGCTACAAAGACAGAAAAGTGCTTGCTTGCGTGTATGATTTTGAATACTTAGACGATGATTACTACTTCATAAAGAACAATTATTATCGCTCATGTATGTACTTAATTCATTACGCAGTATTAGCAAGTCTTAAAGCGGGCAAGGATAAGAATAAAGCTAAAGAGCAAGCACTGTATAAACTAGCAGGATTTTGCTTAAAAACATTGTACGCTTATAGTAGTGAATTGTACTCCCACGCAAGTGAGCTTATACACAAGTGTTACAATTTACCGATTTGCGATACAGTTACTTCTCAACTTGAACAAGTGCAAAAAGAGTGTACAAGAGAACGAAAGAATATTAAGGAGTACATGAAGCAAAAAGAAAATGAAGATACTAACGACTTCTTAGCAGACGTTATTTGAATTTGTCTACATAAAATTAAAACCTCCTAGCGAGCCAAATTAATAATTTAGAACACTGGGAGGTTTTAAGTTTTCTCATATAAAAAATTGCTTCAGTTCTAATAATATCCTATTCTATCGTTTTTTGCAAAAAAATATCATTCAGCTAAATTTTCTATCATTTTTTTATAATTTTTTTTATTAATATTTTTATTAATATTTTCGCCAAACCTTGAATTATAAAGGCTTTAAGACTTTTATAAATTTGGTCAAGAAGTTTAAAGCTTGTTAGTCTACATTAGTCCACGCAACCTTAAGCCTTATTATTCAACGCTTTAAAGACTTTACAATACATTGTAGGCGATATAAAATATCATAGAAAACATAAAAATTTTTATTAATTCTGTATTAATAATTACTAAAATGAAAGGTAGCGTAACGATGATCAAAGCAAGCTTATTGAAACAGAAATTAAAAGCGGGAGAAAGGCGAAACTACTCCGATAAAGACGGGTTATATTTGCAAATGTATGGCGGTAAAAATGAAACTAGTTATTACTTTAGTTTTCGTTTTAAAGATGTTGTGACCGGCAAATACAAATTAAAAAAACTCAAATCAAAAACATTAAACGCTGCACGACTTGAATGCATAGATTTATCTTTAAAGCAAGAAGATAAAAACATAATAACTGTTTCTAACTTGTGGGATTTATTTATAGAAGATAAAAAGAAATCTGCAAATGATAAAACAATAAAAGCTTACGACAATTACAAAAGTTACTTGCAACAGATTTGGCATGAAGAAATAACCAAAGTAACTGTACTAATGATTAAAGATAAGGTTCTGTCACACGCTATACACGTTGAAACGGTTCACAATAGGTTAATAGAAGTTGTTAAAGGAATGTTTAAAACGGCATCAGTTTATTATCCCACTATGAACATTTACAATTTTGACGGTCTTAGCACTTTAAAAATTAAGCATACGACTAAACATCAAAACAGTTTAGTTGACGGCGATATTTTAGATAATGTGCTGTACGTTATGGAAGTTTTTAGCTTTGAAAATAAAAATTTATCTGCATTACTAGAATTTAACTTTTATACGTTACTTCGTGCGAATGAGATTTTAAATCTTAAAAGAAGTGACTTAGATTTTTACAATAAAATCATATACGTTAGAAAAACAAAGACTATTGACGAGAAAGCAGGGGGCTTTAAAGTTCCTATGACAGAAGTTTTAGAAAAGTTTTTAAAAGTTTGGCTAAAAAGAACATCAGGTGAATACGTTTTTAATATCAAGTCTACTGCAATAAATCATAAAATTGTAAGTTTGGGGTTAAGGGGAGAGTTCACTCAACACGGCATTAGAACAATGGGGCGATTGATTTTGCAAAAAATGGGGGTTGATTTTAACGTTGCAGAAGCTTGCCTAAGTCATACGATTGCTAATTCAACGATAAAAAGTTACCTGAGAACTGACTTTTTTGAAGAGAGAATAAAAGTAATGAGCGAATACAATAAAATTATTTTGAAAACGATTCGCAAATGTAGCATAATAGAAACACTTAGTAATTAAATATGTTCATTTAAAAACTAGTACTCCTTAAAGTTAAATTTTGAATGTCAAAGAGTGCAATTAAACAGTTGTACTCTTTTTTTTTATCTGAAACGTTTTCCAAAATTTTGGAAACCTTAACAACGTCTTAAAAATCAAGGCTCTTTATATTTCGCTAAATTTTTAGCGTTTATAACAAAACATTTTTCCCAAAATTGAGAAAAACTCTACTCAAAAATGAGTAACCGTAACAATGTCTTAAAATTCAACGGTCGCTCATTTTTGGGCGTTCGCTTTTAATTAAGCCCTAAAAACAAAAGCCCCTCCACTGGTCCGCTGTACACAAAGTGCCTTAAGCGTTGGAGGGGTCTATTAGTTTATTTATGCCCCAGAGTGCACCTATTTTGACGAATCAAAACAGGGATCCAGGTTCTCTTGATTTAATCATAACATAGTTACTCAATGTTATGCAATTCTTCTACTTTCTTTTTTAATAGCATAAGATGTTGTTTTGCTCTGTCCTTGTAGGTCTCAATAGGTGTTTCCTTATCGCAACCTGTTTCAATCGCATAAACAAAGTCTTTTAGTTCTTCTGCAATTTCAGTGATATTTTTTAAAGTGTTAAAATTGTCTCTATTTTTTTGTGAAATATTCATAGTATTATTCTCCTTTTATGATATACTTGTGTTGTAAAAATTCAAAACCTTTTGGGGTTATGAATGTTTGCTTATTAAATTTATTTTCTTGATTTTGATAATCGTAATAGGGTATATTTTTAACGATCATATACCCTTTTTCGATCATTTCCGCACTAGGCAACGTTGACTTAGCAAACATATAGCCCTTTTCTCTCAACCAGTTATTAAACTTTACAACGCTTGTGCCGAGCATTTTAGCAACAGTAGTGCAGTTTAATTGTTGATTAGAGTTTAGAAAGTCGTTGCAGATTTTAGCTTTTGGCGACATTTCTAGCAACTGTTTTTCTTGATTTTCTAATTGCTTTTCTTGAACTTCTAATTGTTCGTCCTTAGCGTTGATAATCTGATTGTATCTGTCTAACTGCTCTTTATTATTCTCTAACTGAACTAAAGCATTCTTAAGCATACCGATTAAATCGTTAGTTGAAGTAGTAGCAGGCGTGTTGCTATTGTGACCTAGCTGTAGTTGTCTTAACTCTTTTTCTTTTTCAATAAAATATTGTCTAGCGATTCGACCGTTCTCGTTATTCTCAACCATGCACAATTCTTTTGCCATGTCTATGGTTATAAAGTAATCAATGGCGTAACCTTTTGAGGTTTCCCAATTTTGAGAAGGGGTTTCTCTTTTTTGAGAAACCTTAACAAAGTCTTGATTTTCAATGAATCCGTACTTTTGAATACGTCTTACGATCCAATCTGCAAACTTAGAAGTTACTTGTAATTGCTCATGCAGTTCACGTGCATTAACAGTGTTGATTTTTTCATTGTTGAATGTTTTAGATGTTATGTCTATTTCAAACATTTTGAGTTCTTCCTTTTTTTTTGTTTAAAAACAAACCATAAAATATTTATGGCGCGGAGAGCTCAAAAAACGCTAGAAACAACGCCCCTTATTCTCACGATATAAGGACTCTCCGCATAACAGAAAAAAAGAAAGTATGCAGAAGATAAGATTTCTTAGTAATCTTGAACTAACGTTTAACAGTTTTTCACTCTGTTATTTAAAAGACTACGCTCAAGATTACTTTTTGTCAACGATTATTTTAAATTTTTGTTGCTATCTATAAAAGTTCTGTAGTACTCTTCGTTTTTATAATAATGACGAACTTGTCGCTCTAGCTGTTTAATTCTAGCTTTTTTCTCCTGTAAAGCGACCTTAGTTTTATACAACTCAAACTTAGTATCTTCCAATTGTTTCTTTAAATCTTCCACAATTTCTAAAAGAGTTTTTTCGTCTTCTTCTTCAAGTGTTTCAACGAACTCTTGAACATCTAATATTTCAGTCGTTAGTCGTTTGCCTTTCTTGTATACAGAAGTTATTTCAGCAAAAAGTTCTTCCATTTTTTTAACTTTTCGCTCTAAAGCTTTATCGTCAAACTCTTTAATTACTTTTTGGACTGACATTTTTAAATCCTTTTTCTATTGCTTCTTCCACAGTTAAACCTTTTCTAAGTCTACTAACAAACGTTGAACAATTAATGTTCAAAGCGTCGCATAATTCTCTATAACTTTGATAAACAACACCGTTGTATTCAACTGTTACAGCGTTTTTACCTTTTTTTTCTTTAACTTTTTTTACTTCTGTTATTTCTCCTGATTCTAGTTTTTTCTTGAACATTAATTCGTCAATGCCAAGAAAAGCACATAAGCCTTCTTTTAAAATAAACGTCTTGCCTGTAGCCTTGTGAAACCAGCCTTTTTTACTTTCTTGATGTGCCATTACTATATCCCCTTAATTGTCATGTTTAATTGTTCTGCTTCTTGTCCTATGTGCATTAAAGCTTGATTTACTGTCTTAAGTTTTTCGTGGAAATCGCGTACTGTTTTAACTAAATTGCACTCGTTTTCTAGATGATCCATATCCATTACAGGATGCTCTTCAAACTCTTTAAGCATCCAGTCTTTACAAGCCTTAGAGCCATTAACTAGATCGGTCGGCTTAATGCTTATCATCGGATCGTTTTCGTCCAAAGACTTAAAGTAGACTAAGTAGCCTAAGTCTGGGCGACCTGTAGCCATGAAGTAATTACAAGTCGGGTCAATCATCGGGTAGCTTTTCTGAATTGCTCCGATTATGTCAAACTCCTGACAAGCAATAGGCACCTTCTTAACGTGCAGATTACAACCGTTCTTATGCTCAAACATCTGTTGACTGTACACACCTTGCATTACTATTTCAGAAGAATATTCAATGCTATCTTTTTCAAATCGGTCTAACATTTGGGAGAGCAATTTAATATCTTTAGCGTACTTATCAAACTTAGGCTTAATAATATTCAAGCGACTAGCTATTTTTCCTTTTAAATCCTGTAAATCTTTCTTTAACTTTTGATTAGTTTTCTTTAACTTTTCGTTTTCTTCTGCAAGTAATTTGTTTTCTTTTTCGTATTTTTGAACTAGTTTTACATGCTTAGCAAGTTGTTCAGAAGTAGACCTATTAACGCTCGCTTGATTATTAGTAGCGATTTTCATGTTATCAATAATAGTCTGCAATCTAACCACTTGTTGACGTTCGTACTCAATCACTTCTTCAGCTTTAGTAATTGACTCTGAATATTTATCTGATTTTGTTTTGGCTTCGTTATATAATTTCGCTAAGTCGTTTAAATCGTCTCCTAAAGCTGTTGTTATGGCTTGTAGCATTGCGTTACATAGTATGTCTTGTGCGTTATCACTAAGAGCAATACAGCCGTTTTCGTCTAATTTAATTTTTTCGTTTTCTAGTACTAATAATTCCATTTACTTAAATCCTTTTATTTTGCGTTTATATCGCATTTCATTCATAAACTAATATAAGTTATCATTCAAACTGTTTAAACGTCATATACGCTCAAACTGATAAGTTTTTGGATATAAAATCTTCTACATCTTCAATTCTATGCATGATAGAAATATAATCTTCGTGCAGTTCATAAGCTAAATCAAAAATAAGTTTATTTTTTACATAGAACTCGATAAAAACTTTCTTGTTGTAAGCGTGTTCATACTTAGTCAATATAGCGTCAATCTTTTCGCCCATTTCGTTTGAGCATTTACTTGCTCCTATATGCTTATTGCTAGAAACATTATGACTAAGATTAGGTAGACCACTTCTTGCCCATGCTCCCCATTGAGTACATAACTCTTTAATATCAATCATTTCTATCATTTTTCTTTTGCCCTGAAATTGTCTGCCATGATAAATTGTGCATCGCCGTCATAATCGTACTTGCTATGCTTAGGTCTTTTCATCTTCGGTAGCGTTAAACTGTCTTTAAGACTTAGACCTAACGTTTTATACCTTTGATACCATGTAGGGTAAGGGATTTTCCAATACTTACACATATCTTTATAGCTTTCAAAAAGTCTGCCTTCATGGTCTTGACACTGTTTCTTAAGTACAGGTGACATTTCTAAAGCTTGCTCAATAGACCAATTTAATCTTATTCTTGCTCTAACAACGTGTGGCTCTTGTCCCCAAAAGTTACACATCTGGGTAAAAGATTTAAATCTATTACCTTCATGGTCTTGATACCTTTGCTTACTTGCACTAATCATAGTAAGACTAGCTTTTTTTGACAGACCTAAACGTCTCCTAGTTAAATATAACAGGGGCGAAATCTTCCAATGGTCGCACATTGCGTTAATACACCAAAATGGCTGACCTTTGTGGTCATAAACAAAACCATTTTTTCTTTCAAACTTTTCAACCTTATCAACTTGTTCAAACTTTTCAATTTCGTTGTTGTCTGTTTTATGCATTAAATTTTCCTTATCACATTTTCAACTAATTGCATGAATTGAGTTTTTTCTGTTTCTCTTTCTAATAATAAAACTCTGTCATTACTTAACTGTGCTTTAACTTCTTGTATATTACCCCTAAATAAAGTTCCGTCTTTCCTAATCAGGTTTACTCTGTTCTTGTCATACCCATGCATACTAGAGTTAAGTTGATTAGGACAAGTTGCTAAATTTTTATATAGTTTTACAAATTTGTTTTCTAAGAAGTCATGGTCTTTCTCCATAACTGTGCTAAACCTTTGCTTTCCTCCCATACTTTTAAAGACTTTGTTTGTTATAGGGTCTTCAAAAATAAACGTATCATAATAACTACAAGCGTCTCCTAATTGATTCCAAACACACTCATTGAATTGTTGAATAGCAGTGTTTTCAATTTCTTGCTCTTTCTCTTTCGCGGAACCTTCAATCATTTGAACAAAATCATTTACTTTTGGCATAAATTCCTTTGTTTCAATTAACCTAAAACAACATTGTCTTAGAACATTCACATCATACTTACCTAAACAATTAATCCATATTTGTTTATGAATAGGCTTAATTTGAACGTTATAATTCTCTGCTAATAAGTTCTGAACTTCGCAAACTTCTTCAGGTGTTGCCATTTATTTATTATTCCCTGTAAATAACCAATCATAAGTAAGAACATTATTTGATTGTTCTTGTTGATTAGGTTGATTAGCTTGTTGTTCTTGTCTTTGCTTTAGCCATTCTTCGTGTAACCTTCTGTTACTTTCAGAAATATACTCTTGCTTAGTCATAAAGCCGTTGTATTGTCCTTGACGTGGACGAAATCTTAGATTTCTATTACTAGCGTTTCTTAACCAATTATGTAACGCTAACTTCCAATCTTTCATCTTTTGTCTGCCTTGACAGATCTTCCAATCAGTATTGGAGTAATAGTCAAAAAAGCTTTCACATTCAGTGTCTAAGTCAGGTACGTAATATTTATTAGAGTTAGTAATAAATTGATTAGCGTGATCCATTATTTCGTTTAATGTAGGGGGAATAAATTTAGGCATAGAATTTTCCTTTTGTGCTTGTTCTTTGTTTTCTAGTTGTGTTTTATCAAATGAATAAATCTTAAATCTAGATAGATTGTTTTTGTTTTTCTCAATATCAATTACACCTAGTTTAGATAATTTAGAAACTAAGCTTTTAAAACTTCTTAATGAATATTCTGTCTTAAAATTAGGGATAATCTCTAAATACTGTTCATAATTGTAAAATTGATTAGCGGTTGGAGAATCCTCAATCCAACTAAGGAAATATATTTCCTTAACCGTTAAAGTTCTTCTTATGTCGTTTTCTTGAAAATCGTAATAAACCTTAACAGCTGGCAACATATCTATAACCTTTGTAGATGAATTTGATTTATCTTTCATAATTTAAGTCCTTTTTGTATGAGTGAAGTTTTTGCAGGTACGACACCGTGTCATGCATTAATATATATGACTATTAATAAATAGTAATACGCTATTACTTCTTTTATTATGTCATCTATTAATATTAATCTATGTCCCTTTAAAAAATACGTATCTAAGCGTTGACACATAAGGGTTCGTTGATTTTATTACACTGACATTGTGACGTGTCAATATGTCGTTTCGCTAATTTATTTCTATCCAAAGTTATCAGTTCAATATTTGATAAATTGTTTTTAACAGCAACTTCAATAATTCCCATTTCTTTTAGTTTTGCTAACATTCTTTGAAATGTTCTAAATGATTGTTCATTGACCACGGGGATCATTGAATGAAAAACTTCTTGAGCGTAACTAAGATTAGCTAAAGGGCTTTCATCCAACCACGTTAAAAAAGCTTTTTCATAAACATTTAAATCTGACCTAATATCATTTCTAGGATAATCAAGATAGATTTTTACAAACACTCTGCTTCTATTCATTTTCTCCACCTAATAACAATGCATCTTTATTTACTGTAATTATTGTTCCTAATCTTCTTTGGCTTTCTTCAAGATGGACTATTCCTTTGTTTTGTAATACAAGCATATTGTTGTAAAACGTTTTGTAAGTCATTTTGATTGGCAAGTAGTTCAATATTTCCTTAATTGATACAAAGCTTGGTTGTGGGTTTTGCAAAATCCACTCTAAGATAACTAATTGAATTAACGATAATTCGTTTCGAACATCATTTTCAGGGTAAGAAGTGTAAAGCTTTATATATTCTTTACTAACAATTTTTTCTGCCATTTTTTAATACTCCATTTTAAAGTTAAATAATTATTATCTATTTACTTTTATTCGCTCTAGATATATATAAGTATACTGTAAGCGTATAACTTAATCAAGAAATATTTTAAAATAATTGTGATATACTTATAACAATAAAGAATAATGTAGACTAACAAAGACTAATAGGGGTGTTAAAAATGATTTCAGATTATATTATTAGAGTATCAAATACGTTAAAACAAGTGCGACTTCATGCAGGACTGTCGCAACACGAGTTAAGCCAAAAGCTTAATGTCTCTCAAGCTAGAATAAGTAGATTAGAGTCTCGCATACTAGAAGAAATAGGGATTGATTTCGCAGTTGAATGGTGTAAAGCGTGTAACATTAGTGAGAAAGTTTTATATGACGGATTCGATGGAGACGGCTCTAATTATTACGTTCCTTTGTTAAAACAAGACGAAATAAGGAATTGGGATGTTCTTAGCACAAACCTTTCTAATCTAAGGTGCGAAAAGATAAAAGTTCCTGCGGACATAAAAAGAAATAGTTTTGCTTTTAAAATGAGTGGAAATAGCATGAGCAGTTTAAAAGGTAAAAGTATTTCTGCTGATACAACTGTAGTAGCAAGCAACGTATTCAAGAATAGTAATGAAAGTCTTAATAACAAAGTTGTTGTTGCTTTAGTTGCTAAGTCTATATATATAAGAGAGTATGTAGTAGAAGGTGATAATGCTTTTCTTATTGCGTGGAATGATAATTCAGTAATGTTCCCACCTATTCAAGTAAATGAACAAGTGCAAGTCTTAGCTATAGTTCAATACGCGATAAATCAATTCTAATATTCTTTATATTCTCTATTTACATATAAAGCCTATATTGTTATAGGCTTTTTTTATTGTCTTTTGTTAATTAAATCTCATTTTGTATAATTTTATTTGCCTAGAGCATAAAATAATTGTTGCAATTTATTCGCCTATGTAATATTATGTTTATATCTAAAGCGTATAATGTAATATTTGATTATACGTTAGAGAATTACAAAAGGATTTATTATGAAAGAAATGATTATTTTTATAGGCTTTTTTATATTCTGTATAAGCATATTAACTTTTATTGCTTTCCAAGCTTTCAATCAACCTTATGTCTACAAATCATGGAGTAGACAAGAATGTGTCTACATAGAGTTTGCAGACGGCACAAAAGCAGACTGTGACAAGTTAAATGAAATCAGCTCTTACGAACTTATTTGGGTGGAATAATGAAATACGAAAACGGAATGTACTTAGATATTTCTAATGCAGATTATCACTCTGCAGAAGGAATTTCAAAATCTACTTTGGATAAAGTAGCACAAGGGGCAAGCCAATACTTATGGAGTTTATCGTGTCCTTTAGCTACCAATCCTTACACTAAAGCTTTAGACATTGGAACTCTTGTTCACTGTATGTTAGGCGAACATGACGAATTTGAAAAAAGATACATAGTTCAACCTGACTTCGGGGATTTAAGATTAAAAGAGAACAAAGCTCAAAAACAAGCGTGGGAAGAAGAACGAGCAAATTCAGATTTAATTGTTATTTCTCAGGACGAAATGAACATGGCTAACGACATATATGCGTCATGCCTTGCACATCCTTTAGCAAGTAAATACATAACAGATAAGAACGCAATCGCAGAAAGTTCTATCTTTATTACGGATAAGGAAACAGGTTTACAACTTAAAGTAAGACCTGACATCTTGTTACCGCATAAACAACTGATAGTAGATATCAAAACAACTAGCGACTTTAATAACTTTGAAAAGTCTATTGATTTGTTTAGGTATGACGTTCAACAAGCTATGTATCAAGAAGTAGTAGGAAAACATTATGGAGTTAAGTTTGACTTTGTTTTCTTAGTGGTTAGCACAAAACAAAACATGGGAAGATACCCAGTTAAAGTTGTAAAACTAGCTAAGTCATTCTTAAGCAAGGGCAAAACTATATTTAGACGTGATTTGGAGAGACTAAAAGAGATTATAGATAAAGGAATTACTGACGAATATTGCATTGCAGAACTACCATTTTATTACAATCCTGCGATGTTAAAGAAAGAGCAGGACGAAAGGGAAATTAAACAAATTCAAGAAGTAGGGTTTTAAACATGACAATACAAATCAAAAGCACAAAAGATTTAAAAGATGACGGTGTAAAGCTGTTAGTCTATGGCGAAAGTGGTATGGGCAAAACTGTATTAAGCTCAACGGCTAAAGATGTTTTAGTTGTATCTGCAGAAGGTGGGTTGCTCTCACTATCAAAGAACAACTTGTTAACGATACATCCAAACGATCCCGTTGTAAAAGCTAATGCGACAAATGGTATCAAAGTGATAGAAATTCAACAACCTACTGCCTACACATACGAAAACGCAGACCAACCGTTACAACAGTTACGAGACATTTATCAGTTCTTAGCTAGTCCACAAGCTAAGGACATCAAAACAGTTGTGATTGATAGTATTTCGGAAATTTCTGAAATCGTATTAGCTTGTATGGTAGGAAAGACAAAAGACGACCGTCAAGCGTATAAAGAATTACGCAACAAGATGATTGCGATTGTGAGAAATTACAGAGACTTACCAAAGAACATTGTCTTTATAGCGAAACAAAGCACTGAAAAGGACGCCAATGGGGGAATCGTAAAGGTTACACCAGCTATGGCTGGGAAGAAGTTGGGCGAAGATGTTGCGTATCAGTTAGACTGTGTATTCTACATGAAGAACGTTTCAAACGAACAAGGTCAGTTGTGTAGAGTATTAGCAACAAGACCAGACAGTGACTTCTGTGACTACATAGCTAAGACACGTAATAGCACTTTACCAATTTACGTGAACCCGCATTTAGAACAAATTTTTGAGATGATAACAAAAGGAGAATAAGCCGTGTACACATTTAATACACCTTTAAATACAAATGATTATGGCAATACTAACAAACTTCCTGATGGCGATTATATCTTTAGAATTTCTGACGTTAAGGATGGTTTTGCTAAGAGCGACAGCCAACGTTATGTAAGTTTAATTCTAACTGTAGTTGACGGACCACATAAAGGCTTAGGTCTTTCTGAAATGTGTTTCGTTCCACATGAACCACAAGACATTCAACGTGGCTTAAGGGATGATGTCGCTAAGGTTAATATAGGCATGGGCAAATTAGCAAGATACGCAAGAGCGAATAACATACAACAATTAAGAACACCTTATGATTTAAAAGGCAAAATAGTAAGAGCAACAATTGAAACAAAAAACAATTATCAGAACATTAAAAACGTTAAAGAATATGTTTCCCAAACAGCAACAAACATGGGAAATAATGTTGGATTTAGCGGTAATAATTTTATGGGTAATAATGTTAATCCTACTTTTCAACAACAACCTGTAAATAATGTAGGTATTCAACAACCTGTGTTTAATAGTGCTACTTTACAACAACCGCAACAGACACAAGAAATGAATGATGAGATGCCATTTTAGGAGCGAATAAATGAATAGTGAATTAGATTTAGAGTTAGAAGATTTAGAAAACTTAGAAGAAAACGAAGAAGAAGTCGCACGTACTTGTGCGAGAAAACGTGGGGGAGATATGCAATATGTCAACACCATTGACGCTTGTAAAATTACAGGTCTGTCTTACTCGGTTGTAAGACGTTTAATTGTGAAAAAGCAATTAAAAGGTGTCCGTCACTATCGCATGGGCACAAGATACTTCTTTAACAAAGAAGATTTATACAAATGGTTAAATGATCAAATAATCGTTTTCTAAAATTTTAGAAAACTAAACAAAAATCCCCTTGCTATAGCGACAAGGGGATGAATAAAAGGATTTAAATTTGAAAGAAAAATCAAATTCCCTTTAATGATATTACAAAATGTAAAAAATTAAAAGGCTTAAATAATAAATGTATGATTTAGAAGAATTAGTTGAACACTTATACTTTGATGTCGAATATGGACGCAGTGTTTTCGATGAGAAAGTAGCGGAAATGATAATGAACAAAATCAATTACAAAGCTTATTATCTATTAAGAGATTGCGAAGACTTATGCGAAGAAGAAGATAGTGAAGTTTATAAAAACTTAGTTGAATGTTTTGAGCTAGTAGATGACCTAACATATTTTAATGGTGATGAACAAAATTTTTACAACTTACTAGACAACTTAAGAAATAAGATAGAGGAAATAATGAAACTTTTATCTTCTAATG
>ERZ808026.152-NODE-152-length-14036-cov-5.771903_pt1 | contig 14036 bp, 11 predicted proteins | sample MGYA00380182_ERZ808026 | MGnify/ENA primary metagenome ERZ808026 (study PRJEB31490, sample SAMN06133376) | cow dung metagenome | isolation source: H9 | host: cow | place: China: Chengdu | collected 2015-05 ... | reverse complement strand
ATGGTGAAGGCCAGCACGTTGATCAGAATAATGGAGACAATAGCAAACAAAGTGGTGTTCTTGAAGGCATTCATAAAGCCAGCATCAGAAAACACCTTGGTATAGTTGGCGAAACCAACCCACTTTGCGTCCTTGGGCGTATTAAAGTTGCAGAAGGACAGATAGATGCCCTGGATGAAGGGCCACACAAAGCCGATACAGAATGCCGCAAAAGTAGGAAGGATAAAAAGAGGCGCATACTTCTTAATGGGCCGCTGTACCAGGTTTATTTCTTTTTTTGACTTGGCCAAACAGATCTCCCTTTCTTTATATAGTATGGGGGAACAGATTCAAAGACAGGGGCGGGTTCAGCCCGCCCCTGTGGGGTTACAACGGAATGTTATCAGCCGTTGGCCATGGTGTACTCAATTGCCCAGCCGTCAACGAAAGCAGAGACAACATCTGCCCAGTTGGCATCGGAGGGATCAACAGAATACTTGGTCAGAGCGGTGACGACGGTTGCACGCCATGCATCCACGTTAGGAGTATGGTTGAAGGCCCAGGTAACGGTGTACTTGCCGTCAGCAACCATCTGGTTGGCGTTAGCGCAGAACACATTCTCAGGAGTCTTGGCAGCCTTGAAGGGAACAGCGCCGAACTCGTCAGCCAGCATCTGAGTACCGGCATCGGAGGTCACAACCCAGTAAATGAAGTCCAGGGTAGCCTGGATGTCGGCTTCGGAAGCCTTTGCATTGACTGCCCAGCAGTTCTCAGTACCGGAGCACAGACCTGCCTGCTCTTCACCCTCAACACCGCAGTAGATGGGGATCATAGCCAGGTTGGTCATGCCAGCCTCGGTCAGGCCAGCGTACTCCCAGGAGCCCTGCTGATGGAAGACAGCCTTGCCCTCGGTGAACAGAGCCTTGCTCTCGTCACCGGTAGAAGTAGCCAGAGTGGCAACGTCAGCGGAGGAGTCGGTAATGTACAGATCCCAGATAGCACGGAAGTTATCCAGGTAAGCGCCGGTGATTTCAGCGGGCTGAGTGGTCACGCCGTCATCACGGAACTCATAGAACAGGGGCATATTGGCCAGGTGGCCGGAGAAACGCCAGGAGGAGGAAGAATCCAGACCGGCAGAGGAGAAGGCATCGAAGCCCAGCTCTGCAGCACGTGCATGGATGTCATCTGCAACAGCCTTCAGGGTCTCAAAGTTGGTGATATCAGCCAGCTCGTAACCGGCAGCGTTCAGCAGGTCAACGTTGACGATGATGCCGTAGGACTCATAGCAGTAGCCAACAGCCTTCAGCGCGCCGTTCTCGTCGTACAGGTTAAAGTCGTTGGTAGCCAGCTCGTTGGCAAAAGCAGTGCCGGTCAGGTCCAGAGTGTAGTCAGCCCAGTCCTTCAGGCTCTGTGCGTTGCCGCAGTTGAACAGAGTGGGAGCAGTGTCCTTTGCCATCTCAGCATTCAGAGTGTCAGCGTAGTTGCCGCCTGCAGCGGTAACGACCTTGACTTCCACGCCGGTCTCAGCAGTGTAGGCAGCAGCCAGCTTCTGCCAGGCAGCGTCAGCTTCGGGCTTAAAGTTCAGATAGTAGACAGAGCCGGTTTCGGTGGAAACAGCAGCTTCGCCTTCTGCTGCAGGTGCCTCGGTCTCAGCAGGCTTCTCTTCAGCGCCGCCGCAGGCAACCAGAGACACTGCCATAGTCAGAACCAGCAGCAGAGCAATGAGTTTTTTCATGATACATTCTCCTTCTTTTACATTTGTAGTTCTATTTTCACGCCAATGGCGGGAAAACCGGCATTACAAGAAAAGGCCTCCGAAAAAAGTATAACTGTTGGAATCGTTTGGGTCAGGAGGTGAACGGATTGTTCGGAGGCCCTTGGTTATTGCGCAATCTTTTGCATTAACTTGCACTGTTATTCTATTGCTCATGCAACTATTTTGCAACGCCTATTTTAGGATTTTACGCCTTCTATTTTCTTTTTCTCCTTTATGCACAAAACAATCTTACTGGTTTTGTGCAGCATTACCCATTCAAAAAGTTTGCTGCATTTTTGTTTCCAAAAACATGCAAATGAGTTGACTTCCACCTCTGGTTGGATTAAAATAGTTTCACTTGTGAAATTGAGGAGTCTGACTATGGCTGTAACAATCAAGGATGTGGCTGCACTTGCCGGTGTGTCCACTTCCACCGTATCCCGCGTTTGCAATAACAATCCTGCCATCAGCAAGGAGACCCAGGATCGGGTCCGCAGAGCTATGGTTGAACTGGGCTACGAAGGGTATTCCGCCCCTCAGGATTCTGCCCCTCAGCCCATCAAAATGATTGGTATTATTCTGCCACCGTCAGATCGGGATGCCTATGAGAATAACGTATTTCTGAAAGCCATCCGCGGCATCAGCCAGGTATGTAATCAACGCCAGACCGCTAGCACGGTTGTTACCGGCCAGGACCAGGCAGAGCTGCTGCATTCGGTGAAAACCCTTCACCTTAGCGGCCGGATTGATGGATTCATTCTTCTTTATTCCCGCAAGAATGATCCCGTCATTGACTACCTGTGCGAGCATGGCATCCTCTATGTTATTGTGGGCAAGCCCTATGATATGGCCGCCCAGACACTGTCTATCGACAATGACAATCTGAATGCCAGCCGAGAAGCGACGGACTACCTGTATGATTTGGGGCATCGCCGGATCGGTTACCTGGGAAGCACGAATGCATTTATTTTTGCAGCCGAGCGCCAGGCAGGCTATCAGCTGTCTCTGCTGCTCCATGGTATCCCCTATCGTCCCGATTACGCCATTGAAATGGAAAAGGTAAATTCCAACGATGCATCCCTGATTCAGCTGCTTTCCTGTGAGGATCGTCCTACCGCATTTGTCGTCAGCGAAGATATGCTGGCACTGGCTTTGGAACGGGCTTGCAACAAACTGCATCTTTCCATCCCCGACGATATTTCCATCATTGCCTTCAATAACTCTCTTTACAGCGAACTGGCTGCACCACAGCTGACTGCAGTAGACATTAACTCCTATCAGCTGGGTCAGGAGGCTGCCATGCAGATCATCAGCTATTTGGAAAATCCCAATCTGCGACCCACCAAGATTATCGTTCCCCACAAGATTGTTCCCCGAAACAGTTGCAAGCGAATAGATGTATAATAAGGCGAGTGTCCCTGTCTACATTGACAGGGACACTTTTTGTTTGTTCATTGTGTTAATTATTGGTACCCTTCCGTAAAGGCAAAGCCCGCCATATGATCATATGTGGAAAACTGCGTTGGGTTACAAAAACAAAGTCTAATAGTCGAATGTGCTACAAGAAAAAATGCCCCGGTTCCGAAGAACCGGGGCATGAATGTTAGATATAGAGATTTACCTTGATATCCTGGAATTTATACACGCGACGGCGGGTGGAGAAGGAGTAGAGGTACTCTTTCGCATCCTCAGTGGTCACAGTAAAGGTTCCGAACTTTCGGTAAACGCTCAAATCCCTCATCCCTTGATAGCAGCCTGTCCTGCATTGCAGACAGGTAGGCATTTTTATCCGCAGCCGCGCGGCATAGGGTTGGATACTCTATAACCGCGCCGAAGGCAAGAGGGGAGCAAGTCCCCTCCGCTGCGAAAGAAACAACGGCCTTATTCTTTCGACCTTCCACGGTCATTCCCACATGGGTTGTTTGGTTGCCGTCGAGATTCAGATGCCACTGGAAATTGGTTTTGCCCTCCGGAACAATCTGGGCAACGAATTTGCGGATCAAATCCGGGCTGGGTGTAGGCTGGTTAAGATCCAGAATTTCCTCCAGCGCTGCCTGAATCTTGCTCCACTCCGGCTGGTCCATCTCGATGACGGGATTGTGTGCCTTGGAATCGTATTCCGCTTGCAGATTCTGTAATTCCTTATCCAGCTTCTTGCGCTGATCCAGGAACTCCTGCTTGGTAATTTCTCCATCCGTCCGCATTTCCAGAAGCATTTCCTTCTTGGATTTGATGCGCTCCATACGGCCCACCAGATTGGACAGGGTAGTACCCTGAGGTCTTGATGTTTGCAGGCACTTTCGAATTATATCACAGGTGTGGTCAATCAGTTCCCGCTTGTCTTGGAACACCAGTTCAAGGATCTTCTTGCCCATCAGCTCCAGCTTCCAGTCTGCAATCATAGGCTGATCACAATAGCCGGTATCGTCGGCACCGGCTTTTCTGCGCTGATTGGCAGAGCCGTTGTTCAGAATGTTATAGCACTGATAGCCATAGGTATTGGGCTTATCATCATATTTGTGCCAGACATTTTTACGGAAACTGCAACCACAGGTGCAACGCAGGCGGCTTCCCCAAAGATCTCGGTTTTCCTGAACACAGTGGGTGGTTTTCTTTCCCTTCTTTGCCGAGAAGCTTTCCTTCACACGCCCAGCCTTGATTTCCTGTGCTCGGTACCATTCCTCCGGGGTCACAATGGGAGGAAAATCACCCTCGACACAGATATAGCTGGATTTGTCACGATTGTTGATCCGCTTCTGGTCCAGGTAATTGTTATTGTAGGATTTTCCGTAGGCCATCACACCCATATAGGTCTGATTATTCAGAATACGGGATACCACGCCATGGCTCCACTTGTTGAGTCCGGATGCATTCAGCCGTCCCATTTCTGTCAATCTGTTGGCAATCTTTCCGGTGCCGATCCCTTCGTTCAGATACATCTCAAAAATCATGCGAACCGTTTCTGCCTGATCGGGGTTGATGACATAGGTGCTGCCTACCCGCTCATATCCCAGAATGTTGCCGGAACCGTACAGAGTACCTTTTTCCCGGCTGACTTTCTGACCGGCGCGGACACGCTCGGAAACCTTACGGCTTTCCTCCTGTGCCAGAGTGGCCATGAGGGAAAGCCGCAGTTCGCCGTCACCATCCATGGTCCAGATGTTATCCTCCACAAAGTACACTTCCACACCGATATTTTTCAGTTCTCTGGTATGCACCAGCGTATCCACCGTATTGCGGGCGAAACGACAGACCTCACGGGTCACGATCAAGTCGAACTTACCGGCACGGGCATCTTCCAGCATCCGAAGGAATGCAGGACGCTTCTTTGCCTGGGTTCCGGTGATACCTTCGTCAATATACTTACCTACCACAGTCCAGTTGGGATGGTAGCGAAGCTGATCGTCGTACCATTGCATCTGATTCTCCAGAGCAGAAAGCTGGGCTTCATGCTCCGTGGATACACGGCCATAGAAAACGATATTGCGGGGCCGGTTGCGGTCCAAATAGCCCCAGGGATTTCCCGACTTGCTTGTGTTAATCATAGTCATTACCTCCTTTATAGTTCCATTTTAATAAAAATCAGGCCGCCTGTGAAATGTGCAGCGCATCCTTGACCATTTCCTTGGCAGCCTGTAAAGTTTGATAATTGATGAGTTCTCTTTCAAAAAGAATCTCCATCAGCTTCAAAGCGGCGTAATCCATATCCAGTTCCATGATTACCGCTCCTCTCTGCTGCGCTCACGCTTCCGGTAATAATCGGTGAGCAGCTTCAGAATTGTTTCCTGAATCCGGGTGGCGCTGTAGCTTTTGGGGAAGAATTTCCGCAGATCGTCCACCCGGAAGCTGATTTTGTCCTGTTGGTTGGCCTTGGGTTCCCGGAGGATCCCGAAAATCTTATCGATGTCCAGTTCTCTGGACAGGCTCAGTTTCTTCATCTGGATGGCCTGTGAGAGTGAGGGGGTGCAGTCCTCGCTCTCCATGGTTTCCAGCAAATCCTGTTGTTCCTGCCGGGTTAAGTAGGACAGTTCCACAGCGGGAGTCAGGGCGATTCTGCCGCAGTCCACCATGGTAAGGATTTCGGGGATTAACTCTGTCAGGCGGATAAAACGGCGAACGGTTTCTCTACTGTCCCCGTTTACTTCACCAACCATTTCGTTTGTACGCAACTTCGACACAAGTTGTGTCGAAGTTAAATCTGTGCGTTCTCCCTGCCGACTCATGGCATCCCGCTTCATCTTGTAGGCAAAAGCTTTCTCGCTGGGCAGGATTTTCTCCCGGTGCAGATTGCTGTCCACCAGGGCAATGGCCGCCGCATCCCGGTCCAGGGTATAAATTAAGGCAGGAACCGTTTCGATTCCTGCCTTCTGGCATGCGTGTAACCGCCGATGCCCGGAGATTACCTCATATTCGTTATTTTCCAGCAGACGGACTGTGATGGGTGTCAGCAATCCTTGGGTGAGAATGCTCCACACCAGCTGCTCCATCTCCGCATCATCGGTCACTTTGAAGGGATGCCCTTCGAAAGGGCGCAGCTTTTCGATAGGAAGTTGCGCGGCCTGCACAGTATTCTTGGGATTATTCAATGGCAATGTTCTCCTTTCTCTCGGATTTGGGTTCGTTATAGATCGCAAGGATTTCGGCGGGGATCGCATCCACGGTTTTCCGGAGGGCCTCCACCATATACTGAAGGTCATCCAGTTCCTGCACCTGCTTCTCCAGTTCCAGCTGGCGCAGGGTGCTGCCCTTGCTGCTGTCAACAGTCTTCTTCAGATCCGCAATCTCACCGCGCATCTCCCGGGCAGCGAGGCTGGTTTTCTTCAGCTTGGTCATCAGTTCCTCCACGCCGGGGATGTAGTCCTCCAGCAATGTGGAGATTTCTTTGGACTTTGCTTTGGCATTGATGGCATTCATTTCGGACAGAAGCTGGATCAGCTTGTCCTTCTGCCGGTTCAACCGGGCAGCCTGCTTGAACAGCCGGGGCGGAATATGGGTGCGTCCGGTCTGGCTGGCAGATTCGCCCCGCTCAAAGTCAGGATATTTCTTCACCATGTAGCTCCAGAATTCATCCTGCCACTTGGTCAGCCGCTTCTTGTTGCCGATGATCTCCTTGGCACTGAGCCGTCCATCGGGAGTGATGGGGACAAAGCAAAGGTGCATGTGGGGAGTCTTCTCGTCCACATGCACCACGGCAGAAATATAGGTATCGGGATTCTGCTTGGATTTCATGAATTCCACCGCATGGGAGAAGAATTCACGGATCTCCTTTCGGCTCTTACCCTCAAAGAATTCAGGGCTTGCTGTAATCAGCGCCTCCACAGCGGTGACGCTATCCTTCCGGACCCGGCAACCGGAACTCCGGATGATCTGATTGGCCACCTCCCGGTACTTACCCTGAGGGATCACGGGATGGAAGTTGTGCTTGCTCAGTTCGGTCTTAATGTCCGGATTGCTGTCGTAGCTTTCCTTGGTTCTTTCGTTATGCGCTTCGATTCGGCTCACAGTGGGGCCCTTGTACTTGGCGAAGCGCAGAATCGCATGCTGTGCCTTATTCATCAGGACTCACCTCGCTTTCTCCAGATGATCTCATATCCGAGGACATCGGCAAGTTCCAGAGCTTCCTTGTAGCGCAGGGACTCCCGGCTGAGCTTGGAAGAGAAGTTGGACAGGCTGTCACTCCAGCCGTATTCTGTAGACAGGGCATCAACTACCTCTGCCATGGTAAAGCCCGCAAACATGATCTGGGCCTTGATCTGATTCTTGATATTCATTGTTCGTACCTCCATAAATGTCGTTTGTTAATTGGTGTAATGGTTTTACTGATTCGTGCAATTTCCGGGGGCATGCAAATCCGCTCAGTTTTCTTCCGGCGATGTCCCGGTCATGGACCGCACCTTCTGTTTTCCGAAAAAGAGAAGCAATACTCCCTTTCGCGAAAAAGTGCATGGATTGCGACAGTCAGTTCTCGTTTTCGACAATCGCTTTTCCGTAAAATAAGAGCATAAATGGGGCAACTATTTCGCGGATTCCAATACCCCTTGAAATTACTTCTGCAAAATCAGCTTTTATTGTGATGGTGTAATTGTAATAATTGCAGGGACTCAAGATTTACGCGCCCTTTGCGCCCCAAACGCCCACGGATCAGGGCAGAAAGGGCGCATAGGGCGCATTGCTTTGCTGTTCCTCAAAAAATGCGCCATCCAGAGCACCGGGCTTGTTGGGATCGATCAGCACCAGAATATTGTGGAAACCCCGGTGGTCATCCAGCACATGCTTGGAATACTGGATGCCGTATTTTGCCTGATTCGCAGCCAGGAACTGACTGAAGGATTTTGCCGAGATCGGATTCTCCAGATTATCCTTGCACCAGCGCTTATAGGCAGCATACAGATGGACAGAACGGGAGGCTGTGCCTTCCTCCAGACGGATGTACCCGGTGGAGGCCATAAACTGAACCACATTGTTACTGTCCTCCATGGCTTCCTGCATATTGCTCTTCACCCGGTCGGATTCTGTAAATTTGTAGTCATTGGCGATCAGGCGGTTCAGCCCTTCCAGCATCCAGCGGAATATCCCTTCCGCCTCTGTTTCCAGCTTGTCGGACAGGTAGGGATCGTCAACCCGGGTTGCATCCCGGTCTTTGACAGACAGAATTAACTGCCGCCGGTGAAAACCAAAGGAACGGTCATACAGCGCGGTGAGAGGACCGTTACCGAAGCAGAGAAACCGGCAGTATATGATCCGCTGCTCTCCCTGTTTGCCCTTCCATTCCACATCCATCTTTCCTTCCAGTGTGACCATGGTTTTCAGATAGCTGGTTTCGGGCAGCGCAGCCATTTTCATGTCATCATCCACCATCAGCAGCTTGTACTCCTGATTGGCCCGGAAAAACCGGTTCTTTTCCAGCGACTGAATACTGCCGTTATTCATGTTGTCCCCCAGGATGGAGCGCATCACCAGACCCAGCCGGGATTTGCCTTCGCCGCCGTTGCCGGTGATGACCATCATCTTCTGGGCCTTGTTGGTGGGAAGCAAGCAGTAGCCCATGTATTCCTGTAAGGTGGGAATATCCTCCGGGTACAGCAGATCATTCAGAAAAGCCAGAAACCGCTCCGGTTTGGGTGCATCCTCGTTGTAGGCGACTCTCAGCCGGTTCAGGCAGAATTCCTTCTCATAGGTGTATCGCCCATCCAGAAAGTAAGTGCCGTTGGAAACATGGATACGATCCGTCTGCATGGGCAGGGGTTCTGAGTGGCACATCAGCTTCAGAACATCCACAAGAGATCTCACCACATTGGAGACCTTCTCCGTAACAAAAAACTTGATAGCGTTGAAGATTTCTGTTTCCAGATCCTTCTCATCTTCCACCAGCCCGTCCTTAGTGAAGAACTTGCCCTTGATGCAGATCATCGGATGCTCCTTCCGGAATTCCTCGCAGAACAGGATCTCGTTTACTTTGTGTCCGTCGAACCATTGGGGATACTTGCGTTTTGCGCTCATGCAGCGCACCCCGCTTCCAATACACAATCCAGAAGATATTCTGCGTGGGACAGTTTCCCGCAGGCTTCCACAAATCGGTCTTCCCAAGGTTCTTCCGGATTTTCCGGTGCATACTCCCGCTTCCAGCGGCGGTATCTTTGCAGATTCTCCACCAAAGCAAAAATGCAGGGCGGCTCTTCATAAAGCGGCTCTGCATCAGGTATGGGGATATTCAGTTCCGTAGGAGGTCGGGGATCGATCCCGAAATCCCGGGCCAGCTTGATGGCAGCATCGAGTTTTCCGGTGCAGAAGTATCTTGCTGTGAAATCAATCACATCACCGGATGCACCGCAGGCAAAGCAGTAGTACCGCTTGTCCAGCTTCAGACTAGGATGGTGGTCATCATGGAAAGGACACAGGGCCATTCCTTGCCTGTCCACCGCCAACCCAAAGCTTTCGGCAGCTTGTCTGGTCGTGACCGCTGCCTTGATGGTTTGAAATAGACTCATTTTCTCAACTCCTTAACATATTTCTTCCGGAGCCGAAGAATTCCCACCATCGAAGAAGTCTTCCTCTCCTACTATATTTATGTGGAAATTCGAGAAAAACGGTTAAATCCGCTGACAGCCCAAAATCAAAAAACCTGACATGGCCGGAATGTTCGGAGGTTATGGGAAAGGTCCGCTGTTTTGGACTGAATCCATAATAGAATTCAGTCTGAAAGAACGAAAGAGTCGTGATAAGTTGACAGTTACGAATCGGAATGAAAAAAGTTCTTTATTTTAGAACATGTGTTTGATATAATAGGTAAAAGGGGGTGCGAGCATGGCACAGAAGGTAGATTTGCAGGAACGGCTGAAAATGCGGTTCCTGACTGTGGATTACGATGGAAAGAGCGAAAGCTATGCCGGGCAAACTTACGATGCGGGTACGATTGCCAAAGATATCCTGAACATACCGGATTATATTCTGGAGGAACTTCTGGAACTGACAGAGCCTATGATGAAACTGGTGGACTTTCTGAATAACAATAGAAATCCCAACAGCGCCACCTTGGCTATGATGCTGACTGCCTCCAAAAATGTGTTCCGTGTGGTGGATCTGCTCCGAGATGTGCCACCCTTCTGCTATCAGGACTTTACCTGGCTGGATTCCCAGCTTCCCAAAATCTTTGCTCCGGAAAAAGTCAGGAAGATTCACAAGGAGCGAAAGGAAGAATCCGGGGAACTGTTCCTCCGGGCTATGTGTCTGGTTGCCCAGCTGGGGTTCGGTGTCCGGGATTTTCAGCAGGCGCTGATCCCGCTGGTGGAATCGCTGGACGATGAAGAGGTATCCCGGAATCCGGCAGGCTTTGCACAGCAATTCGATTCTTTCTTCAGGGCTGATGCGGAGCGGGAAAAGCAATGGATGTCTTTTTCCAATGTGTCGGTTGAGTACCTTCCCGGTGATAAAGGCTTGGTCCAGCGGATGCACTATGCGTCCTTTCCCAGCATGTTCCGCTCCAATCTCTATGAAGCCCTGGCAGTGGGCAACGCTCCCAAGCGCTGTCCCATCTGCAACAGATTCTTCCTGACCACCAATGCTCGGCGGCAGATTTATTGCGACGGCTACGCACCGGAAGAATATGGAGAAATCAGTTGCCGTCAGGTTGGCAACCGGCTGGGCAGAGCAGATCGGGAGCAAGCACAGAACAATCCGATTCTCATTCTGTACCACCAGGTTGTGAATGCCATCGACCAGCGGGTATCCCGCGGCACTTTAGATAAAAGCATTGCAGAGAAAGCAAAAGCTCTTGCCAGAGATTACCGGGCCATGGCCATCGCCATACCTGACTATGCCAACAGCGATTATAAAACGGATATGAAGCCGGATGCGCTGATTGAAGAGGTAACCGGAAAATAAAATGGAAGGAGGTGTAAGTCCATGCCCGATTTGGAATTGCAAATTGAAGAAACAGCCGTGCAGCTGACGCAGGAAGATCTTGATATTCTTTCTGCATATTCCTGGGACATGACCGGATACACCTCCCGGTTTGGGTTCTTCTATTTTGGAAATGAAAACGCAGATGTGGAGGGGCTTACGAAATGGCAGGCAGAGCACATCTTCCAGCTGAGACCGGTACCGCCGGGGATGGAAGATGAATTACAGAACATGGAGAAAACCAAACGCATCAATAAGGAGAAGAAAAGGGAGATTCTCAAAAAGAACGAAGCTGTCGGAGATGCTTATCTAACCAGAGCCGTTGAAGAGAAGAATCTTCTTTTCTTAAGCTTCTTCCTCCATGCCTATGAAAGCAGAATCAACAGGCGGGTGTATTCCTTCCTCCGCCGGAACGGTATGGACACATACAATCCTGCGCTGTTTCTGGATATGAAGCTTGCATTACAGGAAGTGCTTTTGAAAAAGCTTCCAACATACGATCCCAACAAGGGAGCTAAATTTTTGACCTACATGTACGAATTTATAGAGGATGCTTTTCTCTCGTTCCGCATGCGGGAGGAATGCTGGACGATCAGTTCGCTGGATATCTACAAAGGTATCCGGCGCATTGCGGCGATCTATAACGCAAATGCCCAGAATGAACAGAAAACCATAAAGCAGTTCTGTGAAGCCACCGGCTGCAAACGGAAAACAGCAGAAAGTTATCTTCTGGAAGCCGTAGGCATCCGGGCACGGCAGGCTGAAGTGATTGTGGACTGGGATGAGAATGAGATCGAAATTATAGAAGATATCATTCCCAGCCGCGTGGGTGACCTGTGCTCTGTTCTCTGGAATCATTGGAAGCTGAAAGCGGTCCGGGAATCCTTTGAAAAGCTGTCATGGCGGGACCGGATGATCCTGCAGGCACGGAATGCCATCTGCCATCACTGCGGCGGTATGCAGCCCATGAAAGAGCGATACACTTTTCTGGAACTCTCCAATTTGATTGGCATCGGTACGGACGACGGTGCGGAGAAGGCATATCATGCTTCGCTGGATCGTTTCACAGCGCAGATGGCTGCGGATAATGTGATCCATGTTGTAGATCTGGTTCTGGAGAAAAAAGAAAAAGCCGCCGCAATCTACCGGTATCAGGCAGACTGCGACAGCGAATGGGGCGAGATCTGTTTTGATTTTGAAAGCAAGCGAGTCCAGATCCGGAAGCTGGCGGAGTGGGACACAACCAAATCCCATCTGTATGCCAAAAAGGCGATCTGTTTCATAGCATTGAGCAAGGAACTTCCGGAGGAAAAGAGAATTGTTTTTACAAGAAAATAGGATGTGTTGCTGCTGCAAGACGGGGGTGTGATATACCTCTTGCTCCCCCGGTGATGCCGCTCCGCTACAAGAATTTCTCACAAAATTCTCTTCGCTGCGCCGCACCACCTACACCCGAACAGCCGGATTTCGCGTAAGCGAATCCAGAAATTTCCCGTTCCGGAGGGACGCAAAATCCGTCTGTTCTGTGGGTATCTCAAAGCGCTTGTTCTTCCACCGACCAACCCCTTTGAGTCACTCACGGTCGCAAAAGGTATAACACACTAGACTTTACACCGTAAAATCGTGTGCCAACAGGGCGCTTTCACCCCTATTGGAAACCCCGAATCACACCATCCGCAGATGGCGTGCAATGCGCAACCGCCGTAGGCGGCTCTTAGCGCATGCAAAGGAATCTGCCATCCCTTTGAAATCCCAGCCCGTTTTGGAATGTGTATATACAAACCGGAAAAACGGTGTTTGCATCTACACATTCCAAAACGCAAAAATCCCCACAGTCGATCCTCCGGTAAGGAGAGGAAAGACTGTGGGGATTTTGGGTGTCGCATTCATAGATCGGGGGATATTCATGCATCAAATAGTGCAAACACCCCAAGCAACGCGGCCGGGGGTGTTCGCTTTGAACAGAAAGAGGTGATATATAGAAACGGGAAGAGGTGACAACCCGGTTTCTTTTCGATATTGCCTCCTGATAGCTGCCCGGGACTCGCATCCGGGACAGCTACCGTGTTACGGAGGTCATGGAAACGGGCTTAATGGCTAACCCGAAACCAGTTCATTTATCCAGCTTCTTTTTCCGGGGGCTGGTCTTTTTTGTGGCCTTCTTTACAGGCTTTTCTTGTACAGAAGCTTCTTCTTTCACTTCCTCTTTTTGAGGAAACTGCTTGATCTCCCCTTCCCGCAGCACCATGGCTGTACGGGCAGGAAGATACAGAGAAACGGAGGATGCGCCATTTTCGTCGATCTGAACGGGATAAGTGCCGTGATTGATCTGGCCCCAGCCGCCATACTTCCAGTCATCAGTAGTGAATGCAACTTCGTAATCGGCGTAGTTAGGGATGCTGACCTTCACATCGGTATAAGAATTGCTGGGGCTGAAATTGAATGCAAACAGAAGACCCTTGCGATAGAAGACAATGACCTGACGATAAGGATCGCTGTAACGCAGATCACCCATCTTCTGCTGGAACATATCCGCTGCCTTGGTAACAGCGATCATATCCTTGTCAAAAGCATTCAGATACTGGTACTTCAGATCGGTATTGTCCGGCAGGCTCCACTGACGGCGGCAGTAATGGAAACTCCAGCCGTTACCCTCTCTGGGGAAATCGATCCATTCGGGATGGCCGAATTCATTACCCATGAAGTTCAGGTAAGCCTCACCGCCGCCTGCGATGGTGTACAGACGAATCATCTTATGCAGCGCAATGGCACGGTCAATGGTATCGTTATGGCAATCACGGTGCATATCCGTGTACATAGCTGCATCTGCCAGACGGAAGATCATGGTCTTGTCGCCAACCAGAGCCTGGTCGTGGGATTCTACGTAAGCCACCGTGTCTTC
>ERZ808026.151-NODE-151-length-14055-cov-3.239519_pt1 | contig 14055 bp, 15 predicted proteins | sample MGYA00380182_ERZ808026 | MGnify/ENA primary metagenome ERZ808026 (study PRJEB31490, sample SAMN06133376) | cow dung metagenome | isolation source: H9 | host: cow | place: China: Chengdu | collected 2015-05 ... | reverse complement strand
GATGTTATGATGCAGATTAAAGGAAAGAGCATCAAACTGCATGCTTTTTTAAACGATGTGAAACCGGCATCGTTCCAGAATGGAGAGCTGATTCTTCGTTTTGGCCAGCAGTATGGATTCCATCATAAAATGGTGAATCAGGAGGAAAATATCCGTATCATCAGTCAGGTGGTAACGCAGCTGACCGGGCAGCCGGTAAAAGTGAGCGTGGAGCTGGAAAACGAAGACGGTTATATTAAGCAGGAATTGACATTAGTGGATGAAGCGAAAAAATTATTTGGCGACATCCCGATTGAAATCATTTAAGCAATTGTTTTTAATTGATTTATAAATATCTATTTTCAGGAGGATTTTAAAATGGGTGCAAATATGCAGAAAATGATGAAACAGATGCAGCAGATGCAGGCAAAAATGAACAAATTACAGGAAGAACTGGCGCAGACTCCGGTAGAAGCAACTGCTGGCGGCGGCGTTGTAAAAGTTGTAGTAAATGGCTCCAATGAAGTACTGTCCGTGGAAATCAAACCAGAAGTATTAGATCCAGACGATCCAGAAATGGTACAGGACCTGGTAATGGCAGCTGTAAACGAAGCGCTGCGTAAAGCACAGGATATGGTTAATACCGAAATGGGCAAACTGACTGCAGGTATCAAAATGCCTGGCGGTATGGGCGGTCTGTTCTAATGAGCAGCAGTTATTCGGATGCTCTTGGCAATCTGGTAGATCAGCTGGCAAAACTGCCGGGCATCGGGCGAAAATCAGCGCAGCGGCTGGCTTTTCACATTCTGAAGCAGCCTGACAAAGAAGCGCGACTTCTGGCTGGCGCTATCATAGAGGCGAAGGAAAAAATCCATTACTGCAGGCTGTGCTATAATCTGACCGATCAGGATTTATGTCCGATTTGCAGCAGCCCGAATCGGGACACTTCTCTTTTGTGTGTAGTGGAAGATGCCCGTGATGTTATGGCGCTGGAACGTGCCGGACAGTTTCATGGCTTATATCATGTTCTGCATGGTGCAATTTCGCCGATGGACGGAATTGGGCCGGAACAGTTAAAGGTAAAAGAACTCCTTCAGCGTTTGCAGGAACATCCTGCTCAGGAAGTGATTATTGCGACCAATACCAGCATTGAAGGCGAGGCAACAGCGATGTACCTTAGTAATCTGCTGAAGCCGTTAGGTGTGAAAGTAACCCGTATTGCACAGGGTTTACCGGTAGGCGGCGATATCCAGTATGCAGATGAGATTACGCTGGCTAGAGCGTTTGAAGGTAGATGGGAAATATAGAAATAAGACGCAGTTTTTGCGTGTGCCCGGATGTCACTCGCAAAATTGCGTCTATTTTTATAGCTTGCGATAGTGTATACTTAAATGGAATAAAGATTACTTGCAGTGAACGGGGTGATAGATGTTGAAATTTCAGATTATTACAGTGGGTAAGCTGAAAGAAAAATATCTGAAAGATGGTATCAATGAATATCTGAAACGGCTGCAGCGATATGCGGTTGTAGACATTGTGGAAGTTGCCGACGAACAGACGCCGGATAATGCTTCTGAGGCGGAGGAACTTCAGATTAAGGCTAAAGAGGCGCAGCGAATTCAGAAATACATCAAAGACGATACGTATTTAATTGCGCTGGCTATTGAGGGGAAAATGTTTACTTCGGAACAGCTGGCAGAGAAAATTGAACAGCTGGGGGTTGGCGGCAAGAGCCACGTGACGATGGTGATTGGCGGTTCTTTAGGGCTGGATGATGCTATTTTAAAACGAGCGGATTTATTATTATCCTTTTCAAAGATGACCTTCCCGCATCAGCTGATGCGACTGATTTTAGTGGAACAGTTATATCGCAGTTATCGGATTATTAAAGGGGAACCATATCACAAATAAACGGAATCTAAAAGAGGTGTACGTATGGATCGAAAAACATTTATGCTTGGTGCTTTTCTGGCACTGCTTCCTGGTGTTTTATGGGGGCTTTCCGGGGTGTTTGGCCAGTATCTGTTTCAGCAGCGGGGTATCAGTGCTGAATGGCTGGTAACCACCCGCCTTTTAATTTCGGGGAGTTTGATGTTAATTATCAGTTTTGCCGGGAGCCGGGAAAAAACACTGGCGATATTTAAAGACAAAACGGATACTCGCCGACTGGTGATTTTTGCTATCTTCGGGTTAATGGCAGTACAGCTCACATATTTTGTGGCGATCGCCAAATCCAATGCACCGACTGCGACCATTCTGCAGTATGTGTTCCCGGTTATGATTGTACTATATACTGCACTGCGCAGTCACAAGCTGCCAAATGCAAAAGAGGTTGTAGCCGTTATTTTGGCCATGGTGGGGATTTTCTTATTAGTTACTCACGGTAATCCTGGCACATTAAATATTACGGTAGAGGCATTAATCTGGGGCTTAACTTCTGCAGTAGCGATGGCCTTTTATACGATGTATCCGGGTAATCTGCAAAAACGATGGGGCTCACCGGTTGTAGTAGGCTGGGGGATGCTGTTTGGCGGTATTGCACTGAACTTTTATCATCCGTTCTGGGCATTTACCGGCGATATTGACCTGATGGGCTTACTGATGATTGCCTTTATTATTCTGTTTGCTACCTTCGGTGCATTTTATATTTATCTGGTTAGCGTTACCATGATTGGTGCTACTTATGCCAGCCTGTTTGCCTGCATTGAGCCGCTGGCTTCGGCGTTTTTCTCGGTAGTAGGATTAAACCTGGTGTTTAATTCCATGGACTGGATTGGTGCAGCGCTGATTATGATTACGATGTTTCTGTTATCGTGGAAAACTGGTGAAAAATAACGAAAAAATGCAAAGATTGTGTTTTCAATTGCGGTATACGGGGTAAGATATCTTCAGAAAGCAAACTTGAACATTTTCAGGAGGTATATAGATATGGATGTAACAGCATTATTTAAATTAGGTTATGGTTTATATGTAATTGGTACCGAGGTGGATGGACAGTTATCCGGCTGCACTGCAAACAGTGTTATGCAGATTACTTCTGATCCGGTACAGATTGTAGTTGGGCTGAATAAAGCCAACTATACCAATGAAATGATTCACAAAAGCGGTAAATTAACAGTTTCTATTCTGGATAAATCGGCCGAAATGGATTTAATCGCAAACTTCGGGTTCCAGAGCAGTCGCACTGCAGACAAGTTCCATACAAGTGGTCAGCCATTTGTAGTGGACGGCCAGCAGGTTCCATATTTAAGCGAGCACACCAGTGCAGTGTTATCTGCAAAAGTTGTTAATACAGTGGATTGTGGCACCCATACTCTGTTCCTGTGTGAAGTTGTGGATGCCCAGGTACTGAGTAAAGAAGAACCAATGAGCTATGCATACTATCATAGTGATGTGAAAAATAAAAAGAAAGCGGAATCTGCTGCTCCGGCAGAACAGTGGAAGTGCAGTATCTGTGGTCATGTACACGACGGTGCACTGCCGGAAGATTTTGTTTGCCCGCTGTGTAAACAGCCAGCGAAAGTGTTCCAGAAAGTAGAGGCGCCAAAAGAAAGCTGGAAATGCAGCATCTGCGGCCATGTACATGAAGGTCCGCTGCCGGAAGACTTCGTATGTCCACTGTGTAAACAGCCGGCAAAAGTATTTGTAAAACAGTAAATATCTCAGCACATAAGCCATAAAAAAAGAGCACAGACCCGAAAAGCGGTCTGTGCTCTTTTTGTGTATCTTAGCCCGGCATTCGACTGAGGTTGCCGAACTTAGTGAATTCTTTGCGGAAACTTAAATCTACGGAGCCGGTAGCACCGTTTCTGTGTTTTGCGATAATGATTTCTGCCTGCCCTTTTTTGTCGGAATCTTCGTTATAATATTCATCGCGGTAGATAAACATAACGATATCGGCGTCCTGCTCTAAGGAACCAGATTCACGCAGGTGGCTCAGGCTTGGTTTTTTTTCGGTACCCTGCTCTACCGAACGGCTTAACTGGGATAAAGCAATAATCGGAATATCCAGTTCTCTTGCCAGAGCTTTGAGACTTCGGGAAATCTGGGATACTTCCTGCTGACGGCTTTCGATACGGCCGGTACTGCCCATGAGCTGCAGGTAATCGATAATAACCATAGAAAGCCCCTGTTCCGCTTTTAAGCGACGGGCTTTCGCGCGCACTTCACGTACAGAAATGGCTGGTGTATCGTCAATATAAACCGGTGCTTCGCCTAAAGGAGCAATAGCGTTTACCAGACGAATCCAGTCATCGCCGAAAATACGGCCGTTGCGTAAGGTTTGCTGATCAATTTCGGCCATGGAGGAAATCATACGGTTTACCAGCTGTTCTTTGGACATTTCGAGACTGAAAATAGCTACGGGCTCTTTGGTAATCATAGCGGCATTTTGTGCCATGTTGAGGGCAAATGCGGTTTTCCCCATCGCCGGACGGGCCGCCAGAATAATAAAGTCGGATTTCTGCCAGCCGGATGTAATGCGGTCTAAATCAATAAATCCGGAAGTAAGACCGGTCAGACCTTCTTTTTTCTGAGCCAGAATCTCCAGCTGGTTTAATGTCTGGCCAATGACTTCGGAAATCGGTGTTAAGCCGGAACGGGTTCGCTTTTGCGAAATTTCCAGCACCATGCGTTCCGCATCATCCAGAATTTTTTCGGTTTCCTCGGTATCATCGTAACTGCGGTTGGAAATGTTGCTGGCAATGCTGATTAAATCGCGCAGCACGGCTTTTTCTTTTACAATGCCTGCGTAATGTACAATATTCGATGCACTGCCAAGGGAGTTGGCAATCTGTGCTACGTAGGCCATACCGCCTGCTTTTTCCAGATTGCCGTCTTTATCAAGCTGTGCTGTGATCGTAACTAAATCGATTGGCACGCCCTGTTCATTCATTTTTCGCATGGTGGCAAAAAGCACACCATGGTCATGACGATAAAAATCAGATTCTTTTAATAAAGGGATAACTTCTAAAATTGCATCCCGGTCGTTAAACATGGCCGCCAGTACAGCCTGTTCTGCTTCCAGACTCTGCGGCAGCATTTTGTCATTCGTAAATTCAGCCATAGCGCGGCCTCCTTGTAAACAGTTTAGATATAACCATTATACACAGCGTTGAACAGGTTTGTAAATGAAAAAGAGAAGCATAGTAAATGAGAATTTGCGAATTGAATCGTGTAGCAGATATGCTATAATAAAAGGCAAAGATTTGATTTGGAGTGAGTGCTATGACAAAGACTGATACAAGCTGGAATACAGAAAAACTAGAGCAGATTGCAGCTGCATTGCGTGAGGCTGATCAGATTCTGGTTGGGATTGGCGGAGGTTTTAATCAGGCGGCAGGGGTCAAAGAACTTCCGCTGGATAAAAAACTGACAGGGGATCAATACTGGCCATTCTGGATGCCATATATTAAGGAACAGCGGCTGAATAAAGAGGTGCCGGAATTATACAAACAGCTGGCAGAACTTCTGAAAGGAAAAGACTATTTTATCATCGACAGCAATCCGGATGGTTTCCTGTACTATAGTGGTCTGGAACTGGCACGTATTTATAAGGCGCAGGGCGATATGGCCCGTGTGCAGTGCAGTAAAAACTGTCAGAACCACAGCTGGATCGGGAAACAGTTCTTCAGCAAAGTAGAGGAGGACCCGTCCTTTGTACCAGTATGTCCGCATTGCGGTGCACCGCTTGTGATGAATGTCTATACCGGAAGCAAGTTCTGTGATGAACCGTACCAGGAAAAAAACAGCGCCTATTTCCGTTTTATCAACGGTTCTGCCCGTAATAAACTGGTTATTCTGGAACTGGGCGTAGGCTACACCATGCCGGAACTGATCCGTTTCCCGTTTGAACAGATTGTTATGAATCACAAACAGGCAACACTGGTTCGCATTAATACGATGCATCCGCTTTGTGTAGAAGAAAACCGAAGCAAAGCAATTTGTGCAGGGGTTAATATTAGTGAAGCTCTGCCGGCACTGGCAGCACATAAATAAGGCACAATACGTGAAGAAACACACAAAAAGCCGGGACATATCAAAATGTCCCGGCTTTGCTATTTACAGTTCATTCTCAGGGAAATTATTATTTACCCATTTTTGCTTCTACGGCTGCTTTCAGTAAAGCAACGGTACCATCAACACCTAACAGCCCACTGTTAATCATTAAGTCCTGACCTTCAACACGGCCCCATTTCATTTCGCTGTAGAACTGATAGTAAGCGCGACGCTGTTTGTCAACTTTTTTGATTAATTTTACAGCTACATCACGATCTGCAATACCGTGACGGCTCATAATGCGGTTGATACGTTTTTCAACATCTGCGTAAATGAATACACGGATAACATTTTCGCGATCTTCCAGTACGTAGTTTGCGCAACGGCCAACGATAACGCAGTTTTCAGTATCTGCTTTTTCTTTAATCAGATCAGACTGCATTTTAAATACGCGGTCATTTAAAGAACCTGGATCGATAGATGGTGGATAATAAGGTGCGAACAGAGGGTTCGATGCAGATTCGTCTGCTTTCAGCAGAACCTGTTCGTCGATACCGCTTTTTTCCGCAACAATTTTTAATAAATCCTTGTCATAGAAAGAGAAACCTAATTCTTTAGCGAGTTTCTGGCCGATTTCGTGGCCGCCACTGCCGTATTCACGTCCGATTGTAATAACCATGTTAGCCATATTAATTCCTCCTGCTGTTATAAAATAAATAATGATAAAATAAGGAAGGATAAAAATTTCTATTCCTTTGTGATTATTATAACATACATATAAACGAATGAAAAGTATTTCTTGCAATGTTATGACATAAAAAAGATTTTATGCAGGGCATTTTTTGTAACATGGAGAATAGTATCATGATATAATATATATGAACCTAACAGTATTATAATGATATGATGCGATAAAATAAAAGGTGTACAGAAGAATGTGAGTGATTGATAATGCCAGGTCTGGTTCTGGAGGGTGGAACATTTCGCCCTATTTTCAGCGCAGGTGTAATGGATGCGCTGGTGAAACATGATATTATGTTTCCGTATTGCATTGGTGTATCCGCCGGAATTACCGACGGGTTTTCCTATGCATCCCGTCAGATTGGACGTAATCTTGAAATTTTACGGCAATACCGGAATGATAAACGATATCTGGGGGCAGGGAATTTTCTGAAATGCAGAAGTCCTTTCGGGATTGAATTCGTTTTTGAAGAGATTCCAAACAGGCTGATTCCTTTTGACTGGGAAGCGTTTGCAAAATATGAAGGGACCTTTCTTGTGGGGGTAACCAATGCCCGTACCGGGAAAAGCGAATATCTGGATGGCAAACAGCTGGACAAAAAGAACACGATGGTAAAAGCCACCTGCGCCATTCCGCTGATGTTTCCAGAGGTAAAAATCGGTGGCGAGGTATATTATGATGGCGGTATCTGTGATCCGATTCCTGTGCGAAAAGCACTGGCTGACGGTAACGAGAAGCTGCTGATTGTGCTGACGCGCCCAATTGGTTATGAGAAAAAACTGGGTACAAGCAATAAGCTGGCTGTTCGTGCCTTAAAACGAAAATATCCGAATCTGGTGAAGCCGCTTTTAACAAGACATGAAACTTATAATGAAACGGTTCGGTACTGCGATGAACTGGAACGGCAGGGTAAGGCTATTGTACTGCGTCCGGCCGAAGAAGGTATTATTGACAGTATGGAAAAAGACGTGAATAAGATTGTAGCCAGCTATGAATATGGATACCGGCTGGCAGAAAAGCGCATAGATGAAATTGCTGCATTGTTTTAAGAGAGAAGGAAGTGCAGAAAGAAATGCAGAGACAAGAAGGACAGAATGAAGAAAACAGACAGAAAGAACTGCTGTTTCTGGTAAATCCAAAAGCCGGGAAAGCAGAAATCCGGAATAATCTGCTGGATGTGATTGACCGGTTTGTGCAGAAAGAATGGAAAGTGGAAGTGCGTACCACCCAGTATTCCGGGGAAGTGACCGATATTATCCGGGAAAAGGGCCATGCGTATGACATGGTAGTATGTTCCGGCGGGGACGGTACTTTAAACGAGGCGGTAAACGGGCTTTTGCATAGTGAGGGCAAACCGGTGCTGGGATATATTCCGGCCGGGACCACCAACGATTTTGCGGTGAGTCTGAATCTGCCGCGAGAAGTGCACCATGCAACAGAGGCCATTGTAAATGGGCAGCCTTTTGTGTGCGATGCGGGGAAATTTAACAATCAGTATTTTGTATATGTTGCGGCGTTTGGGATGTTTACGGAAGTAAGTTATTCTACACCGCAGCCGATGAAAAATATGCTGGGGCGTGTAGCGTATATTCTGGAAGGGATTAAATCGCTTGCCGAAATCAAAACCTATCCGCTTACCATTGAACATAACGGCGAAACCATCATCGGGGAGTTTTTATTCGGGATGGTATCCAACTCTATTTCCGTTGGCGGCTTCAAAATGGGGAAAACGGGTGAGGTATCCATGAACGATGGCCTGCTGGAAGTTCTGCTGGTGAAAAAACCACGTAATCTGGCAGAGCTGCAGAGTGCGGTTGCTGCACTTTTGCGTAATGATTTAACGAATCCGTGCCTTTATGCGTTCCATACCAGTGATTTACGGATGTTTTCCAGTGAGGATATTTCCTGGACACTGGACGGAGAAGATGGTGGAAATCTGCGGGAGGTGCGAATTGGAGTTATTCCATCGGCATATACGATTATGGTGCCTAATTATGAGGAGCACTGGGCGAAATCCAGAGCGGAAATCAATCGGGTGGCAGAAAAACTGTAACGATATACCGTATAGAATTGTATGACATAAAAATAGAACCGGCTGTTGCAGAATATGCAGCAGCCGGTTTTTTGCTGGTTTCATGATTGCTATGGATATATGATTAAATATAATACAGAAGCGATGCAAACGATGGCAGCAGAAGACCGATGGAAATCATTGCAACCAGAATGATTAAAAAGGCTTTCTGCAGTTTACTCTGTTTATCTCGGTTGAAATACATCGTAGCGCCTCCTGTTATTACCCTCTGAAGTATTCTTCAATACCGTGCATAACGGCACCGCCGTCGCCAACAGCTGTGGTAACCTGACGCAGTTTTTTCTGGCGAACGTCTCCGACAGCAAATACACCAGGTACGTTGGTAGCCATTTCTTCGTCAGTGATGATATAACCCTGTTCGTTTACTTCCAGTTCTGCAGGCAGGAAGGAAGCGTTTGGCAGGTAGCCTACGAAGATGAATACACCGTTTACATCCAGTGTACTGGTTTCGTCGGTTTTTTTGTTGCGCAGTTTCAGCTGGGTTACTTTATCCTCCCCAACGATATCATCTACTACAGTGTCGTAAATGATAGTCAGTTTTTCGTTTGCAAATGCACGGCTCTGTGCCAGTTTATTAGCACGCAGTTCATCACGGCGATGAATCAGAGTAACGCTGGAGCACATTTTTGTTAAGTACATTGCTTCTTCAACAGCTGTGTCGCCGCCGCCTACAACTGCTACCGGCTGGTCACGGAAGAAGAATCCGTCGCAGGTTGCACAGTAGGAGACACCGCGGCCGCGCAGACGGCCTTCGTTTGCAACACCCAGTGTTCTTGGTTTTGCGCCGGATGCAATTACCACTGCTTTTGCTTCGATGGTCTGTTTATCAGTGATTACTTTTTTGATATCACCAGTTACATCCATGGACTGTACCTGTTCGTAAATCATTTCTACGCCGAAGGTCTGGGTCTGTTCAAAGAATTTCATCATCAGTTCCGGACCGGAAATCCCTTCCGGGAACCCAGGATAGTTTTCAATCATATCGGTGGTGGCAGCCTGACCGCCAGGAACCCCGTGTTCTAAGATGGCAGTTTTATAACCTGCACGGGCAGCATAAATCGCTGCGGTCATACCGGCCGGGCCGGCACCGATAACTAATACTTCATACATAAAAGCATCCTCCTTATATAAATAGCTATTTGTTTTTAATCGTTTACAATATGTTAATCATAGCATAAAAAATGCGCGGGAGCAATTCCCGCGCATTTAATTTCGTAGTTTGATTTGATTGCAATTCTTTATCTGTCACTTATTTCAGATAGTTTACAGGGTTTTTGGTACTGCCGTTTACAATTACTTCGAAATGTAAGTGCGGACCTGTACTTCTGCCTGTGTTACCGGAACGGGCAATCTGCTGACCGCGAGCTACCTGATCGCCAACTTTACAGTTGTAAGCGGATAAGTGGGCATATCTTGTTTTCATGCCGTTGCCGTGGTCTACAACAATGCAGTTCCCATAAGCGTAATAATAACTTGCCAGTACAACTTTACCACCGGCAGCTGCGTAAACTGCATCACCGGTTCTTGCAGAAATGTCAATACCGGAGTGGAAGCCGCGGCTTCTAGTACCGTATGGAGAAGTGATTTTGCCATTTTTTGGCCAGCTCAGCACGCCGCTGCTGTTTGCAGCACGGGAGGAGATTTTAATAGATGCAGTCCCTTTGCTTACTACTTCGGTTACAGGTTCTGCAATAACCACTTCGTTTAATGCAACTTTCTCAATGGTTGCACCGTTGCTTTCTTTTACTTCGTAAGTTACTTTCTTTTTACCGTCAGCACCTTTGGTGATAACTTTGGTTTCACCTTTTAACAGGTTTTTGTTGTCTTTGTATTCGGTTGCGTGAGCAATTGCTTCTTCAACAGTTACTTCTTTGGTTACCACAACGCTTACCAGCGGTTCCAGTTTGGTTAAGGAGATTTCCTGACCAATCTGCAGTTTTTCCGGAACGATATTCGGGTTCAGAGCCTGCAGTTCGGATACGGATAAGTTGTTGTTGTGTGCGATGGTCCAGAAGGATTCGCCTTCTGCAACTTTGTGCAGCTGTACAGCCTGTTTGCCGGCTGCGATTTTTTCCAGCACTTTTTCCGGAGATGCAATTTCAGAAGCTTTTACATTACCGGCTTCGATGGTTACTTCCTGCAGGAAGTCTACCGATTTTACAACAGCATCACCAGCATTTGCGGTTGCCTGTTCTTTTAACTTGTCCAGAACTTTCTGCGCATCTGCTTCAGATGCCAGAGCCAGCTGAACATCGCCGTTGTTTACATTTAACATAGCACCAGGTGCCAGCCATTCTACGTTTTCTTCGATTAAAGCGTTCAGTTCTTCATCGCTTAATTTATCGGAGAAGAAGCCATGGGATGCTTTGGTTTCTACGGTGTTGTAGGAAGCAGTGATTTCCAGACCGGTTTCCTGCTGAGCTTTTTCTTTAGATGCATTCAAAGCTTTGTTCAGCGCGGTTGTCGAGCTGATCTGCCCCATGTCTTTCCCGTCGATTACCACCGAGTAGGAGGTTGTCATAGAGAAGGTACATGCAAATAAGATGAGAACAGCAATTGCGATGCCGCCCAGGAAATACTGTTTCGAGCCTTTGCTTTCAAAAAAATCAACTAAATCTTTGAACTTTGCCGTCAGATTGTTCATACGTTACGCAGATAAAATATCTGCTATCCGCCACCTTTCTTTTCGTTGGAGTTCTTATCTTCAATTGTGTAAGTCTATATACGATAATAGAAGAAAAACCAAATGTAGATTTGCGCAACCTGCTAATCACGCGACCTTATTCTAGCATAATTCAAAGCAAAGGGGAAGAAAAATGAAAGTTTTGTAACCTGACTGTAACTAAATGGGCACAATCGGTTTGCATTTTTGCGGGAAGCCTTTTCAGAAGTGGATGATATCGAAAGATTTCAGACAAAAACAGGAGTTTTCTTTGGCTTTCGAGTGGAAATATGATAAAATGCAGAAGGATATAGGTAGGTGAAAGCAAGGCGGACACCGAAACAATTATACAGAACAAAAAATTAAAACAGTCATGATAGAAAAAGGAGTTAGAATAATGAGAAGAGTTTCTTTACAACAGCTGAACTGGGAACAGTACCAGGCAGATTTTAATGCTCTGGCTGCCATCGGTCAGAATGCAGAAGGCGGTATGGATCGTCTGGGCTATGGCGAAGCTGATCAGGCAGCGCACAAGCTGCTGGCAGATATGGCAGTAGAGGCTGGTTTTGAAGTAAAATGGGACGGTGCAGGCAACTTATGGATTACCCGTCGCGGTGAGGAAGACGGCAACCCGGATTTTCCTCCAATTCTGTTAGGGTCCCACATGGATACTGTTCCGAATGGCGGCAAATATGATGGTCTGTTAGGTGTTATGACAGCGTTTCATGCAATGCGTCTTCTGGACAGAGTTCCGCAGCGTCGTACCGTTACATTAATCGTGTTCCGATGTGAAGAATCCAGCCGTTTTAACTGCGCAACCATCGGCAGTAAGCTGCTGGCAGAACAGCTCACTGGTGAAATGCTGAAACGCTATGTCGATAAAGATGGAATCAGCGCTTATGATGCGATTCGTGAGTTAGGCGGCAGCCCGGATAATCTGTATCTGGAACGTCAGTATATCAAAGACTCTTTTGGTTTTATCGAAATGCATATTGAACAGGGTCCAGTTCTGAATGACCGCAGAACTGACATCGGTATTGTGAGCCACATCGCAGCACCGCATCGTTTCCGTATTACTGTAGAAGGTGCTGCAGCTCATTCTGGCGCATGCCCAATGGATGCCCGCCAGGATGCTTTGACCGGCGCAGCAGAGATTATTCTGGCAGTAGAACGCCTGGGCCGTCAGTACGCTGAAAAACGTATTGTGGCAACAGTTGGCAAATGTGATGTTGTAAACGGTGCAATGAACATTGTACCTGGTAAAGTAGAATTATATGTAGACATCCGTGGGATTGATCGCGAAGTAATCAGCGAAGTCGTAACCAAACTGCATCAGGAAATGTCCGCAATTGCTTCCAGCCGTAATCTGCGCATTGACCCTGCGATTCTGAGTCAGGAAACACCGGTTAAACTGGATGATGATATGGCAGAATTTCTGGTTGAACAGTGTCTGAAAAACATGCTTACCTTCCTGCACATGACAAGCGGTGCCGGTCATGATACCATGTATATGGCAAAACTGACCCGCTCGGCGCTGTTCTTTGTACCATGTGAAAAAGGCATCAGCCATAATAAAGAAGAAGCGGTTGCTGATGATGCGGTACAGAATGGTCTGCGTCTGATGTTTTCAACTCTGGTGCGCATCTGCACACTGGATCCGCAGGAAGAACGTGAAAAAGCAGAAATGGATCGCATGTTACTGGAAGAAGCATATCAGTAACAAGCACTTAATGTAAGAAACAGTTAGTTAATGGTGTAATGAAAAAATAATGAAGCAGTATTAAAGGCTCATTCGGCAGAGAAAGAAACGGAGGTGAGGCCGATGCATACCAGAAAACTGTCCGGCGGCTCACAGGAAGCCCTTCAGGAGGCGGCAGAACTTCTGCAATCCGGTGAAGCGGTGGCCTTTCCTACGGATACGGTGTATGGCCTTGGTGCTCATGCACTGGATGCCGATGCAGTACAGAAAATATATGAGGCAAAAGGACGGCCTTCGGACAAGCCGTTAATTATTCTGATTCATGAGAGAGCACAGCTGGATTCGGTTGCATCTTATATTCCGGAGGAAGCGGAAAAACTGATAGCCGCTTTCTGGCCGGGGCCTCTGACTCTGGTGTTTCGAAAACAGCCGGGTGTGATACCGGATTATGTAACGCGCGGGCTGGAAACGGTTGCGGTGCGTATGCCGAATCATCCGGTGGCGCTTGCGTTATTACAGCTGGCGGATATACCGGTTGCTGCACCGAGTGCGAACCTCTCAGGCAATCCAAGTCCAACAACGGCTGCTCAGGTAGAGAGTGAACTCTCCGGCCGGATTGCAGCGGTGGTGGATGGCGGTGTCTGTCAGGTAGGGGTGGCATCAACGATTCTGGATGTCAGCAGAGATGTGCCGGTTATTTTGCGTCAGGGAACGATAACAAGAGCACAGCTGGAGCAGGTTATCGGCAAGCCGGTTCTGGATGGCACGGTATCGTGAATCAGATGCACAGCTTAGAAAGCAGGGGATAAGGATGAAGCTTTTATTTGTCTGCACAGGGAACACCTGCCGCAGCGCCATGGCAGAGGCTGCTGCAAAACATATTA
>ERZ808026.150-NODE-150-length-14056-cov-3.739323_pt1 | contig 14056 bp, 9 predicted proteins | sample MGYA00380182_ERZ808026 | MGnify/ENA primary metagenome ERZ808026 (study PRJEB31490, sample SAMN06133376) | cow dung metagenome | isolation source: H9 | host: cow | place: China: Chengdu | collected 2015-05 ... | reverse complement strand
GGTTACATGTCTATTGGTGTAGGTTATACCATACCATTCCAAATGTTTGCTGCTCCATGGGTAGAAGCAGAAAAGTTGGCCAAGAACTTGAATGCCCTGAATGTACCGGGTATCGTGTTCCGTCCAATGTACCTCAAGCCATTCTACAGTGTAGGTAAGGGTGAATTATTGCAAGGCGTACAAGTTCACATCATGGATGTTCAAAAAGCACCATTGAGCGATATCCAATTTTTAGTCATGCAAGAGATTGCTGTTCTCTATCCAGACAGAGCCGTATTCGACCATGCTGACCAAAAACGCTTCAGAATGTTCGACTTGGTATGTGGTTCAAAGTTTATCCGCGAACAGTTTACCAAGACCAATCGTTGGGAAGATATCCGCAACTATTGGTACAAAGACGTAGAAAATTTCCGTAAATTGTCGAAAAAATATTATTTGTATAAGTAATGAAAGAGAGTAACTATATGGCTTTCCTGAAGGATGCTGCCGAATTCATTCCACAGGAAAGAATGTATACCGACGAACTACGCCGGTTAGCATGGGGTACGGATGCCGGTTTTTACCGATTGATTCCTCAAGTTGTCATTCGTTCTCAGGATGAAGAAGAAGTATCACGCTTACTCAAACTGTCAGACCGCTATCAATTGCCCGTAACATTTAGAGCAGCAGGAACAAGTTTGTCAGGACAAGCCATTAGTGACTCTATACTAATCGTTGCAGGAAAGCATTGGGAAAAATTCCATGTATCCGATGATCACAAACAAATTACGTTACAACCGGGTATCATTGGGCAACGTGTTAATGAAATACTGGCTCCTTTTGGACGAAAATTCGCTCCAGACCCAGCCAGCGTAAAAAGTGCGATGGTGGGGGGGATTGTGATGAACAATGCTTCCGGTATGAACTGCGGTACCCATGCCAACAGTGATAAGGTCATGGTATCAGCACGTATTGTTTTAACAGACGGAACAATACTCGACACAGGCGATCCTATCAGCAGAGCTTCTTTCGAAGCAACCCACCCCGAGTTTATCCGCCGCATCGGTGAATTACGGGATGAAATCCGTGCCAACAAGACATTGACCGAGCGTATCCGTTACAAATATTCCATTAAGAATGTAACAGGCCTCAACATACAACCTTTTATTTGTTTCGACAATCCTTTCGATATCATTGCACACCTCATGGTTGGTTCAGAAGGTACTTTGGCATTCCTTTCTGAAGTTACCATGAATACAGAATATGACTATCCGCACAAAGCGAGCGGTATGCTATATTTCAAAACAATCAAAGAAGCTTGCCGTGCAGTGGTTGCCATGAAAAAATTAGAAACAACCAATGACGGACCAACTGTTAAGGGAGCTGAATTGTTGGACTACAAGAGTCTTTCTTCGGTCAACGACCCTGTATTCTTGAAATACAAAGAAGAAGCCGGTGATGAAAAAGCAACAGGTCTGACTGCTGTATTGACCGAAACGAAAGCTTGTTCTCCGGAAGATTTGCAACAGAACATAACAATGATTGAAACTTGTTTACAATCATTCGACAATTATATACCTGTAAAATTCACAAACAAACCGGAAGAATATTCTAAGTATTGGGCGATCCGCTCAGGTATCTTCCCTTCTGTAGGCGGTACTCGTCAACCTGGAACAACCTGTTTGATAGAGGACATTGCTTTCCACATTGAAGATTTACCTGAAGCAACTGAAGAGTTACAGCAACTCATCGCCCGTCATGGCTATGACGATGCTTGTATCTATGGTCATGCTCTCGAAGGCAATTATCACTTTATCATCAACCAATCATTTAGTACCGATGCAGACGTAAAACGGTATGAAGACCTAATGGAAGATGTTAAGAAACTGGTAGTTGATAAATACGACGGTTCTCTGAAAGCCGAACATGGTACCGGAAGAAACATGGCACCTTTTGTACGTCACGAATGGGGAGATGATGCGTTCCAAGTGATGAAAGCTGTCAAAGATTTGTTCGACCCGAAAGGCTTGTTGAATCCAGGTGTCATCTTCAACGATGACCCACAATGTCACATCAAGAACTTCAAGCCATTGCCATTGATTCCACTAGGTCCAGACAGTCCTGCAACCAAAGTGAATCGTTGCATCGAATGTGGTTTCTGTGAAGTGAACTGCTTATCCTGTGGCTTTACCCTCTCCTCTCGCCAACGTATCGTCCTGCAACGTGAAATGGCTCGTTTGCGCCAAAGCAATGAAGACCCTAAACGTTTGGCTTTATTGGAAAAACAATATCGTTATCCAGGTAATGAGACATGTGCTGGAGACGGACTTTGCTCCATGTCATGCCCTATGGGAATCAACACAGGCGATTTGACTCATGTCATCCGACAAGAAGCATTGCCACAAGGTAGTTTTGGATATAAAGCCGGTGACTTCGTTGCCAATCACTTTGCGGGTATTAAAAATAGTTTGAGACCTGTTTTAAGTTTGGCAAACTTTGGACATTCCATTCTAGGCACTAAAGCCATGAGCAGTATAACCAAAGGTATGCACAACGTCCTAGGTATTCCATTATGGACACCAGCCATGCCTAAAGCCTATCGGGTTAACTTACACAACTTACAAAAAGTAAAGGAACAACCACTAAAAGTCGTTTATTTCCCAAGTTGTATCAACCAAACGATGGGTTTACCAAAGGAATCTCCGGTAGACCAACCATTGGTAGATAAAATGATGTCCTTGCTCCAAAAGGCGGGATATGAAGTGATTTTCCCAAAGAACATGGATAAACTTTGTTGCGGTACCATTTGGGAAAGTAAAGGAATGCTGGACATCGCCGACCGGAAATCAGCCGAATTGGAAGCAGCCTTGTGGGAAGCTAGTGAACAAGGGAAATACCCAGTTCTTTGTGACCAAAGTCCTTGCTTGCATCGAATGCGAGAATGCATCAAGAAGATGAAACTATATGAACCGGCAGAGTTTATCTACACCTTCTTAAAGGACAAATTGGTCTTCAAACCGACCGACAAACCTGTAGCCGTGCATGTAACCTGCTCTACCCGCAAAATGGGACTAGCAGATACTATTATTGCTTTGGCCAAATTATGTTCAACCAAGGTATTGGTACCGGAAGGAGTCGGCTGTTGTGGTTTTGCAGGCGACAAAGGCTTTACTCATCCGGAACTTAACTCCTTTGCGTTGCGCAAGCTCCGTCCTCAAATCGAAGAAGCGGGTGTACAGATAGGCTACTCCAACAGCCGCACTTGCGAAATCGGCTTGACCACCAATTCCGGTGTACCTTACGTATCTATCGCCTATTTGGTGGATGAATGTACTGAAACTAAAAACAACGAATGAAAAACACTATTATGAACAGTCCCAAAGTGAACAAACGAATTCTTGCCCTCGATATCCTTCGAGGCTTTACCATTGCCGGAATGATTCTCGTCAACAATCCGGGAAGTTGGGGACATATTTATGCTCCTCTACGCCATGCAGAATGGAATGGCTTGACTCCAACCGATCTTGTCTTCCCTTTCTTCATGTTCATCATGGGTATTTCTACTTATATTTCTTTAAAGAAATACCATTTTGAATTCAGTCAGGCTGCAGCCCTGAAAATACTGAAACGTACCATCGTCATTTTCTTGATTGGTATGGCTATTGGCTGGTTCTCCCGTTTCTGCCGTTATTGGGTATCTGCCCCAGAAGAACTCAGTTTCTTCGAGAACCTATGGGCATCCGTATGGACATTCGACCGTATGCGTATCTTAGGTGTAATGCAACGCCTTGCCTTGTGCTATGGCGCTACTTCAATTATTGCATTAACCATGAAGCATAAGCATATTCCTTACTTAATTGTCAGCCTATTAGTAGGTTATTTCATCTTGTTGACGTGCGGTAATGGTTTTGCTTATAATGAAACCAATATCCTTTCTGTAGTAGACCGTGCTATCCTGACACCGACTCACATGTATAAGGACAATGGTATAGACCCGGAAGGTTTGCTAAGTACCATTCCGTCCATAGCCCATGTATTGCTAGGTTTCTATGTAGGTAAGCTGCTGTTGGACGGAAACAAATCAGAAGACCGCATGAGTTTCTTGAATTCACAAATTACCACTTTGTTTTTGGTAGGTACTATTCTTACTTTCACAGGATTCCTCTTGAGTTATGGTTGTCCTATCAACAAGAAGATTTGGTCTCCTACTTTCGTGCTTACCACCTGTGGTTTGGCATCCAGTTTCTTGGCATTACTCATTTGGATAATCGATGTCAAGGGAAAGAAAAAATGGAGTTTGTTCTTCGAATCTTTCGGTGTGAATCCTTTATTCATGTACGTACAAGGTGGTGTACTCAGCATCTTATTTGGAACTATTCGTTTCCCATGGGAAGATGGCATGATCAGTATTCATACTTTCCTTTATAAAATCGTACTGATGCCAATCTTTGGTCAAACCGGAGGTTCATTAGCCTTTGCAATTTTGTTTGTTACCATTAACTGGTGTATTGGCTATCAACTTTATAAACGTAAAATATACATAAAAATATAACCATTAAATCTAAGATACTATGATTCTAATTGCAGACAGTGGTTCTACAAAGACCGATTGGTGTGTTGTAGAAAATGGAGTACTCGTACAACAGATCTTCACGAAAGGCACTAACCCTTTCTTCCAATCTGAAGAGGAAATCAGTAATGAAATAGCAACAGCCTTGTTGCCACAGTTGAATACCGATGAATTCGATGCCGTATATTTCTATGGTGCCGGATGTGGTTTTCCAGACAAAATAGAAATAGTACATCGCGCTATTTCCAAACAATTGAAGGTAAAAGGCAATGTAGAAGTAGCAACCGATATGCTGGCAGCAGCACGTGGTTTGTGTGGACGTGAAGCAGGTATCGCTTGTATTATGGGTACCGGTTCCAATTCATGCTACTATGATGGCGAAAACATCGTAGCCAATGTTTCTCCGTTGGGATTCATCCTCGGCGATGAAGGTAGTGGCGCTTGCTTGGGTAAACTTATGGTAGGCGACTTGTTGAAGAACCAGATGACACCGGAATTGAAGGAAAAGTTCTTGAAACAGTTCGATTTAACTCCGGCAGACATCATCGACCGTGTATATCGCAAGCCATTCCCTAACCGCTTCTTGGCTAGCTTGTCACCGTTCTTGGCACAGAACATCAACGAACCTTGTGTTCATGAATTGGTATTGAACAGTTTCAAGGCATTCTTCAAGAGAAACATCATGCAATATGAAAACTACCAGAATTTGAAGGTTAACCTCATCGGTTCTGTAGCATTCTATTACAAGGAAGTGTTGGCCGAAGCAGCCGAAGCAATGGGTATTCAGTTGGGCACTATCATCCAAAGCCCTATGGAAGGATTAATTAAGTATCACGCATAAAAATTTAATACTATGGCATTCGTAAAAATATCTGAGCAATCATCGCTCTACAATGATTTGGAAAAGAAATCAGTTCGTGAAATTTTGGAAGACATCAATACAGAAGACCAGAAAGTAGCTTTGGCTGTACAGAAAGCTATCCCTCAGATTGAAAAATTGGTAAGCCAGATTGTACCACGCATGAAGCAAGGTGGCCGTATTTTCTACATGGGAGCCGGTACCAGTGGACGTCTCGGTGTACTCGATGCTTCTGAAATTCCTCCTACTTTTGGTATGCCTCCTACTTTGGTTATCGGTTTGATTGCTGGTGGCGATACAGCGTTGCGTAACCCGGTAGAAAATGCAGAAGACGATACTCAACGTGGTTGGGAAGAATTGTTGGAACGTAACATTACGGATAAGGATACAGTGATTGGTATCGCAGCATCAGGTACTACTCCATACGTTATTGGTGCTATGCACGAAGCTCGTGAACATGGTATCTTGACTGGATGTATTACTAGTAACCCGGATTCGCCGATGGCTGCCGAAGCAGATGTGGCTATCGAAATGGTAGTAGGTCCGGAATATGTAACTGGTAGTTCTCGTATGAAGTCGGGTACAGGTCAGAAGATGATTCTGAACATGATCACTACCTCTACCATGATCCAGTTGGGTCGTGTAAAGGGTAACAAAATGGTGAACATGCAACTTAGCAATAAGAAGTTGGTAGACCGTGGTACACGTATGATTGTTGAAGAATTGGGATTGGACTATGGCAAGGCACAAGCATTGCTTTTGATGCACGGTTCTGTAAAGAAAGCGGTAGATGCTTACCGTGGCATGGAAACAGAATAACCTAAATTGATTGATTATGAAAAAACTATTATCCCTATTTATAACCTTATGCTGTGCGATAATTGCTATCGCACAGCCTTTGCAAAGGGTAGCACCGGAACAAGTGGGAATGGATTCCCGCAGATTAATGTATGCGGATGAAATCATCAATTCAGCCGTTGCCAACGAAGAAATTCCGGGTGCCGTACTGGCAATCGTCAAAGATGGCAAGATGGCTTATCTGAAAGCATATGGTAATAAGCGAGTATATCCTCATAAGGAACCGATGACTACAGAAACCATTTTCGATATGGCTTCATGCAGCAAGACGATGTCTACTGCCGTCTGCACCATGATTTTGGTAGAACGTGGCAAGATCCGCCTGAGCGATGCTGTAAGTGTCTATCTGCCGGGATTCGAAAATTGGGCAAGTGAAGACGGCAAGGAAAAGAAAACTATCCGTGTAGCTGACTTATTGACACATACTTCCGGTCTTCCTTCTTATGGTCCTACTGCCAAATTGGAAGAACAATATGGTTCTCCTCATCCGGAAGGCTTGATGGAATATATCAAGACTTGCAAGCGTCAGTTCAAGCCTCAGACCGATTACAGCTACAGTTGTTTGAACTTCATCACTTTGCAGAACATCATTGAAAAGATCAGTGGACAGACTCTCCGTGAATTTGCCCGTGAAAACTTGTTCGATGTTTTGGGTATGGACCACACCGACTATTTGCCGACTGTTCGCGACAAGAAGGGCAATTGGATCAATACTTCCGATGCTCATTGGGCTAGCATGACAGAAGGAGACTGGCATAGCCTCATCGCCCCAACAGAAAAGCAAGCCAATGACCAAGTATTGTTGGGTCAAGTACACGACCCGTTGGCTCGTATCATGAATGGAGGTATCAGCGGTAATGCCGGTGTATTCTCTTGTGCCGAAGACATCGCAGTCCTTTGTGCTGCTTTGCAGAACGGTGGTGAATGGAACGGCCGCCGCATCTTGAGTCCACAAACAGTAAAGGCTATGCGTACTGTTCCTCGTGGCGATGTGGCTCAATTCGGACGTACATTGGGTTGGGACAACTCTAGTGGCTATGCTTCTAATCAAGGTGATTTGTTCGGTTGGAACACTTACGGTCATACCGGTTATACTGGTACTTCCATCATCATTGACCCAGACAATAACACTTCTGTCATTCTCTTAATCAATGCCGTACATCCAGTAGATGGTAAGGGAGTTGTCCGTTTGCGTTCATTGGTAGCCAACGCTGTAGCCGGAGCCAATTGCCCTGCTCCACGCACTTACTTCGCTCATTATTACAAGCGCTACTTGCAATTCATGGATGAACCGGCTATCACTAGCAACGACATCGTGATGTTAGGTAACAGCCTCACCGAAGGTGGTGGTGACTGGGGCAAGCGTTTGGGTAAGGATAATATCATCAATCGTGGCATTTCGGGTGACGTAGCCATGGGTATCTATGACCGACTTCACCAGATTCTTCCAGGCAAGCCGAAACAGATTTTCCTTTTGATTGGTGTGAATGACATTTCTCATGACTTGAGTACAGACAGCATCGTCAACATGATTGAAAAGAACGTGACACGTATCCAACGTGAATCACCGGAAACCAAATTGTATTTGCAAAGCTTGCTTCCAATTGATGAAAGCTTTAACCGATACAAGAAGTTGACCAACAAGACTTACCAAATCCCTGAGATTAATGACCGCTTGAAAGCATTGGCTAAAGAAAAGAAAATTGATTTCATCGACCTTTATCCACTCTTCACTGAAAAGGGAACCAATGTGTTGAGAAAAGAATTGACTTACGATGGTCTCCATTTGAAAGAAGAAGGATATAAGATTTGGGTAGATGCCATTAAGAAAAAAATGAAATGAAAATGAAAACATCTAGAATCATAGCAACCATCGCCGCCTCTTTCTTTATCGGAGGTACTCTTCATGCACAAGCATGGAAAGCCAAGGCTATTTCCGATATGAAAAAAGGTGACTTTGCCAAGGTGGAACAAACCATCAGCAAGCTTAGTCAGGAAGAGCAGAACAAGCATGCTTGGCTGATTGATTCCTTGCAAGCAATGATATTCCGTATCCGTGACGACTTCCGTCTTTCACGTGAAGAGGGCAAGAAACTGCTTTTGGAAAAAGTTCCAGGTGCTACCGACAAGCAGATTGAAGCATGGAAACAGAAGAAGTACTTGGAAACAAGAATGATTGACGGAGAAGAACGTTGGTTCCGCAAGACCATCAGCAACTTCGCTCTCTTGAACAAGGACGTATATCCTGCAGAAATCGTTCAAGGAAAGAAGAAGGAATATGCCAAGGTACATCCCATGTGTGAGCATATCCTCACACAAAAGTTGGAAGAAAACAACACTTGTGACTGGAAGAAGGTAAACGCCACTTTCTATATCGAAGTGCCAGCCGATGCAGTACCTGCTGGAGAAACCATCAAGGCATGGCTTCCTTATCCGTTTGACAATGGCAGACAACGCAATTTCCAATTGCTTTCTTCGTCTTCACAAGCCACTCATTCATCGGGTAGTCTCCACCACACTGTCTATATGGAACAAAAGGCAGTGAAAGGTCAACCAACTCGTTTCGAAATGAAGTTCAGCTACGAAGTAGGTGCACAAGTATTCCATCAAGCGGATATCTTGAACAACTTAAAGCCTTACGACAAGCAGAGTGATTTGTATAAAAAGTTCACTGCCCAAGAACTTCCACACATGTTGGTGAACAAGCAGATGAAGACCTTGGCTCAAAAGATTGTAGGTGCTGAAACCAATCCAGTACTTCAAGCATCCTTGATTTATGATTGGATCAGTGCCAACTATCCTTGGGCAGGTGCCATCGACTATAGCACTATCCCATGCATTCCTCAATATGTACTCGACATTAACCATGGCGATTGCGGACAAGTGACTTTGCTTTACATCTCCTTGCTCCGTAGCCTTGGTATCCCGGCACGCTGGGAAAGTGGCTGGGTATTCGATGAAAGCGGTTGGACTGGCTATCACGATTGGGGTGAAATCTATTTCGAAGGAACCGGTTGGGTACCAACTGACGTATCGGCAGGTCGTGACACTTACCAAGAACCATTCCAGGATTTCTTCAAGACTAGCACAGACGCCTATCGATTGGCTACCAATGAAGGTATCGGTGGTGAATTCTCGCCGAAGAAGCAGTATATCCGCCGAGAAACCGTGGACTTCCAAGCCGGTGAAGTGGAATGGAAGGGCGGTAACCTCACCAACTGGAAATCAGGTTTGAAGATTGACCAAATTTCTACTGAAGCGGAAGAAATGAAGGCATTGTTGGCTTCTATCAAGAAGACCTATGCACCAGATTCACGTGTAGCTATCTACGAACTCGAAGCCCAAAAGGCAGACAAGCAATGGATCATCAAGGGGAAGGTTGACAAGGCTGAATTGAAGACCAATGTCCTTCAAGAACTCCAGAAAGCGAATGTATCTGTCATCGATAGCATTGCTGTATTGGAATTCACCAAAGAAAAGCCTTGGGGACTCGTGAAACTTTCTATCGCTTCGCTCCGTACCGGTGGTAAACATGCAGCCGAAATGGCTACACAAGCTATTATGGGTACTCCTGTGAAAATTCTCGAGCATGCAGGTGATTGGGCAAGAGTACAGACTCCGGACCAATACATCTCGTATGTGCCAAAGAACTCATTGTACCAGATTACCCAAGCACAATTGGATGCATGGCGTCAGAGCACCCGCTACATTGTAGACGTTTACCAGACTCAATTGGTAGATGCTCCGAAGAATGGTATGACCGTGAGCGACCTTGTGATGGGCAACATCCTCGAATACAAGGGTAAGAGCGGTAAGTACATCAAACTCGCTACTCCGGACGGACGTGAAGGCTATGTACACCAATCAGAAGTGAAGGAATTGACCGAATGGGCTAACCAAACCTTCAATGCAGAATTGATTAAGAAGGTTGCCTTCCGCATGATGGGATCTGGATATTTGTGGGGCGGTACTTCTACCAAATTGACCGACTGTTCGGGCTTGGTGAAGGTATCTTACTTTGCAAATGGTATCATCCTTCAGCGTGATGCTTCCCAACAAGCCTTGACCGGTAAGATTATTAAGGCGGAAAACTGGAAAGAAGCTCAGTTGGGCGACTTGTTGTTCTGGGGAACCAAGAGCGGACGAGTAACTCACGTAGGTATCTACTTGCAAGACGGTGAATACATCCACTGCTCGGGACAAGTGAAACTCAACAGCCTCGACCCGGAATCACCGAAGTGGCTCTCCACTCCTTTCCTTTCTATCAGCCGTATCAATGGCATGATTGGAACAAAGGGCATCATTATGGCAAAGGATCATCCTTGGTATTTTTGATAACTAGTTAACCTTAGAATATGGATAGAAGAAAATTTTTACTTAGTTCAGGAGCAGGCCTATTGGCAACATCTTCATTGATGTCTATCCCTATGTTGGGATGCAGTAATGCCCCTGCTACTACCAAAACTACCGCAAAGAGCGGCAAGTTAATTTTGAGATTCAAACCATACGAACTCAAGTTGAAACACTCTTTTAATTTGGCCAAGTCAAGCCGTACCACTACCCCTGACGTTCAAGTGGAATTGGAATACGACGGTATCATTGGTTATGGTGAAGCATCTATGCCTCCTTATTTGGGCGAAAGCGTGGAAAGTGTAACCAAGTTCTTGTCTTCATTGGACTTGGAACAGTTCACCGACCCATTCCGCATGGAAGATATCTTGGCATACGTTGACTCTGTAGCTCCAGCCAACCGTGCAGCCAAAGCTTCCATCGACATTGCTTTGCACGACTTGTTGGGCAAGATCATGGGTCAGCCTTGGTACAAGATTTGGGGTTTGAATTTGGATAATATCCACCCTACTTCATATACCATCAGTAATGGTACACCGGAAGAAGTGCAGGAAAAGATCAAAGAATCAGAACGCTTCAAAGTGTTGAAAGTGAAGATGGGTGTTCCGGGTGACAAGGAATTGGTAGAAACTATCCGTAAGGCAACCGACCGTCCACTTTGTGTAGATGCCAACCAAGGTTGGAAGAGCAAGGAAGAAGCTTTGGAAATGTGCCACTGGTTGAAAGAACGTGGCTGTATCTTCGTAGAACAACCGCTCGACAAGGAATGGTTGGACGAAACCGCTTGGTTGCGTGAACGCAGTCCGCTTCCTATCATCGCCGACGAAGCCTTCCAACGTCTTCCGGATATCTTGCGTTTCCAGGGTGTGTATGATGGTATCAACATCAAGTTGATGAAGAGTACCGGTTTGCACGAAGCCTACAAGATGGTCACTCTCGCCCGTTCTTTGGGCATGAAGATTATGCTTGGCTGTATGACAGAAACTTCTTGTGGTATTGCAGCAGCAGCCCAATTGTCACCATTGGTAGACTGGACCGACCTTGATGGAAATGTCCTCATCGCCAACGACCGCTTCGAAGGTTTGTCATTGGTAGATGGTAAAGTTATTCCGTCGGACAAGCCAGGTTTGGGTGTTTCGCTCATCAAGGGCATGGAATAACCTCTAGGCATTTTAAAAAAACGTCTTGACGTTTGAATCAAAACGCCACCGCGTTTTTGATCTGACCCCAAAAAGTTGGACGGATAAATAAAAGTATTATTGGTAAAGAGTTCGGTATTGCACCGGGCTCTTTCCTTTTAGTCTCAGTTTGATTCTATCGTTATTGTAGTAACGGATATACTTTCTCAGTTCTTGCTTGAAGTGATCCATATCTTTGAATTCCTGCAAATATAGCAATTCTGATTTCATAATTCCAAAGAAATTCTCCATCATGGCATTGTCAAGGCAGTTGCCTTTACGTGACATGCTTTGTATGATACCTTTTCGCTTTAGAGCCTGTTGGTATCTCAGATGCTGATAATGCCAACCCTGGTCGGAGTGCAACACAAGCCCTTCCCGTGGCTTTACTTTTCTTATCGCATTGTTCACCATATTCATCACCATACGCAAGTCAGGACTGTCAGAGATAGTGTAGGAGATTATCTCACCATTGAACATGTCAAGTATCGGTGAAAGATAAGCCTTTCTGTCGCCTATCTTGAACTCCGTAACATCCGTTGCCCACTTGCGGTTAGGAGCCGGTGTGCTAAAATCACGTTCCAACACATTGGCTGCAATACGTCCTACCTCGCCTTTATATGAGCGATATCTGACTCTTCGCACGATTGATTTAAGATGCATTTCCTGCATCAGTCTCTGGACAGTCTTATGGTTGATGGCATATCCTTCATTGCGCAACTGGATACATACTCGACGATAACCGTAGCGTTTATGGTGTTGTGTAAATATCTCGCTTATACGCTTGCGTACAGCCTGATACTTATCCGTCTGTTCAAGATGTGCCACATTGTAATAGTAGGTTGAACGTGCCATCTTTATGCGTCCGAGCATAAAGTGCAGGTCGTGTCCGTCTTGCCTTAGTTCTCGGATTGCCCCCGCCCAATCGCGCGCAGACGGGCTTCTCTCTCCTCGACTAAGGCTTTCACTTTTTTTAGTAGCGCAACCTCCGTCTTTAACTCCTGGTTCTCCCTACGGAGGCGTTCAAGTTCCGTTTCCGGCTTTTGTACTTTCTTGGGTCTTCCCATACCTGATCGTCGGCCTCGTTTCTTGGTTATTGACAGAGCCTCGATGCCACCTTGTCTATATGTTCTTAACCATACTTTCAAACGACTAGCACTTACTCCATATTTTATAGAGGCTTGCAACAAAGATATGCCATTATTTTCAATATCCAATACAACTTTATGCCTAAAAGTAGCGGTACTGCGACTGTACTCTTGTCGATGAAGAACTTTTGTTCCCTCTTTCTGGTATAAAAACCATAGTTTGGAAAGTCGTAACGAATCAATACCATATTTAATATGGATGTACTTGATGGAATAACCATCTTCAAGCATATGCATGTATTTTAGCAATGCTGAATAATCATGTTTCTTTTGCATAAAATAAACCCCAAAGTTTTTTGTCCAAACTTTGGGGTTCACTTCAACATTATATACCGATTGCATTTGCGAAGTAAATTAGCCGATTAGATTCTTCACTTCGTTCAGAATGACACTAAAGAGACAAAAATAACTTCTGTGACAACTGTGACAAGTAATCTTGGTTGCATGTAAAGATACAAAGAATTATTTTCCTTTACAAGGCATCTTATTTCTGCAAAAACATATATCTTTGTATTATGAAACAGATACAGATTCATAATAGTACAGATATAATCGCTGACATTAGTCAGATTATAGAACAGGCGAGAAAGCAAGCATATATCTCTGTTAACACATTGATGATTCAATCGAATTGGTTGGTAGGGCGTCGTATCGTTGAGGAGGAACAAGGAGGTGCTTCACGTGCAGAGTATGGCAAAGCCTTGTTGAAAAATCTTGCCACTGAGTTGATGCCGATATATGGCAATTCATATTCTGTTCGCCGTTTGCAGGATTATCGTCAGTTTTACTTGTATTTCAAGGATATAGAGATTTGGCACTCGCGAGTGCCAAATCTTACTTGGACTCATTATCGCGAATTGCTTACGGTCGGGGATGATACCGCCCGTCATTGGTACATGCAGGAAGCAGCAAAAGAGATGTGGAGCGTAAGAACACTTCACCGCAATATATCATCGCAATACTATTATCGTCTGTTGCAGTCGCAAACAAAGGATTTGGTAATAAATGAGATTGAAGAGGTTAAAGAGAAGAAAAAACGGCGGATACAGGAGATGACGGTTTTCATTCTTCATGATGGTGATGAATATGGTATTAATAGACGGGATAACAAGGG
>ERZ808026.149-NODE-149-length-14154-cov-5.777367_pt1 | contig 14154 bp, 9 predicted proteins | sample MGYA00380182_ERZ808026 | MGnify/ENA primary metagenome ERZ808026 (study PRJEB31490, sample SAMN06133376) | cow dung metagenome | isolation source: H9 | host: cow | place: China: Chengdu | collected 2015-05 ... | reverse complement strand
CTTTTTTATTTTGATTTATTTTAATTTACTCAAGTTTGTGAGATGTGGGGAAAATGTGGGGAAAATTTTGCGATTTTCCCCACATCTTTTTATACCTTTGTTTTCAAGAAAAAACGGAGGTTATGTTAGTAAAGTTTTTGATCAAGAAACAGGGAAAGAGAAACAAGGTTGATGACCTTGCTCAGGTCTACATGAGAGTCCGTGGTGGAAGAAGTGTAGACGTTACAGTCATGATTGATTTGAAGGTCAATCCTCTTTGGTGGGATGAGAAGACTGAAGAGTATAAGACAAGGGTTATCTGTCCGGATAAGGAGCGAAAGAAAGTTAGGAACGATATTTCAGCTGTCCGAACTTATGTCAAGGAGCAACTTGATATGGTCGAGCCGGATGTGGTTACGAAGAAATGGCTGGAGGGTGTCCTTGACAAGCACTATCATCCGGAGAAGTATGATGACCAGAAGACCGTCAACCCGCTGGACTTTGAGGCGCTGTTCGATGAGTTCATGGTCAAGCATCCTGTTTCTGAGGTCCGTGCCAAGAATAATAGGGTAGTAAAGCGTGCCGTCATGAGGTTCGAACTCTTCAGGCGTGCTACGGTGAAGGGGCAGAAGAAGTACTTCTTCAATGTCAAGACCACAACCCCTGAGATTCTGGATGACTTATGGAACTTCTTTGCTAACGAACATCAGTACTTTAAGGATTATCCTGAAATCTACGAAAAGATAAAGGAGAAACGTCCGCCGAAGCCGAGAGGGGAGAACTGCATCATTGACATGATGTCCCGACTCAGGACTTTCTTCAACTGGTGCGTAGGTAAATATATTGAAGTCTCTCCGTTCAAGAACTACTCGATTCCGGAGCCGGTGTATGGAACTCCAGTGTTCATCACGACGTCGGAGCTGAATACTCTTGCAAAGCTGGATTTGTCTGATAAGCCTGATTTAGAGGTGCAGAGGGATATCTTCGTATTCCAGTGCTGTGTCGGCTGTCGAGTGGGAGACTTGTATAGGATGACCAGGTCGAACATCGTCAATGGTGTTCTATATTATATCGCGGGCAAGACTAAGGATGACAATCCTAGGACGCTGGCCGTTCCTCTTGTGTCGATGGCAATGGATGTAGTTGATAAGTACGAGGATCCTAAGAGAGCTACGCTTTTCCCTTTCATCCATGAGCAGTATTACAATATTGCCATCAAGGAGATCTTCAAGCTTGCAGGGATCAACCGCGTGGTCACTTTGCTTGACCCTACGACCAGAAAGGAAGTGCGTGTACCTATCAGTGAGTATGCCAGCAGCCATATGGCCCGAAGAACATTCTGCGGAAATGTCTATAAGAATGTGAAGGATCCTAGCATCGTCGGCTCTATGAGCGGCCACAAGGAGGGCAGCAAAGCTCTGGCCCGATACAGGGACATCGACCAGGATATCAAGAAGGACGCACTTAGCGTTTTTGAGTAGTGGTATATTTTGAAATTTATAATTAGCGGAATCTATCAAAAATCAGGAGATTCCGATATAAAATTTGCGATACTTTGTCGGAATCTATAAAATTTAACAACATTCCGCTGTGTTATCTTGAAATTATGCTATCTTTGCAGTATGGACAATAAGGCATTATTCATAGGACGCGAATATGAGCAAGGGCTTGTTCGCGAGTATTTCGAGTCTCCGAAATCCGAGATGGTTGCAATCTATGGAAGAAGGAGAATCGGAAAGACATATCTTATCAAGCGTTTCTTTGACGAACAGTTTGACTTCTGGTTTACGGGAATGTATCAAGCTCCCAAGTCGGTGCAGCTGCACCAGTTTCAGGTGCGACTGGAACGTTATTCGGGAAAAAGACTTAAACGCTTGAAAACATGGTTCGAGGCGTTCAGTGCTCTCGAAGAATACCTGCTTTCTCTGAATAAAGAGAAGGTCGTTGTCTTTTTGGATGAAATTCCATGGATGGATACGCCTAAGAGTAATTTTCTTACTGCGTATGCGGATTTCTGGAACATGTGGTCTTCTAGCCAAACCCAGCTTAAGTTATTCGTCTGTGGCTCTGCGACTACTTGGATGTTGGATAATGTCATCGGTAATAAAGGTGGGCTATATGGAAGAGTGTGCAGACCTATCTACCTTGCGCCGTTTACCCTTAATGAAACGGAACAATTTATACGTGATGTGAAGGGAATAGAAATGGGACGCGCCCAGATTCTTGAGACATATATGATTTTAGGTGGTGTGCCTTATTATCTGGATATGCTCGAAAGAGGAATTCCGTTAGATAACTGTATAGATAATCTGTTTTTCAGACAAGGTGCACCGTTGAGAGAGGAATATGATTTTCTGTATAGGTCATTGTTCAAAAACGCGGTTTTGTACCGTAGGATTATTGAAGCTTTGTCGAATAAACTGAAAGGCTTGTCTAGGCAGGAAATCCTGGAGACCCTGAGTGTTGATGACGGCGGAACCATTTCAAAAGCCATTGAAGACCTATGTAAGTGCGATTTTGTAAGATCGTATTCAGCATTTGGAAAAGAAGGCAAGGATACCATGTATCAGTTGTGTGATCAGTATTCTTTATTTTATCTCAGGTTTGTCAAAAGTAATGATGGACAGGATGAACATACTTGGAGTAATATGCGTGGAAGTGGAGAGAGAAAATCCTGGAGCGGATATGCTTTTGAGCAGACTTGCCTTCATCATATCAGACAAATAAAGAACGCGATGGGTATCAGTGGCGTGTTGAGTAATGTTTGCTCTTGGCAGTCAAAACCGTTTGTGGATAAAGATGGCACCAAATGGAAAGGTGGTCAAATTGATTTGATAATAGACCGTGCCGACAACGTAGCTAGTCTATGCGAAATGAAATATTATTCAGATGAATTCGTGATAGATGGCGATTATGATCAGAAGTTAAGAGAAAGGGCCAGTTTGTTCAAGAAAGTAACAGGTACAAAGAAGGCGCTCAATCATGTGTTTATCACTACTTATGGGGTTAAAAGGAATTCCTACAGCAATATCGCTCAAGCGAATTTGACAATGGAAGATTTATTCTCGAGATAACCTGAGTATGTCAAAATGCTGAATTGGGTTGGTTTTGCAAAGCGGGTATCCAAAAAATTGGGGATAGAGATACCCGCAGAGGATTAGTCTCCCCGGAGCACGGTCTGAGCCTCAGTAAACAGTGTGCGATATTGGGTCTGAACAGGACCAGTATCTATTACACCCCAAAAGGAGAGAGCGACGAGACCCTGCAGATGATGAAGAAGATTGATGAGGAACATATGGAGCATCCCGCTAAAGGAGTGGTCGGAATGACTGACTTCCTTCTAGAAGAAGGCTACAAGGTAGGAGTCAGAAAAGTGCGTCGTATGATGCGCCTGATGGGCATAATGCCAGTGCTGCATCGGAGGCATTTGAGCAAGCTTGGATGTTCTTCATACATAAAGCCATATCTGCTGAGAGGGCTGGAAATCAATCGCCGTAATCAGGTATGGTGCATTGACATCACATACATCCCGATGAAGAAAGGATTTATGTACCTGACTGCGATTATTGATGTATACAGTCGATTCATTGTTGGCTGGAGTTTGCACAACTCATTGGATGCCTCGCACTGCATAGAGGTGCTTCAGGACGCGATTGCGACATATGGCGCTCCGGAGATTATAAACTCGGATCAGGGTTGTCAGTTCACCTGTAAGGCTTGGATTGAAGCATGCGCCCAGCACCCTCAAATGAGCGTCAGCATGGACGGCCGCGGCCGGGCTAAAGACAATATCTGGATCGAAAGATTTTGGAAAACGATAAAATACGAGTATATTTACATCCTGCCAGAGGAAAACGGAGCCGCACTCTACAGCGGAATCAAGAGATTCATTGATAACTACAACTACCATCGAAGGCATCAAGGAATCGACCGTCAAGTACCAAGCAAGCTCTACATTCGTCCGGCAGCTTGATTAACTAACAAGACTACGATACCTGTCTAAAAAACGGTAGTAGCATAGTACCGCCGCTTCCTGGAGAACAAGCTTCGCAGCAACTTTGATTTCCTCGGCTGCCCGGTACACGTATTCTTGAGACAGAAGTAAAAGGTGCTGATGCATAACGAAAAGGTAATATTAGTAAAGGTTTCTGAAGGCAACGAGAATGCTTTCAGAGACCTTTTTGAGTACTATTACCCGAAAGTGAAGGCTTTTCTGACGAATTTCATAGACAATAACGCAGACGCAGAGGATTTAGCCCAAAATATTTTCGTAAAAATCTGGCTACAAAGATCCATTCTATCCGAAATCAGATCATTCGGAGCGTACCTCTACACCACTACACGCAATACAGCCATTGACTTTGGTCGTGTACGTAAAATCCGAATTCCACTCACTGACGAGAATTCCGCTGACGTAGCAACAGAATACCAATCGGAGCACGAATTCTTCGCAAAAGAAACAGAGCTTCAAATTGCTGCAGTCATTTCAAAGTTGCCTGAAAAGAGAAGACAAGTGTTCGTAATGTCACGAATGGAGGGTAAAACCAATGGAGAAATTGCTGACATTATGGGTATAACTAAAAAGACTGTTGAAAACCACCTCAACCTGGTTCTGAAGGAATTACGAAAAATTACAATCAGCGCTGAATGCAAGGGATTACAGAATGGAATAGACAGGCTTAACGAACTCCGCCTGTTCAGAGGTCTGGATAGACTGAATCCCTCCAACGAAGAGGAATTCATTGACGCCATCCTGAATGAACGACGCCTGGAACTCTTAGGGGAGGGATTCAGATGGTTTGACCTTGTGAGATGTGGAAAGTACGAAAGTACAGTAGGAGTCGAAGAGAAGTACACTATCCTGCCGATTCCTGCCAGGGAGCTTTCACTCAACAACAACCTTCGTCAACATCCGCTTTGGCAAGCCAAAATGCCTTAATTCAAGGTCTTATACTTCTTAAGTATCTTCTTGATCTTAGGGGTTATGCTTTCAAGCATATATGTAAATCCAAGGTCAGTAGGATGTGTTCCATCGGCCGTAGCAATATGCTCCGTACCCAGGAAATCCTCCGAAGTGATGAAATATATATGCTTGTCTGTCTTCATTCTCCTTGTCACAACTGTTTTGGCTGCCTCCTGTTTAGCTGCCTCTGACGACTCACGCTTCATATTGAAGTTTCTGGTCTCACGACGCTCTGTCTGGAGAAAGATCATCGGTACATCTGGGTGAGCAGCACGCACAATGTCCACGAACTGATCAAAATTCTCATATATAACATCTGCCTGAGGATTAGAGAACGTGTCAAAAATAAACGCATCCACATCCTTGATATCGGCAAGATAATAAGCATACTCCTTCTGGAGCTTACACATGCCGCTGAAGCCCATATTGCATGTATAGTAACCATTGTCGCGACCAAAACGGGCAGGATATGTCATTCCGGGACGGCTGGCAGAAGCTCCATGGGTAATGCTTGATCCATGGACGATGATATTATAGCGGAACGGGTTGTCCATCGGCTTTATCATTGCGCTCTCATCAACACCAATTTCAAGAGCGTCCACTCTATCAAAGAGAGGAAGATAAAGCAGACATTTCTTCACGCCATCAGCCATATCGGTCACAATTGTTCCTTCATGATTATTGAATGGGGCTTTCTTCATATTTGGCGAACCGACACCGGCAAACACCCATCGGCCATCCTTCATAATATAAAGGTCAAGTCCTTTCTGGCCTATTGCCGCCATATTGGCTCCTGAATTGCCGCTACCTGTAGTCCACTTTGCACGAATTACGTGACTATCCGTTTCAAACAGAATTGCCAATCCGGTAGAATAATTGGCATAAGTATCAATTGTTTTATTTGAAAATTTGTATTGAGCAGTATCAATTCTGGAAAAAGCCTTTTCTGTAGGTATCGGCTTTCCAATAATTGTTAAAGACGATGCATCGACATACTTGATTGATTGTGCATTGACTAAGACGCCGGATAGCATCACACAAAAAAAGACAAACAGTTTTCTTGACATAATATAATCGTTTTTAATACGCAAATTAAGTACACAATGTGGACACCCTTTCACAAGGATGTCCACGGCTTAAAATACAACCTTATCTACACAAACTACAAGTTTGTTTTTATCATCAATCTTATATCACTTGAAGAAGCACCAACCATGATATTAAACTCTCCTGGGTTAACTTTCCAGTCATGAGAATCAACATCATAGAAAGCAAATGCAGACTTTGGCAGATGAACATTAACCTGCTGTGACTCCCCTGCTTTCAAGAAGACCTTTTTATAAGCCTTCAGCTCTTTTGAAGGGCGAAGTACAGTCGGGTTCACCTCACCAACATATACCTGAGCAACCTCAGCAGCATCATACTGACCTGTATTACTCAAAGTAAATGTGACATCATAGCCATTCTGCGATGGTTTAACAGTGATATCAGAATACTCAAATGTTGTGTAGGTCAAACCATGTCCAAATGAATATGCCGGCTGCACGCCATTCTTCTCATATCCTCTATAACCAACGAAGACTCCCTCACCATAAGTTACATTAAGAGTAGAATGTCCGCGCTTAGTCAATGGATTCTCCACATAATAATTAGTATATGTAGGGTTATCCTCAACACGTGCCTCGATTGTCAATGGAAGACGACCTGATGGAGAGAACTCGCCAGCAAGCATTCTTGCAATTGCCAAACCTCCCTCCTGTCCAGGATACCATCCCATTACAATAGCAGACACCTTATCCTGCCAACGGCTCATATCGATACCGCCACCTGCATAAATTACAACAATAACGTTTTCATTATTAGCAAGAGCGAACTCAATCATCTCGTCCTGACCAGCAGGAAGCGAGAATGTACGGTCATGATCTTCTTTCTCCGTATTCTTATCAAAGCCAACTGAAATCACAACGGCATCAGCGCCCTTAAGTTGAGAAGCTGCAGCTTTGTCATTTTCAGCAACAAGAGTAACAGGAAAATCTTCACCCAACTGCTTCATACCCTCATAAAGAGAGATTGAATAAAGAGGATCTACTGAACCAGAACCACCGCCGCACGGAATAATATCTGCACGAGGGCCCATAAGTGCAATCTTACCACCCTTTCTCAAAGGAAGAGCCCCACTGTTCTTAAGAAGAACTGCTGATTCACATGAGAGTTTATATGCCACCTCACGCGAATATGGATTATCCTCCTTGATTGTTGTGTCAAGCTGAGGGCGATCGAGGAAGCCGTACGCAATCATATTTGAAAGAATATTCTCGACCTTAGTATCAATATCCTTCTCACGGATTACTCCTGTTTCAATAAGAGGCTTGATTGTCTCATAATTCATACAGAATCCCTGAGGCATTTCAAGATCTAGTCCGCTACGAACGCAACCTAGTGTAGAATATGTTGAAGTCCAGTCAGACATAACAAAACCCTGGAAACCCCACTCATTTCTGAGAACATCAGTAAGCAACCACTTATTTTCGGCAGCATGAACGTTATTTACAAGGTTATAGCTACTCATCACTGAAGCAACACCTGCATCAACAGCGGCCTTAAATGCAGGGAAATAAATCTCATACATTGTGCGCTCATCAGCGTCTGAGCTCACATGATGGCGATTAAACTCCTGATTATTTAGGACAAAGTGCTTTACAGTTGCCATTACACCCTGTGACTGAACACCCTTGATATACTGAGCTGCTGTATTTCCTGCGAGGATAGGATCTTCTCCCATATACTCGAAGTTTCTGCCGCAAAGCGGGCTACGATAGATGTTGACACCAGGACCAAGAAGAATATGCACTCCACGTGCTCGTGAATCCTGGCCGAGAGCCACACCCATTTCGTAAACAACATCTTCATTCCAAGAAGCTGCTGCAGCTACACCACATGCAAAGAGAGTACTCTTGGTGTTATTTCTTACACCCTGAGGACCGTCTGCCATGCGGATAAGTGGAATACCTAAACGGTCGATTGGACGAATATAAAAACCATCCTTCGAACCACCAATATAATCGCACTTCTCCTCTAGAGTCATCTGAGCAACCAAGGCGGCAGCACGTTCGCGATGCTCCTGAGTAACAGCATAAGGGTTATCAGAATTCGTATGTTTAGGTGTACAGCCAACGCTAGCAAGTAGTACTGCCAGCGCGGCTGCAAATAAAGATTTTAATTTCATATAAAATTAACTATGAATTACTCAGCCTTTGGAGTAGCCTTGCTGATTGCCTTGTTAGCAGCAATATAGAAAGAGCCATCTGCCATTCTTGCCACTCCTCCAAGGTTGCTAAGACCACCCTGTGCAGATACGGTCAAGCCTGGATGGCCAAGAAGAGTCTTAACCACTCCCTTAGTATAGTCACCGCCTACACCTGGAACAAGTACTCTGAATGCCTTTGAGTTGATATCATTGAAATAGATATAGCCATCAGCCTCGTCATAATAGATACCGCCGATCTGACCAATTGTTGCAGAAAGAGGATTACCAGCATCACCGTCAGTGAAGTTGAAATCTGTACCATTATCCTTATTATGTGGCTTCACGCCGTTACCTGCGATTACAGTACCCTTACCATCCATGTCAGCAAGTACAAGAACAAGGTCATCAGAACCAGAAACGATGAACTGCTCCTTGTTCTTACCCCATGCGATATGGTTGATCTGGATATTATTATCCTCACCATTAATCTTTGCTGTTACCTGAATTGTCTTAGCAACATCAGTTGAACCCTTGTTCACTTTGAGGATACGAGCCTGGTCACGGTCAGACACATAGATATTATCCTGAGCATCAAGGAGAACATTCATAAAGTTGATACCCTTAGCATCATACTTCTTAGCAGGTGTATTAGTACACTCAAACACAGACCAAGAGTTATCAGCCTTGGCAACCTTACCAATCATAAACTTACCGTTCTTGCAAGCTACATAGTAATCTCCATTTGAAGCAAATGCGCCATGATAAGGATAGATATTCTGCTTAGCCTCCAAAGTCAAAACAGAAGGCTCAATCAATGTAGTTACAGCCTTTGTTGCTGGATCAACAACACGAATAGCGTGTCCGTTGTTACTTGAGATTGTTCCACCAATAGTGGTCACGTAAAGCATTCCATTAGGAGCCAAAGCAACACCACTAGTCGAGTTAAATCTCGCCTCTGATCCTACGCCGTCCTTGTGTGAGCCTGAACCATATCCACCGATATAACCAGCAGCATCTGTAAGATCGAGCTCATACTGTGGAAGATAGTATACTGCAAACTCTGAAGCAGACTCGATTGGAAGACAACCCTTAACGGCAACCTTAAGCTTATAGTCACCCTTAAGTTTTTCAGGAACGAATACTGTCAATGCGCCAGCCTCAGCAAGACACTCAGCCTCAACATTGCCATTCTTACCAATCAAGATAGCCTTAGCCTCATCACCCTCGGCAAGATTCTCGACAGGAACCACAAAGTCAGTACCAGCCTCATAGATAACACCAGCGATAGCACCCATAGTAAGAGTCTTTGCAAACTCGTATGTGAACTGCTGTACAGTAGGAATCATCTCGTCACCCTTCTTAAGGATAACATTTGCCTGAGCATCCTCTGTGTCAGGAACCACAACAACGATTGCAGTCTCACTTACGCTCTTGATTTCAGCCTCAACCTCATCGAAAAGAACAGTATAACCTGTCTTGTCAGTACCGAAGTGCTCACCAACAAGTGTGATCTCTGCTCCAGCCTGGGCTTTTGCTGGGTTAAGTGAAGTAAGGGCTGCAGGATATACAGGAACCTCGTATGTAAAATCAACACCCTTGGAAACCTTCTCACCTACAGCAACAGTCACTGACACCTTGCCTGGTTCATTCTCAGGTACAATAACAACGAGAGATGTAGCAGAAGCAGTTGTTACAGTAGCTTTTGCCTCACCAAAAAGTACAACATTAGCGGTTTTCTCTGCAGAGAAGTCCTTACCTGTAATTGTTACAGCGATACCAGCAAGTCCACTAGTTGGAGAGATTGCTGTGATCTGTGGAGTTGGCTGCTCCTCTGGAGTAGGAACCTCTTTCTTACAGCCAGTAAAGATGGCCATCATAGCGGCAACAGCCATCACGAAAAACTTTTTGTTCATAATTGACATTAGGTTTAAATATTATTATTTATTGTAACGTATTGCGATATAATCGATTGAGCTTGCGTGCTTGTCACCATCCTCATCGTTGGTTATAATCGTATCAGTATAATCTGCACCACTGCTACACAGATTACTGATCGGCATAAGGCGGATATATACATTCTCCTTTCCAAGAAGTGCTTCAGGAAGATCAATATTAATAGCCTTATATCCCACTACAGACGAGAAGAGCGTACCAGTCCACTGAGAAATATCTGGAACTGTATACTCCTGAATAGGATGCCATTTTGCATCATCCGATGGATTCATAGAGTCAACCTCTGACCACTCTGCTCTCCAATAACGCGGAGAATGGAATCGCTGAGATGAGTTGAGCACAGAAATCTGCATTGAAAGCTTTTTAGTCATGCCTTTTGTCGAGAAATTCAACATCCATGCATATCCTCTATTTAAATCGAAATCCCACCATTTAAGGCTTCTGAAAGCACAATAGCAGTCTGCAGAGCACCAACCCTTACCTGCGCCACTGCCAGCATTAGCTATTCGCATAGGAATTTCAGCGTCAGCCATTGAAGTTGTAGGAGCCAGCCACTCCATTGCACCATTATGCTCACCAACCCACTCAGACATTTCCGGGTTATATCGATCCTTGGAAGAATCCAAGACAATGCCTAATCCGTTAATATTACCTGTGTTTGATCCGAACATAGAGCCTGCCAAGCCGATAGGGCCAAGATATGAAAAGCAAACCTCTGCTGACATATGCTGCTTATACTGCTCCTCAGTATAATCCTTAGACTCCGTACCTGTATACTTCTGCTGATATGTGTGGGTAAACCATCCATTATCACCATATGTAGGTTTCTGAACTCCCTTCTCAACATCTGGGTTCCAATAACGATACTCCACAAGAAGCTCAGAGAAGCTATCCTTAAAGTCCATTGACATGTTATCATAAATGTCACCCTTTGTCTGATGGCGAATCTGGTATTTACCAATATTACCTAGTGCGGGATCATTCTCCATATCCAAAAGGTCCATTCCATCTTTCCACTCAAAGCGTGAAAATCTTTCGTGAACAATAACACCAGCTATCTTACCAGAACCCTGCGGGACTCTCGCACCGTCATTTCTATAAGTACAAACTGTATTTGTATACATATAGAAGCTATCACCATTGATATCACGTACAAGAAGTGGGAACTTAGAAATACGGTCAGACTTTCCGGCAGTAGAATAGCCTTCGTTAATTGGACAGATTGAGCCCTTTCTAACCGGGAATTCAACATCTTTAAGTCTCACATATGTAAAGATATCATCATCTGTAATGTCCTTGAAATGCTTCTCTTTTACAACAATTTCGTTATCGAGGGCCTTCACATTAGACGCTACCATATTCTTTTTAATTCCCTTAATCTGATAATATTTGACTGGCTGGTCAAAAAGGTAAATCTCAGTTCCCTTTAGAAGGATCTGTACCTTATTGAACTGCTTGAAAATATTATCCTCTGAAGTATTTGTCCAAAGAGCAAAACCATACTTTCCATCCAGCGACTGAATATAAACAGTCTTCTGTGAACCAGAATAATCAATAGCAGAAGCACTTATCTGCTCGTTTTCACCAGAGTTTCCTCCTTCTGTATTGCTGACTACAATACCCTCAAGAATATAATCTTCCTCAACCTCACCTCCATTAGGATATAGAGCTCTGATTTCAGCAAATGACTTCAATACACCAAGCCCCTCATTAGCATTCTTCTGCATAATCAAGATCTCAAGAGCGACCTCATCACCCCATCCATCTACAAATGAAAGATAAAGAGATGCCGAACGGATTGATACAGGATCAGTATTCGGCTCAGAGTAGATAGAGATTTTCTGCGCAGCACCCTCACCAGAAATTGACACCTTGGATAAATCTAACCAACCTGTATTATCAATTTCATTATAAGACACACTTAACTTAAGATAGCTGAATGGGATATTTGTGCTAATAGATGTTGTGCTGTTACCACCCGCACCAGGAAGCACCATAGAGGTATTCTCCATAGAAAGCAAAGCATCAATTTCACCTTTCTGCTTAACATACACAGTATCTCTACGTGTATCCACATCGCTACAAAGCACAAAGGATGTCATACGTTTGAACTCCTTGTTTGGAGATGCAGTCAACTTAATTTTGCCATCACCATTACCCTGCAATGCGCTCAATGTAAGCCAGTCATTCTCAGTAAATTCAACATGATAGGCACCATTTGAAAGCACTTCGACATCATATTCTCCTCCTGCAGCCTCCACAAAACAAATATTGTTTTCAAGCGGAGTACCAAGTTCCACAAGCTTGATATCTGCCGTCTCATCCAAACTACATGAGATAGCCGCCAAGCCAAATACTAATGCAGAACAAATTTTTGATATATCTCGTTTCATCTTCATCTAATTATTTAGTTGACTGGATTACTGTAAACTTATACGTCTTGACATCACCCATCGGTGAGATAAATGTCATAGTAATATTCTGCTGTCTAACAGAACCTGTTCTATTTTCCTTCAAAGAAAGGCTCAATCCATCAGGAACAAGATGGGCATCAGTAATCCAGCTCTTGTCTCCTGGAACGATGGTCATATTATCCTGATAAGGCCAGATTGTATTTGCCGAAGTCGCGACAACGATAGTCTGCTCATCCGGACCGTATGAGCCATAACCAAGAGCCGGCAGAGCAAATGCCGGTGCGATATCGTTCTGAGAAACATTTACATACTTATTGAATACCATTCCTGTAGGATTGGCAATTGTAAGTCTGAGTTTTGCTGTTCTCTCGCTACCGAAAGGATTGGCATTAACATTAAAGCGGAATTTATTATGCTCAGCCTCAAAAGATGTAATCCAATGATTTGGATCTGAATCCTCACCATCAATGAGAACCTCCTCCTCTGTTCCATCTGCCTTTGGATAGATTGCATATGCATATACAGCATCAGCACAATACAAAAGATTACCTGTAGCGTTAACGACTGCAGTACCTGCAGTGTTGAAAAGAGGAACCTGAGAAACCTGAGGCTCATAAATTGGAGTTGAAATCATGCCTGCCTGAGTCAACACGACAGTATCTCTAAGTTCATCCTTAGCTAGCACAATACCTACTCGCCTAGCAATTCCAAAGTTAGCGCTATATGTAAATACGAGATCATGGTTGCCATATCCCGAAACCTTATTGAGGCTAGCCCAATTCACTGGTTCAGTAAAAGAAGCAGTCCAATCTCCGTCAGCGTAGACAAGAATATGAGTAGAACCAGCATCCTTAGTCAACGAAATCTTACGCTGAGCTACAGATAGAGGTAGATCCAACTGATAGGGCTTGTCACAAGAGGCAAGCAGTAGGATAGATGTTATTATTAATATTACTTTTTTCATAATCATTCTTTTACATACCATACTGGGCATATTCCTTATTATCGAGATTATACTTTGAATATACAACCTGCGTATCCGGAATTGGATAATATCTGTGACATGGTTTCATATTGTTAACCAAAGATGAATAGTCACTATAATCAGTCACTGCGTCAAACCATATTCCCCAACGCACCAGGTCATACTTTCTTTGGAACTCTCCGAAGAGTTCTCTTGCTCTCTCATTACGAATCTCCTCTCTTAAACGAACCTGAGTACGAAGAGTATATCCAGCCAAACCAGCACGAGTTCTAGTCATGTCCAAGTAATTAACAGATTCCTGTAATTTATTTAACTCGCACAATGCTTCAGCTTTAAGGAGAAGGGCATTAGCGTAACGGAATACAGTATAATTGTTATCGTCGTTACCCTCCTTCATATTCGGACACCAGAATTTTGGACCAAGATATGGACGTGTTGTCACCTTCTCAAAAGCTTTTCCATCCCACTCCCATGCTACATTATAGAAGTTTCTAAGATCCTTTCCTCTACGAGGCATAAGTCCCTGACAGAAATACACATTAGCGTAAGCAGGTTGCCAAGTCTTTGCAGTCATACCAAGCTCCGGAATCTGAACTCCGTCATAGATATCTCC
>ERZ808026.148-NODE-148-length-14183-cov-5.166454_pt1 | contig 14183 bp, 13 predicted proteins | sample MGYA00380182_ERZ808026 | MGnify/ENA primary metagenome ERZ808026 (study PRJEB31490, sample SAMN06133376) | cow dung metagenome | isolation source: H9 | host: cow | place: China: Chengdu | collected 2015-05 ... | reverse complement strand
GTCTATCGCTCAAGGGAGACATAACCATGTCTGTATTCACAATCGGTGCCGGATTCGGAGGGTTCCTCCTTGCCGGCACCGACAGCCTGAAAGGTCTGTATACAACATTTTCACTCAAGGCCTTCGTGTCCAGCCGCCTGTTCCTGAATGTTACCTATCGTCTCAGCAGCAGGAACTATACTCATAACATGATGTATGGAATCGGCTGGAGGTTTGGAAGGCCTTGATAGTCATCGTTTTGTGTTCTCCCAGTGGAATGGTGCGAAGTCAGATGAAGGATCGCGCCACGATGGCTTGCGCAGTGCATATATTATATATGGTATCACCACCATCACTATGCATCCTATTATCAGCACCGAGTACCACACGGCATTGCTTCCGGTCTGAATCTGTCCAGGTGGGATGAAACTGAGCACGAATGCAAGCAGCGAGCCTCCGAAACCGACGGCTCCCAAGCCCACGGAACCCCCGAAGGCTACTGCCCCTGCTGAAACCAAGCCTGCCGAGACGGTCCCTCCTGAGACGGAGGCGACTGAGCCGACTGAGAAAATCGAGGAGCTGACTCCGCCCATCACGGCACCCGCCGAAACGGAGCCGGAGGAGACCGTCCCCGAGACCACCGAGCCTGCGGTACCTGAGATCACCTACGAGTTCAAGCGGCAGGTCGCCTCCTACGCTGCCCAGTACATCAACCAGTATCGGGGTTCCGCCTGCACGATCCTGCCCGGTATGAGTCAGGTGGCTCAGTACCGTGCCGGCCAGCTGACCCGGAACTATGGTCACAGCACTGCAGACAAGCGTGCAGCCCTGGCTCGTTTTGAGTATGGCAGATACATCGATGCCACCGAGTTTGGCGACGATCCCAGCAATTCCTACTGGGAGGCCGACTCCGCCGAGGCCATCTGCGCAGGCTTCTACGGCACCGATCCCAAAGCTATGGGCAAGAAGATCGCTGACCTGATCCGCTCTTCCAGCGGCCACTGGTCCTACATCAGCAGCTCTGAGTACAGCTACATGGGTGTGGGCGTTGAGTACCGGGAGGGTACCGAGTATGGCTGGTATGCGTGTGTCATGGTCGGCTCCGTGAACTACGGATAACTGAATATGGAAGAAATAAGGCTTCTGTTCTTCTGGACAGGAGCCTTTTTCTATAACTACCCTGAGAAAGGATGAGCTAAGTATGAAAACGAACCACAAGCAGTTGCTTTCGCTTCTGCTGGTATTTGTGTTGGTGCTGGGCCTCATGCCGTCGGTCTTTGCGGCCACGGATGTTGGGACCCAGCAGATCACCGACCCGCCTCTGAGTGACGGCACCATAACGGAGGATGAACTCCGCTGGGCGAAGCTGGTCGCAGACCTGCCCGATCCCATTAAGGGCGTTGACCCTTTGGATCCGGACAACCCATATCCCTATGGAATCCCCGTAGACAATTTCTATCCCAGCACGTTTTTTGAGGAAGATCCCTATGCCGCTGCCCCTATGGCAGATATGGGTCGGATCCCTGACGAAATGCACGACAATGCGATCCTCCGGGCCCTGGAGTACACCGGATACAATGTCCAGTGGCTGAAGGATAAGGGCTACCTGTATGTCTCCAATTACATCGCCTCCAGCCTGAAGACCAACGCACCCTCCGTCCTGTCCGATATCGGATACTGGTCCAGCGGCGAGTGCCCCAATGGCGATGAGACCGTGGCGAAGTCCGGTACCGCAACCGGCAGAGCACCCAATATCTCCTATTTCGAGAAGAACGGTCTGGTGTGTGCCTCCTTTGTAACCTATTACCTGTGCAACTACCTTCCTAACATCGAGGGTGTGGATACCAGCGTGATCTACAACAAGGTCAAGGAGGCAGGTGCAGATGACCGTTATGACGATGTGTACTACCTGACGACTGTGACCGTCTGGAAGACTGCTCTGGATTCTCTGGCTTCCAAGACCGGCTCCGGTGTCACCAAGTACACCAATGCTTCCACCGCCTACGCCAATCTGGTACCTGGCGATGTGATCGTATTCTCCCAGGATGGCAGCCTGTCCCATATCGCCATCTACGCAGGTACCTATGACCTGTTCAACACCAGCGGATCCAATCTTGGCAAATACCACTTCATCGTTCATGTGGGCAACTCCCGCGGCCCGGAGATCAGCACCGTGGAGTACATGGCTGACTCCGGCTCCAAAACCTCCACTCCCGTGGCCTGGTACCATCTGAACGTCAACGATGCGGTGGATCAGACCGGCTTCATTGAGATCTACAAGAAGGATCCCAATGGCGCAAAGCTGTCCGGGGCCAAGTTCAAGGCCGTGGATCAGGCGACAGGTGACACCTACTACATCGGCCCCACCGATGCCAACGGCTATGCCAAATCCGGCGAGCTTCCCCTGGGCACCTATGTGGTGACCGAGACGGTGTTTCCCACGGGCTACCAGGCCAGCGGTGCGACATCCTGGACAGTGACCCTGACGAAGGACACCCCGAACAATACCATCACCATCAACGCAGTCAATGAGAAAATCACCGGCAGTCTGGTGATCCAGAAGGCGACGAACACCGGGCAAAGCCTGGGCGGATGGGTGTTCGGAGTTTATACGGACTCTGCCTGTACCAAACCCATTTCCGGTTCTCCCTTCACGACTCCCGCATCCGGTAAGATCACCATCACCGGTCTGGTGCCCGGTACCTACTATGTCAAGGAAACCAGCTCCGGGATCGACTACTGGGTCACGGATAACGGTGTCAAGACCGTGAAGGTGGAGGGCAACAGCTCCGCATCCGTGACTGTCACCAACACCCAGTATGGCTACGGCAAGATCATCAAGAAGACCAACACCGGCACCAACCTGAGCGGCTGGAAGTTCAACATTTATACGGACTCCGCACTGACCAAGAAAGTGACCGGCTCGCCTTTCACGACAGATGCCTCCGGCGTGATCGTTAAGGATCTCCTGCCCGGTACCTACTATGTCCAGGAGGTAAATGAGTCTGACAGACTTCCTGACTGGGATTTTGATACCACGGTCCATACCCTGACGGTCACAGCTGGCACTACCCAGTCCGTGACCGTCACCAATATCCAGGCCGGATATGCCAGGATCATCAAGATGACCAGCACCGGCGGACACCTCAGCGGCTGGAAGTTCAATATTTACTCGGATGCGGCCTGTACCAAACTCATTTCCGGATCCCCGTTTATTACTGATCATACCGGCGAGATCACAGCCCGGCTTGCTCCCGGTACCTACTATATCCAGGAGATTGATGAGTCCGACCAGAATCCCATGTGGGAATATGATACCACTGTTCAGGAAGTGGCGATCAAAGCCGGGGAGACTGCATCGGTCGTTTTCGTCAACAACTACTGCGGCATTGGTCAGATCATCAAGACCACCAGTACCGGCGGCACCCTGGAGGGCTGGAAGTTTGAGATTTTCAGAGATCAGGGCTGTACCAGACCCATTCCCGGATCTCCCTTCACTACGGATGCCCAGGGCCTGATAAGTGTGAAGCTGCTCCCCGGTAACTACTGGGTTCGTGAGGTGGATGAGTCTGACAGGCTCCCCGACTGGAAGTTCGATACGGCCGTTCAGAAGCTGACCGTCAGGGAAGGGCAAACCACTGCAGTCACCTTCCACAATATCCAGTATGGCTACGCCAGAATCTTAAAGAGAACCAATACCAACACGAATCTGGCAGGCTGGAAGTTCAACATCTACACGAATGCGGATCGCACACTTCTTGTAGAAGGCTCTCCCTTTATCACCGACGACAAAGGCGGCATCACGGTGCTGCTGGAACCCGGTATATACTGGATCCAGGAGATAGACGAGTCTGACCAGCACCCGGACTGGACCTATGACACTGCAGTCCGCACGGTGACGGTGACCGCCGGTGTCACAAGGGCAGTCATTTACAACAATACCCATTACGGCTACGCCGAGGTCCGGAAATCAACGAACACCGGAACGAATCTGGGCGGCTGGAAGTTTGACATTTTCACGGATGCAGACTGCACCGTAAAAGTCGAGGGTTCTCCTTTTGAGACTGACGAGACAGGCAAGATGTCTGTCCGTCTGCTTCCCGGCACCTACTATGTCCGGGAGGTTGACGAGAGCACGGCCAAGCCCGACTGGATCTTTGACACCAGGATCCATGAGGTAACCGTAAAGGCCGGTGAGACAGCAGCTGTCACGCTGGAGAATCAGCATATGACAGGCATCAGGATCGTAAAGACCATGCCCGACGGCGGTCCGCTTTCCGGCTGGGTCTTTGACATCTACCGCAAGACTGATAATGCCCACATGGGCACCTTCACCTCCGGCGATGACGGCACGATCCTTACCGGCTGGCTCATGCCGGGTGAGTACCTGGTGTATGAGCAGCTGGACGAGAAGAGCATCTACTGGTGCGCATCCGTCAACCCCCAGACGGTTGTTCTCGAACCCGGCAAGACCGCAGAGGTCACCTTTGAAAACCGCCTGAAGGCCGGTAAGCTTGCGATCCAGAAGGTGGATACCACCGGCGAGCCGCTGGCAGGGGCTGAGTTCCTGCTGGAGTGGTCTGTGGACGGCACTGCTTGGAAACCCGTTACGCCTGCCGAATCTCTGTATGTGACGGAGGGCACCTGCAGCTCTGAGGGCCTGGTTGATGGCAAACTGATCTCCGGAGAAACCGGTCTGGTGGAGTTCACCGGCCTGCATCCGGAGCGACTGTACAGACTGACCGAGACGGCTGCGCCGGAGGGCTACCAGCTCCTGCCGGACATCGCCTATGAGGGAGGACTTCCTGCGGACGAGGATCTCGTCATCCAGCTCACGGTGGTCAATGTCCCCGTCTTTGAGCTGCCGAAAACCGGCTCCGGCTCCATGCAGCTTCTGCCCATTGTCATGGTGTTGGCATACTGCTTGTCCGCCACGCTGGTGGAGCTTTCCAAACGCAAATACCTGTAACAGGAGGAACTGAATATGCGTGTCTGCTACAGGTCCAGGGATCGCCCCGGACCTCATTTTTATCCGTACGGAAGACGATCTGCTAACCTACACACTTCACATTTTGAAAGGACGGTATTACCGATATGAAGAACCTGAAGAAGCTTCTGGCCATGTGCCTCTCTGTTATTATGATTTTCTCCTGCATCCCCGCCGCCTTCGCCGCCGACGTGGCCAATGCCACCATCGACGAGGCCGCCAAGGGCTCCCTGACCCTGTACAAGTACGACCTCACGAACGCCGAGAAGGACGGCGTCTGGGATTCCTCCTATGTCTCCACCGGCGTTTACGATGAGTCCGTCAACAAGACCCTGGGCGAGGCTGTCCGGGCCGGCGACGACAACACCCAGTCCGACCTGGGCAACGGCGAGGCCAGCTACGGCTACGCTGTCAAGGGCGTTGAGTTCACCTACCTGAAGGTCGCTGACATTGTCCAGTTCACCGAGTCTGAGCGCGACGGTGTCACCTACAACCACGTGGAGGTCCTCTACGGCATCGACAAGACCATCGGCGCCGACCTGCTGAATGCCCTGGGTCTTTCTAATGGTGCCAAGCGTTACACCAACGCCGATCACCTGGATGCTACCAAGTATTTCTACCAGTCCGATGTCCTGATCGATACTCTGGCCCAGGCGCTGCAGAGCAACTCCACCACCGTCAAGAACGCTCTGGAGAAGTACATCGCTGCCAACGGCGGCACCGCCATGCCTCTCACCGACTCCTACGGCAAGTCCGAGGCCAAGGATCTGGAGCTGGGCCTGTACCTGGTCGTTGAGACCAAGGTTCCTGAGATGGTCACCTCCACCTGCAACCCCTTCTTCGTTTCCATCCCCATGACCTCCGTGGACGGCACCAACGCCACCGACGGCGGCACCCGCTGGATCTACGACATTACCATCTATCCCAAGAATTCCACCGGCTTCCCCACCCTGGAGAAGACCCTGCGTGAGAATCAGGATGACACCGGCAAGCACAACGGCACCTCCGACGATATCACCGACGGCTACGCCCACACCGGCACCGCCTCCGACGGCGATGTGATCGACTACCAGCTGATCTCCACCCTGCCTACCATCACCTCCGAGTCCACCTACCTGTCTGAGTACACCTTCATCGATACCCTGTCCGCCGGTCTGACCTACAACAAGCAGGATGTGGTCATCGAGTTCTTCTCCGATGCCGCCTGCACCAACCTGCTGAACACTTGGAATGAGTCTGACGGTCTGTTCTCCGTCGCCTATTCCCAGACCGAGGCAAATGAGTCTGTCATGACCATCTCCATGACCGAGGCCGGCCTGGAGGAGATCAACACCAACGACCGTGTCTACTCCGATACCGACTCCCTGTTCTCCGGCTACTCCGACTGCACCATCCGAATCACCTACAAGGCCACCATGGACTCCGACAACTCCGTGGTCTACGGCGACTCCGGCAACCCCAACGAGGTCGTTCTGGTCTGGAAGCGTTCCTCCCAGGACTACTTCGACACCCTGGTCGATGATGCTCATGTGTTCACCTACGCTATGGAGCTGACCAAGCTGTTCTCCGACGGCAACGGCGACTACGCCAAGGTCGAGTTCATCATGCAGAACGACACCGACGGCTACTTCGTCAAGGCTGAGCTGAACGAGGAAGAGGGCATCTACTATGTGGTCGACCACGTGGCCGACGAGGCTGATGCCACCCACTTCATCCCCGTCGAGAATGCAGACGGCGAGGGCCTGGTCATCGTCAAGGGCCTGGAGGATGACTCCTACACCGTCACCGAGGTTCGCACTGACAACGGCTACACCCTGCTGAAGGACGACATCAAGATCGTCATCTCCCAGGTCGAGACTGTCGATCTGTGCGACATCTACGCCTCCGATGTCCTGGGCCTGATCCAGAACGATCCCCGGTACGCCACCATCATCAATGACACCGGCGATCTGAAGAATATGCCCCAGAAGCATCTGGAGCACCACCTGCTGACCGCCTCTGCCACCGTTGACGGCAACAAGGTCAACATGCTGGAGGACGACGGCAGCGTCAACGCCTCCGTGCCCCTGAAGGTCGTGAACACCAGAGGCTTCGATCTGCCGCAGACCGGTGACAACGGTACCTGGATGTTCAGCGTCGTCGGCATCCTCATGATGGCCGGTGCTGCCTGCTTCCTGCTGGTCCTGGTCACCAAGAAGCGTACTGCTGAGCAGTAATTTCCCCGCCCCGGAGGCAGTGCCTCCGGGGCACTTTTCAAAAGGAGGGATTCCTACGAAACGAAAGCTACCGATCCTCTGTGCCGCGATCCTGATGTTCCTGCTGGCCCTGGGCATCACCCTGTACCCGCTGATCAGCAACTGGTATAACGAGCGGCACCAGTCCGAGATCCATACCCAGTATGAGGAGATCATAGACAAGATCGATGATAGCGAGCTGCTGGAGGCCAGGGCAGCTGCTACCGACTATAATGCCACACTTGTTCCCGGTACACAGAGCGGCGACTCCTTTTCCCAGGAAGCGATCCGTGAGGCCGCTGAGAACTATGACAGCCTGCTCAATATGGCAGGGGACGGGATCATGGGATATGTAGAGATCCCCATGATCCGGGCGGATCTGCCCATCTATCACGGAACGGAGACCGAAACGCTGGATGTGGGCATCGGCCATCTGCTGGGCACATCCCTGCCGGTGGGCGGAGAGAGTACCCACAGCGTTCTCACCGCCCATTCCGGTATGGCGACCCAGAAACTCTTTTCGGATCTTGATCAGCTGGAGCATGGAGATGTGTTCTATCTGCAGATCCTGGGCGAGACCCTGGCCTATCAGGTGGATGCCATCAACACCGTGCTGCCCCACGATACCACCTATCTGGGGATAACAGAAGGAATGGATCACTGCACCCTGGTGACCTGCACGCCCTTTGGAGTCAATACCCATCGTCTGCTTGTCCGGGGCACTCGCATCCCCTATGAGGAGGCGGAGGTCATCGTGGAGGAGCAGCTGCAGATTGAGGAGCCGACCGCATCCACCTGGGAGCAGCAGTATCTCAAGGGCATCCTGACCGGCCTTGGTGCCGTCGTTCTGATCGCTGTCCTGGTCCTGGCATGGAGATTTTATAAAAGGAGAAAGAATGAAGCTTCTTAGGCGCCTGGCGGTCCTGGTCCTGTTCGTGATATTTCTGTTCGGTCTGGGGGTAATGCTATACCCATATGTAGAAGGCTATCTGGTAGATAAAGATATCCGGAATGCGGCCCAGGATTTCCTGAGCTGGGTGGAGATCACCCCCTATGTCCCAGACTCATCCGGAAGTCATGTGCTGGAGCCCGGGCCGGCCCGGCCGGCTATCCCCGAACCCACGGAACCAAGTGAGTATGAGGAGCTGTGGCGAGGTATGCTCGCTTATAATCATGAGATTTTCCAAAATGGACAAAAGGATCTGGATGGGAAGCAGGCCTACGAAAGTCCTGCCTTCCGATTAAAGGATTACGGTCTGGAATCTGAGGTTTACGCAGTCATCTCCATACCGATCCTGGAGCTTGAGATGCCGGTCTATCTCGGCGCCACCGGCAGGCACATGTCCGAAGGCGCAGCCCTGTTATCCCAGACCAGTATCCCCATCGGCGGCCAGAACACCAATGCAGTCATAGCCGGGCACCGTGGATGGCGGGGAGCCAGCTACTTCCGCTATATCGACAAGCTGCAGCCGGGAGACGAGGTCATTATTACGAATCTCTGGGAGGAGCTGCACTATGCGGTCACCGAAATTCAGATCATCCAGCCAAACGAGGTGGACAAGATCCTAATCCAGCCGGGTCGGGAGCTTGTCACCCTGCTGACCTGCCACCCCTACGCATCCGGCGGCAGACAGCGATTACTTGTGATATGTGAAAGGATTCCCTATGAACCCGATACTCAAATCGATCATCCAAAAGAAACGCAGGGAATTTGAGGAGCTTGCAGCAAAGCAAAGGATTCCCGAACATGCATTGGATGGAGTCCGGCAGGGACGCAGCATCCGGTATCATCAGGGCGGCGATCCTGCCCATGTGATGGATCTGTTCTATCCCAATACACTCAAGCTTCCGGCGCCTGTCATCATCAACATCCACGGCGGCGGCCTGATCACCGGCAGCAAGGACTTCACCCGGCATTTCTGTATCAATCTCTGTAAGATGGGCTTTATCGTGTTTTCCGTTGAATACCGCCTGTGTCCGGAGGTGACCTTCTTCCAGCAGCTGGAGGATATCTACGCAGCCATGAACCACATTGACAGCATAATTCCTGCGCTGAAGGGGGATCCAGGGTACTGCTTCATGGTGGGTGACAGTGCCGGTGCTATGCTTGCTCTATACGCAGCTGCGATCCAGAGGAACCCCAAGCTGGCCAGAACGGCAGGCATCCGGCCCTGCTATCTGGAGATCCGGGCGCTCGGCCTGATCAGCGGTATGTTCTACACCATAAAGCTCGATCCGATTGGCCTGGTCATGCCGAAGGTTTTCTATGGCCCCCATTATAAGAAGCATCCGTTCTATCCCTATCTGAACCCCAATCATGAGGCGGTATCCATGTACCTGCCTCCATGCCTGCTGACCACCAGCAAGCATGATAACCTCCGCAGCTATAGCTACCATATGACGGCCGCCATCCGCCTGCAGGAGGTGCCCTGCATTCTATACGACTACGGGGATGATCCTGATCTGACCCACGCATTTCCGGTCTTCGCCCCCGAGCATCCCAAAAGCATGGAGGTCATCGAGGACATCGCATCATTCTTTACGAACCACAAATAAGGGAGGAATAAATCATGAAAATTAAAATCGTCAAAGCCGTCGCCCTGATCCTTGCTATGCTCTGTATTCTCTGCTTTCCCATCCCGGCTTCTGCTGTCTCCCAGGGCACCGACGGCACCGAGCTGCAGGTGATGAAGCCCCAGAACCTGCAGATCCATCTCGGCGAAGACTGGGCCGGTGCCGGGTTCGAGCTGACGACCGATGCGGGCAAGTACCCCGGTGTTATCGTTGTCGGCGAAGACGGCGTGCTGCGACTGGAGATCGGCGGCAGTGAGAACTACATCCTGTCCTGCGTCAATACCGCCGTAGAGATTCCAACTCCCCTGGCTTCTGCTCCAGCCGAAACCGAGGATACTCCCATCAGCAGTAATGTATCCGATACAACGGGAAACACCCCAGATGAAACCCACAAGAAAGAGTCTAACCTCAACATCTCTGCTATCCTCTGTATTCTGTGCAGTGGTGGTTTGGTTCTGACCCTTGCCATGATGCGCCTCCGCAAGTCCAAGAGATATGACAAAAATGACGAAATCTGATTGTGAAATGAGTATAGGAAACACGATTTTGTGAGAAACAGAGAACTTTTTCCAATGGTTTCAAGGGCCGTTGACTATCAAAATAGTGGGTGCTACAATACAGATGTGGCAGGGGCTTGCACCCAGGCTTTCGATCCGTCGGAAGAGCTCCCGACGTCTGACGCACCCGGGTGGGTAGCGGAATCGTTACGGACTTAGCGTTGTGATAGCGGTCCATAATGGTGCAAGCCAATTGAATACGCATACCGGAAGGTTGTTTTACTGTAGGTTTTGTAGGGACATTGCACCCAACGAACACACCGCAGTAACGCATCCTTCCGGTGTTTTCTTTATTTACGGAGGATTACTATGAAACATCATAAAAAACGAAAGGGAATGGATCGGGGAGCACCTCGTTGCCCTTATTGCGGTAGTCATACCATTTATAGAAGCGCAGACGGGATTTATCGTGAAAACAGTCGTCACGAAATGCTGTATGTATGTAAAAACTATCCGGCCTGCGACTCCTATGTCCGTGTACAGAGAGGAACTACCATTCCCCTTGGTACGGTTGCAAACCGAGAACTTCGGGAGCTGAGAACAAAAGCACACCGGCAGTTTGACAAGCTGTACAAGTGCGGCTATATGAGTAAGCACGATGCCTATCAATGGCTTGGAGAACTCCTCTGTGTCCCTGCAAAAAACGCCCACATTGCACAGCTCAGCGTCCTCTCCTGCAATCTCGTGATCCGCGAGGCGACCAAACTGCTCGATTGGTACCGTTCCAGAAAGAAAGGAAATAATCGACATCAACAGACCGAGGATATGAGGGCATCATGACAAACGAACAGAGAAAAATAGTCGAAGACAATATGGGTCTGGTAGGCAAAGTCATCAAGGATAAGGTCCACGGAATCGGTCAATCCGGAGTTTACTCTTACGACGATCTGTTTCAGATTGGGTGCATTGGATTGTGTAAGGCAGCCATGACAGATAAGGGAGGTTGCTTCTCCACCTACGCCTACCGCCTGATCTGGAACGAGATCTGCGATGAACTGATTCGCTCTACCAAACTGACACAACGGCAACTGTCTGTTAATGCACCCGAAGTAATGGAAATCTCCGCTATGACTGACTACGATCCATTTGAAAACTGCCATCTGCACCACACACTGGAGCAGGCAAAAAGCAAGGCTCAGGGCACCACCGCTAAAGGCATTCGCTGCTTGGAGCTGACACTGGCAGGATACAACAGCCATGAGATTGGAACCATTGTAGACGCAGAAGCCGCAACGGTGCGGGTGTGGATAACCCGAGCAAAAAAATACCTGAGAAACCTCCCAGAACTTCGATGCTTTGTATATCCGGAGGCAGTATGATATTAGATATTTTTAAGAGGGTCAAGCCCTGGTGCGTACCAGTAGGCTTGACCCTCTTTTTTTATGTGGTGTTGCGGTGTGCAATTTTCGTTGGCTATGTACCAACAGAATCTATGGAGCCTACTCTTCCAAAAGGTAGCTTTATTATCGGTACACGAATATTTAGCGAACCTCAAGTTGGAGATGTTATCATTTTTGAAAAGGATGGGCTTCTGATGGTGAAACGGGTTGCAGCCGTCTCTGGAGAGGTTATTGATTTGACGAAAGTTCCCTATATGAACGAGACTTCCTTTCCGACAAATGCAGGCATTGCTGTTCCACCAAATAGTTTTTTTGTCCTGGGTGACAATACCCGAAACTCATGGGATTCCCGCTATTGGGAGGATCCCTTTGTAAAACTGGACCAGATAAAAGCTGTAATTGTTTGCCCTGACTTATCAACAGGTAAGGGGGCAATCGGCTAGAGTGTTATCTGAATAAGATATATAGATATATACTATATACCCTATTTGTAGTAATAGGTGTAGTAGTAGAATTTTATGTGGAAAACTCAAATTCCCATTGCGGCACAACGAAAATTACTCCACAAGGACTGTGGAGTAATTTTGAGTTATCAACAGCTCTCCTGTGGATATTGTGGACAAAAAATAAGTTCACAGGCTGTCCATGTGTAATCCACAGAGATTTGTGGACAAAATTACAGTTTGATAAGAAACCCTGTTAGTCTAAAAAGAGAGAGGATGTAGAAAAATGAGCCTCCCGGATCTCCTGTATAAAATCCGGGAGGCTTCAGCTCAGCATTTGACTACAGTAGGAGGAAATTTACTTGTGGTGCATTGGTTTCGATCAACTCATATTAATGAGGGGGGTATTATGGTTGCTGTCGTACTGAAAAACGCGATTTAGCCAGCAAAAATAATAGTACTCGTGTTTTTTGCTGATTATTATTGAGACATAATCAGCATCCGTAGTTAATGGTTTTATAGTAGTTTGCTTCGTCGATTTGCGCTCCGCTTGAGTTGTACACATATGCAGTTAGGGCAATTCGGTATATGTACCCTTCGGGTACGCACCACATCAAATCATCCATAGAAATACAAATAGAGCTACTTTTTTCCCAAGTTTTTACAGTTTCCCAGTTATTATTTTTGAAACGTTGCAGCCTGCATTCCATCTTTACGGGATAATTGCCGTATGCTGACATATATCCTGAACATGTCGCAATTCCAGTGGATTCCTGAATGTTTATTGTGCCACCAAAGGTCAATATATACTTATACCGTGGTTGAATTCCATCCTCACTTGTAGCATTAACAGGGATAGTGAGCAGAAAGATAAACACAAGAATCAAAGACAAAATTTTGGTTAATCTCATATTTCCCTCCTTTTATGGCAGTCCAATAATACCATTGGCAATAGCAATAAGCTGTTCTTCACCTAAATCAGTAGAGTAAAGACTGTGTACCACTGCTGATTTATTATCAACCCAGATAAGGCGAAGCCCATTCTTTTCGATAATCATCGCGTTATAGCCGCCAAGGATGAATTCCTTGCTGTTGGTCTCCTCCGCATCATAATGATAATCATCAGTTAATGCAATTCTTTCATACATCAAGAATAAGCCATTGTTATTTTGATAAGCATAGGTTGATTTATCATCTTTTTCCTCGGTGAGCACAACCGAATATCCATCGGGCAGCAGCTTAAGGATTGTATCTTCGGGACTAGTGTCAGAAACATTACTTCCGATAGTAAAATACTTGTTTTGCTGTTCAAAAATGAAATTCAGAACTGGAATTTTAAATGCATCAACAGAGAAGATTGTTGCGGTTGCAACCCCCAAGAACACCATAACAGCCACAGCGACCTTGCTCGTCATTCTGATAATCTTGCGGACATTTTCCTTACCCCGCTTCTTTGCGAAGTCCCGGTGGATCATTTGGAGGCACTTCTCATCCAGACTATCCGGGGTATCGGAGACTTCTCCAGCGGCCTGGGCTTCTTCAAATTCCTTGCGAAGCCGTGCGCCCTCTTCTTCTGCGTATTCGTCCATCAGCAGGGCGAATGTGACATCATCGTACTGGTCCAGCAGTTCCAGTTTTTTGTTTTCGCTCAAATGAATCGTCCCTCACTTTCACGCGTATTTTTGGCTTGAGAGAATTGCTTTGGCCCGCTTCCTTGCCCTGCGGAGCAATGTTCGCACACTGTCGGGAACACAGCGGATCTCCTTTGCAATCTCCTGATCCGAGTAACCGGCGATGTACTTCAGTTCCAGCAATCGCCACTCCTTTGCCGGCAGGTGTTCCTTCAGAATAGCTGTATCCCACATGGCGTTGAGACCATCATCCTCCAGACCGGCTTCTTGTTCTGCGTGCAGGATTTCCAGAGTTGCATCCGGCATCGGCTGCATCCGCTCCTGCGCCTTCCGTTCCCGGTCTGCGAATACCGAGCGGATAGTCAGGAAAAGATACATATCCACCTGATTTGCACTGAGCTGCCGGAGGCTGTCGGCATTTCGCAGCAGTCTGACCAT
>ERZ808026.147-NODE-147-length-14256-cov-2.887439_pt1 | contig 14256 bp, 14 predicted proteins | sample MGYA00380182_ERZ808026 | MGnify/ENA primary metagenome ERZ808026 (study PRJEB31490, sample SAMN06133376) | cow dung metagenome | isolation source: H9 | host: cow | place: China: Chengdu | collected 2015-05 ... | reverse complement strand
ATACTTCTCTCTTGATTAATTTAGCTGTGTCAGCATCACAAACATCAGATAATGCGATGAAATCACCGAAAGAAGACATTCTGTCAGCGCCTCTTGCTCTTGCATATGCACAAGCAAGTGGAGATAATTCGCCAAGGTCATCTACCCAGTAGATTTTTGCTAATGTTTCTGTTAATGGAAGACCTACTGCTGCACCAGCTGGTGATACATGTTTGAAAGAAGTTGCTGCCGGAAGGCCTGTAGCTTCTTTTAATTCTTTTACTAACTGCCAGCCATTGAAAGCATCTAAGAAGTTAATAAAACCTGGTTTTCCCATTAAAACTTTTACCGGCAGATCAGAACCATCTGCCATGAAAATTCTGGATGGCTTCTGGTTTGGGTTACATCCATATTTTAACTGCATTTCGTTCATGTTCATTTCTCCTCGCTTGAATCTTATTTGTTTTTGTTTACGATTCTTGTTTCATATTCGCCTGTAGCGATATCGATAAATCTAACGAATAAAGATACTTTGTTATCTTCGTTTAAGCTTGTCCAGATTTTATCTGTGAATGTATCGATGTCATCTGCTTCAAATGAAATCCATGTTGGTTCGCCTTCAAAGCTTGGAAGCGGATTGATGTCTTTTTCATATGTATGGATGAAACGACCTTCGCCAGCTTTTGGATTTTCGTATGCAAATGTGTAACGGTTGCAGGAATCCGGATCACCGTTGTTGCTCTTTAAGATAGACATTGCATAGTTGTATTTGCCGTTTTCAATGTGCATCACGCCTGAGATTCTTGGTGTGTAGTTTGGACCATCCGGCTCAAATTCACGTACTCTTAAGGACTGTTCGAATGTAAGCTGTTTGTCCATTCCGTCATAAATTGTATCTGTCTGATCACCGTTTGTAACAATTGTTTTGTTGCCAAGAACACGTACCGGTGCATAAATGATAAGACTTGGATCTACCATTTTGGATGGATCAAAAGCTTCTGTGCGGATACCTTCGCCTTCTGTTACGAATACGCGGTTACGGCTGTTTTCACTTCTGCCCATGATAAAGTATGCACAAATTGCTTTTGTGCCGTCTGTAGATTTTCCAAGCACGATACCACGCCCTGGATATGTTTTGCTTTTGATTTCTTCAAAAATTGAAATTTTTTCCATGATCTTTCTCCTCCAAATAAATCTTTGCCAAAGCGGCTCAAACGATGGTTATTTACAGTTGGCTTCATTATAACACGACTCTTATAAAAAAGCATTAAAAAACCACCTGAACACACTTTTCGTGTGCCCAGGCGGTCGGCTAATCTAATATAATATGTACACTCCCTGTAGGTAATCCTACGCAGTAAAAACTGTTTCCGCCAGTCATGTACAAATGGGACTATAAATGATTTCTTATAAAAAGTCAAGCATTAATTAAAAAATCTAAATACTCCAAATACTTTTCCGATGATTTCTACATCCGGCAGGATAATCGGATCCATATAATCGTTTTCCGGCTGAAGTCTGATATGTCCGTTTTCTTTATAGAAGGTTTTTACAGTGGCAGAATCTTCAACTAATGCTACTACCATATCACCATTCTTTGCAGTATTCTGACGTTTCACCAGAATATTGTCACCATCCAAGATGCCTGCATTGATCATGCTTTCACCTTTTACCTTTAACATAAAGGTTTCTTCATTTGGCATATATTCAGAAGGAATCGGAAAATAGTTATCAATATTTTCGATAGCTAAAATCGGCTGTCCTGCAGCTACTGTACCAACCATAGGCACATTGACTACTTCTCTTCTAACTAAATTAAAGTTATCATCAATAATTTCGATGGTACGCGGCTTTGTCGGGTCACGTCGGATATAACCGTTCTTTTCCAATGTTTCCAGATGAGAATGTACAGAGGATGTGGATTTTAAATTCACCGCCTGACAGATATCACGTACTGATGGCGGATATCCCTTATTTAAAATTTCGGATTTGATATATTCTAAAATCTGTGATTGCTTTTCAGTAATTTTTCCGTATGCCATATATAGCCTCCCAAACATACTTTCGTTTTATGGGATTATATTAACATAATATAACAGAAAAAGCAAACAAATGTTTTGTGGTTTTGTTATCATTTAAAAATGATTATCTTTATGCTTTATGCTAATTATGTTATAATCCAGTTAACAAAATCGTAAGGAGGATGCTATGGAAAACTGCTCAAGATTTTTTGCGAATAAACAATGTGAATATTTCCCATGCCATGAGGGACTGGAGGATTTTAACTGTCTTTTCTGTTACTGCCCGCTTTATCTGCGCGAGCATTGTCCGGGCAATCCAAAATACATTGAAAGCAAAGGACGGATTATTAAATCCTGCAATGACTGTACATTCCCTCACAAGCCGGAAAATTACGATACGATCATCAAATTTTTGATAAAAGGTTAATTTAAGATGTTCCTCGTGTCTTGTCCAAATCATAGAGAATCGCATTGCAGATTGCTGCTGCCACATTGCTTCCGCCTTTGCGCCCCCGGGCAATAATATAAGGTACATCAGTTTGCATAATCAGTTCTTTGGACTGCACCACATTTACGAATCCAACCGGCACCCCAATGATCAGTTCAGGACGCAGTTTTCCATCCTGAATCAGTTCGTAAAGTCTTACAAGCGCAGTCGGTGCATTTCCAATTGCAAAAATCAATGGTTTATTTAATGAAGCGGCTTTATCCATGCATGCTGTAGCACGGGTAGTGCCGTTTTTCTTTGCGATCTCTGCAACATCTGCATCAGCCATAAAGTTATAAACTTCTCCGCCAAACTTCGCCAAAGCTTTTTTATTAATTCCTGACATTGCCATCTGTGTATCCGTGACGATGCATGCACCCTTTTTGATAGCTTCACGGACATGCCTAATCACTCCTTCCGAAAAGTAAAGGGAATCCGCATACTCAAAATCTGCAGTTGTATGAATGACACGCTTAATGATATTTTCCTGCTCCGGCAAAAATACACGTCCGTGCAATTCTTCTGTTATAATCTCAAAGCTTCTTTTTTCAATGTCCATTGGAAGCACATTTTCCAGTTCGATTTTCATAAGTCCTCCTATTTGTACTCTCACAGGTCTGTAAAAAATGCACGATCATCTGTGGGTTCGAATAATAATAAAAATGCGGGAAACCGGCGATACTCTTCTCATTCCCATGAATACATTCCCAGCTGCGCTTTGCAAGTGGTTTTCGGGCAATAAAATCTGAACCGTTGTTGGTACTGTCAAAATAATGAAATTCATGCCCTTTGCATGTCATTTTAGAATCACCTAAAACGGTATTTTTCTGTGCTTCCAGCGCAATATATCCAAATCTTCCAAGCTTTGGTGTTTTATATGCAGTACCCTGAATCACGCCAACCATCGGATAAATATTTCCCTGCATATCTTCCATAGATTCGTGTAAATACATAAATCCGCCACACTCTGCCAGATATGGCATGCCTTCTGCAAGCGCATCCTGAATATCCTGAACCATTGACTGGTTTTCGCTTAATTTTTTTGCATATAATTCCGGATAACCGCCATAAAAAATCAATCCATTTAAATTTTTTGGCAGTTTCCTATCATGAAGCGGTGAAAAATATAGAAGTTTTGCTCCCAAATTTTCCAAAAGTTCCAGATTGTCTCTATAATAGAAGCAAAATGCTTCGTCGCTTGCAATTCCAATACGTATGTTGTCTGCACGATATTCAGGCAAATCCGGCATCTGTATGGAAAGCTCTTCCGCCTGATTTCCAAGTTCTACAAGTGCATCCAAATCAATGGTTGTTTCCAGAACCTTCGCAAGACCTTCCAGTTTTTCCTGTAAATCCAAAATCTCATTTGGTGTCACAAGTCCCAAATGTCTGCTCTCTATCACATATTCTGAAACCGTCGGTACATATCCTAAAACTTTCACAGGAAGCATTTTTTCAATCTGCTCCTTCAGTCGGGGATACAACATCTCTGAAGTGTGATTTAAAATGACACCTGCAATCCGGCTGTCCTTTTGAAACTGCAAAAAGCCCTGAATCAGCGCAGTCACAGAAGTGCTCATTCCTTTGGCATTAACTACAAGAACTACCGGCGTTTTCGTAACTCCTGCCACATCATAAGCGGATGCAGATAAGCTGATCCCTGCAAGCCCGTCATAATATCCCATGACTCCCTCCAGCACAGAAAAATCAGACTTTTTCGCTTCTCTTACAAAAAGATATCTTGTCATGTCTTCACCTGTAAAATAAGTATCCAGATTTTTAGACGAGATTCCTAAAATGCGTCCATGAAACATCGGGTCAATGTAATCAGGACCGCATTTAAAGCTTGATAATTTCATTCCTCTGTTTTTCAATGCCTGCAAAATACCACAGGTAATTAATGTTTTTCCGCTTCCGCTGGCAGGTGCTGCCAGCATAATTCTAGACAGTTTCATTGAGATTCCTCTGTAAGGTAATAATATATACCGGATTTTGTCCCATCATCATATGATACTTTCCAAGGGTCCTGGACTTTCCAACATAAACCTGAACAATATCCTGATATTCAAACGTTATTTCTTTTAATAAATTCATCACTTCCGCTGCTGTTTCCAGCGCAATACAGTTAATGACAATTCGTACATTTGGATTTTTATTTAGCAGCAAATATATGATTTCCTTCATATTTCCACTGCTGCCGCCAATAAATGCATGTGTTGGTGCAGGTAATTTTTCCAATACTTCCGGCGCTTCTCCCGCAACAATTTTTAAATTCGTAACGCCAAGACGCTGTTGATTTTTTTTAAGTAATTCCAGTGCATCAACCTTTTTCTCAATTGCATAAATAATGCCATCCGTTGCCTGCAATGCACATTCAATTCCAATAGAACCAGTGCCGGCACCGATATCATAAACAATGGACTGTTTTGTAAGAGCAAGCTTTGAAATCGAAATACTCCGGATTTCTTCTTTGGTCATCGGTGCATTTCCGCGCTCGAAGGCCTCATCTGAAAGTCCATGGGTTATAATATGTTCTTTTGCTTTTGGATTCTCGATTACAACCACACAAAGACCTTCTTTTTCGAAAGTACATAACTCTGCTGGACTTCCAATTGTAATAGACTCTTCCGAATAGCTTAACTGACATCCTATAGACACCTTTACGCAGGCCAATCCATTCTCGATAAGATCCTGACAGATTGCCTGAATACTTTCTTTATAGCCCGCCAAAGTAAATACTTTTTCATGGCTTTTTACTGCAGCAATCAGATTTTGCGTTCTTCCATGGACACTGATAAGTTTCATATCTTCCCAGGAAGTCTGAAGCCTTGATGCAAAATATACTACAGAAGAAATGCCGCAAAGAAGTTCAACCTCTAGCTCTAATTCTTCCAAAGCTTTTAAAAGCTTTTTCGTGCCGCTGTAAAATCCAATATCACCGGAAAACGCAACGACAATACACTTTTTTTCCGGATGATTTCTGATATATTCAACCACTGCTGCCGGCTGATAGATTGGCAGTGATTCTTTACCAAAACAACTCAGTGCCTCTGTCATTCGCGCAGCCCCTAAGATTACATCTGCATTTTCACATGCATCTTTTCCGGCCAGTGTCAAATCCTTTAAATTTCCCATGCCGATACCAAGAAGTGTCACTTTTTGCTTAAGCTTTAATATAGGAAGATTTAAACGCTCCAAAATCTGAGCAAAAGAATATCCTGTTTCTGCGACAGGTCTTCGAATGACGATAACTTTTGCGCCGGCAATTCTGGCTCCTTCAATTTTTTCCGGAAATCCGCCTGTAATGCCTGTATCTTTGGTCACAAGGTATTTTACATCCAGTTGTTTTATCATGGCTGCATTAAGATCAGTACTAAAAGGCCCCTGCATGCAGATGATCTGTTTTCCCAGAAGTCCCATTTCTTTGCACTTTTCTACCATCACGCCGTCAGCGAGGATTCTTGCATAGATTCGTGAAATATCGTCTACCAGCTCAATATATTGGGAAAGCTCTTTACTGCCTGTTGTCAGCAATAGATTGCCTTGGGTATGATTTAAAAACTCTGCTGCTTCTTCCAAGGTATCTACGTAAGTTACATGGAAATCATTCTGCATCTGTTCTTCTGCACGAAGTAATCGAACATATTCCTGTTTTGTATGTTCACAAGCAGTTTTAATATTTTTTGATACCTCCACCGCATACGGATGAGTCGCATCAATGATCATTTCCCAGTCATTTTCCCCCATAAGAGATTCCATAGCCGTTACATCCAGACGGCCCTGATGGATGGTGAGACGTTCATGCTTTAAAAGAACCTCTTCTCCATATTCTGTCGCCACACAAATATGCACATTTTTTCCTGCATTTAGCAGATATTCTGCCAATTTTCGTCCTTCTGTCGTTCCTGCAAAAATTAAAATCTCTTTCATGTATTTCATCCTCGACTAGAGTAGATATCCTCTCGGTGTTACCATATGACTATTTACGATTTTTGTCTGCGAGTTTCCAATAAATACGGTCGTAAACATATCAACCTTTGTATCTAGAAGTTCTTTTAAAGAATACAGACAAGCTTTTTCACCCTCACGTCCAATATTTTCTACAATTCCACATACCAAATCTTCCGGCTGGTATTTCAATACCAAATCACACGCTTTTTTCAGGTAGTCATGCCGCTTTTTACTGGATGGATTGTAAAGACAGATGACAAAATCTGCTTCTGCGGCGCACAATAAGCGTTTCTCGATTTTCTCCCATGGTGTCAAAAGGTCACTTAAACTAATCAGACAAAAGTCATGAATCAACGGTGCTCCAAGAACCGCTGCTCCGCCAATGGCTGCGGTCACCCCTGCAACCACTTCTACCGGAATGTCAGGATAACGGCTTCCAATTTCCAGCATCAGTCCGCTCATACCGTAAACCCCGGCATCACCACTACAGATCATTGCCACAGTTTTTCCTTTGGCAGCTTCTGCAAAAGCAAGCTCACATCGTTCCACTTCCCTTCGCATAGGAGTGGTTAAAAATTCTTTTTCAGCGAAATGTTCCCTTACTAAATCTACATAAACCGTATAACCTACGATGGTATCACATTCTTTTAAGACATTTGCCGCCTGAATGGTCATTTTCTCATAAGCCCCGGGACCAATTCCTACTACATATACTTTACTCAAAACTAACACTCCAATCTATTTTCATAATGGAAACAGTGACTCCGTCTTTTCCTGATTTTGGAATCACCATGCATTCTTTCAATGTTTTTTCATCTTCTGATTTTGCAAGCATAAACGCAGCACGCTCACATACATTTTCCACACCAGTAACCTGAGAGACAAAGTTTGAGGATGTAAAATCCCCTTCCAGTGCTGCCAATTCTTCCGCACTGTAAAAATGAAGAGGGATTTTCTTCTTTTGTGCGAACTCTAACAATCCCGGCTCGTTACTTTTGATATCAATCGATCCAATTCCTTTGATACTGCGAAGATCGATATTCTTGATTGCCAACTCTTCTTTCACACGGGCTTCAATAAGTTCTGCAGTTGTTCCTTTTTTGCATCCGATGCCCGCTACAAATGCTTTTGGAATAAGATGTAAAATTTCATCGTCTGGATTTTGAATGTATGGATTAACAATTACATGAAATTTTGCATTTTTTCTATCAAAAGATAATTCTGACGGTATCTTGCCCATAACCTTAGAATCACAGGAAAAACTTACGGGTTCTCCTGAAACAATCTTTGAAGCACAAATCTTTGCCTGCTTCATGGAAGAAATCACCAAATCATTTTTCTGTGCGAAAACATCAATTGCGATTTTACCGTTTACATCTGAGGAGGTAGTCACTACCGAAATTGCACCGATTAGCTCTGCAATCCCTTTGGTCAGTGCATTGGCACCGCCCAAATGCCCAGAAAGAACAGAGATTACAAACTGTCCTTTTTCGTCTAAAACCACTACTGCCGGATCTGTCAGTTTACTCTTTAAACAAGGTGCCATATCACGAACTACAATTCCCATAGCTCCGATAAATACCAGTGCATCCAGCGAAGAAAAATGTTCCTTCATCCACTGCTTAAACGGTACAGGTCTGTAGATCAATGCGGCATTCCAGCGAATATCTAAAAACGACTTTTTTAATTTTTCATGAATTTTTTCGGCAAGCAGTTTTCCCTGCGGGGTAAAGCATACGATCGCCATACGTTTTTCAGTCATTTTTAGTCGCCTCACGAAATTCGGTAGTAAATTCCGGGTTATAAAGTTCTGAACGGTCATATTCATGATGAGTAACTACATCACCGATGATCATCAGAGCTGTTTTTGTAATGTGATTATCTTTTGCAGTTTGCGCCAGTGTTCCAACGGTACAGATAAACTTCTTTTCATCCTCCCAGGTAGCTTTATAGACGATTGCTGCCGGAGTATCGGCATGATAACCGCCTGCAATCAGCTCTTTACTCAGTTCATCTAACAGACCGGTACTAAGAAACACAACCATCGTTGCCTTATGTGCTGCAAAGGAACGTATCGATTCCTTGTCCGGCACCGGTGTTCTTCCGGCCATTCGAGTGATAATCACACTTTGAGACACATTTGGCAGGGTATATTCCAAATTTAATGCAGAAGCCGCACCACAGAAGGAGCTGACACCTGGACAGCTGTCATATAAAATCCCAAGCTGATCTAAGACATCCATTTGCTCTCTGATTGCACCATAAAGGCATGGATCTCCGGTATGCAACCTGACTGTCGTTTTTCCTTCACTTTCTGACTGCTTCATCACATCTATAACTTCTTCCAATGTCATATAAGCACTGTTATAGACAACGCAGCCTTCTTTTTTATATTCCAGCAATTGTGGATTTACCAAAGAACCTGCATAAATGATTACATCAGCCTCCTGTAACCTTTTCTGACCTCTTACAGTAATTAAATCTGCCGCACCAGATCCTGCACCTACAAAATGAATCATAACGTTTCCTCCCTCCATGCATCCGTTTTTCGAAGCAAACCTTCCACATCACCATATCTGCCAAGTTCCCCAAGTTCATTGGAGAAAACCAATGTAGCAAGCTCTAAATTGTGATATGCACGATTGTTTAAATAAAATTCTATCTTTTCCATGACGTATTTCATGGTTTTTTCCAAATATCCATGTTGTTTCAGTATGGACAGTCCTTCATCAGTAGTCACAGCATCTAAAACATCCCTTAACACATCTGCAGGTGCACCAGCCCTTAAAGCATTGGCCGTCAAAATTTCCATACGGGAATCCGCACATCTGGAATGGGTATTCATAATTCCTCCGGCCACTTTAATAAATTTTCCAATGTGACTGACAAATAAGATTCCCTTATATTCCATCTCCACTGCCATATCAATGGTTTCTCCAAGAAAATTGCTGCATTTCACAGACTTTTCAAGGTTGATTGGAAAATTTTGTGATAGATAAGCGGTTCCGTAATTTCCCGGTGAAATCACAAGATAATCTGCGCCATTATTGCGATGCATCTGCATTTCCAAACGAATACTTGCAATAAGTGCTTCTTCGCTCATGGGTTCCACGATACCACTGGTCCCAAGGACAGAAATACCGCCTTCAATTCCAAGTCGCGGGTTAAAGGTCTTTTTCGCCAGCTCCATACCTTCCGGAATCGAAATCTCCACAAAGATTTCACCGTAATAATCGTATTCTTCCATAACTTCTATGACGGACTCTGTAATCATCTGTCGTGGAACCTTATTGATCGCTGCAGCTCCAACTGGCTGTTCTAATCCGGGCTTCGTGATACGTCCCACACCAACACCCCCATCAATAAGAACATTTCTTTCTTCTCCGGTATTTCCAAAAGAAGCTTTCGCATATACAAGGATTCCATTGGTTACATCCGGATCATCCCCGGAATACTTTTTTACAGCGCAGGAAGCCGCACCATTTTCCAGTGTCGCATCTAAAATTTCTAAAGAAAGGGTAATCCCCTTAGGTGTCGGAAGTTCTGCATATTCTACCGCCTGCTTTGAAAAAAGCATCATGGACGCAGCTTTCGCAGCAGCTGCAGCACAGCTTCCTGTGGTATACCCAAGGGCTAATTTTCTATTATTTTTAATGACATATTTCCCTTCCAGACCTGTGTTCATAAAAGGTACTCCTACTCTTGAAATTTAATACTGTCAAAATAAAATCGAAAGGTTTCTTCATCCAGTTCAAATAATTCTTTGATTCGTTTTTCCGTAAAAATCTCTGCCGGACTGCCAAAGTGCTCAACAGAGTCGCCTTTTACGCATAGAATTTTATCGGAAATCTTATAGGCCAATTCAATCTCATGAAGTGACATGATAACCGTTTTATTGAATTGTTTTGCCATATTGCGAAGAATCTTTAAAAATTCCATCTTATGGCGTATATCAAGAAAGGATGTTGGTTCATCCAGCACGATGATTTCCGGCTCTTGACAAATGGCTCTTGCCAGCAAAACACGCTGTCTTTGACCGTCACTGATTGCAGAAAAATCTCTGTCTGCAAGCTCTCGTGCGTGAACCATTTCCATAGCTTCCAACACCTTTTCCTTATCATAAGATGTTAAGATTCCAAGTCTTCCTGTATAGGGATAACGTCCTGTGCTTACCACATCCTCACAGGTCATAAGTTCTGCATGAAGCCTCTCTGTCATCACAACAGACATTTTTTTAGAAATCTCCCGTTCTGTCATAGACTGCATGGACTGTCGATCAAGATAAACCGTTCCGCTGATCAAAGACAGCTGTTTGGTGATACTTTTTAAAATTGTCGATTTTCCGGAACCATTTGGACCGATTAATGTCAAAATTTCTCCGGGCTTTACATTTAATTCTATATTTTTAATCAGTGGAACACTATGATATCCCACTGTCATATCTTTCGTTGAAATATAATATTCTTTATTCATTTAACGCACCTGCCTATAATGTTTTGCTCTGTCTTTTTACCATCATATAAATGACAATTGGTGCGCCGAAAATTGCCGTTACAGAACTGATACTAAGTTCCGTAGGTGCAAAAATTGTTCTTGCAATCAAATCACAGAAAAGACAAAATACTGCCCCTCCAAGATAACATGCCGGTATGATTAAAATCGGTTTTGCAGTTTTCATCATAGTTTTCACAATATGAGGAACTGCAATTCCTACAAAGGAAATCGGTCCTGCAAATGCTGTCACACATGCAGATAAAATGCTGGAGAGTAATATTAAAATCACTCTAAATAGCTTAATGTTAACACCCATATTCTGCGCATAAACCTCTCCCATCTGATAAGCACTGATTGGCTTTGACATCAAAAAGGTAAACAAAAATGTCACAAATACAACGATGCTCATAATGGAAATATTATCCCAGCTGGTTCCTGAGAAGGAACCTAAGGACCAGTTATGTAGGTTTACAATGTTGGAGTCCTCTGCAAACGTCAAAAGAAAATCTGTAATTGCCGAACAGATATAGCCTATCATGACACCGCAGATGACAAGCATGGACATTTTTTTAACTTTTTTGGATACAAGTAATACAAATCCCATGGAAATCATAGCTCCAACAAAAGCAGCAACAATCATCATCGCAGAGCTGATTGTACGTCCGAGAGTCAGTAGGTAAATCATCACCAGAGAGACCACCAGCTTTGCACCGGAAGATATACCAAGAACAAACGGACCTGCAATCGGATTTGCAAAAAATGTTTGTAATAAAAAACCGGATACCGAAAGTGCACCTCCTAAAATGATTGCAGCAAGAATTCTAGGCAATCGGATATTCCAGATAATATTTGATGATGTGCCATCATTTGGTCCGTTTATGATAATATTAATAATTTCCTTAGCGCTTAAATCAATGCTTCCGGAATTCATATTCCACAAAAAAAGCGCGCACAAAAGAACGGTGAGCAACAGAAATGATATACAATATCTAAAGATTCTCTTATCTTTCATGTCTTACCTCCGTATCTTTGTACGCGTTTTACTGAAGTTTATATAAATAGGTCATTTGCGTTTCTTCTTCCGTCAACATCTGATGAATATCTGTAATTAACATTCCAAGTCCCATACTTTCCTGGAAAAGATTTTTCTGGGCACAAAAAACATTTCCTTCACGAACCGCTTTAAAATCAGCTAAAAGCTCGCTTTTTCCAAGCAGCTCTTCGATGGTTTTAATTTCTGTATCAATAGTACTGTTATAAATCAAATAATCAGCATTTCTTGCTTCAGAATAGAATGCTTCCATCTCCATATTCATGGTGGATAAATCATTGTCATCACCAAGATTTTCAAAAATATAGTTTCCCCCGGCCATTTCAATCATCTTTGGTACATAATCTGAAGATTTACGTACATTCACAATTCCATTGGAATTGATGTAGAAAAAAGCTACGGTCTTTCCCGTATTTTCTGCCCCTAAAATATCCTGAAGAGTCTCTGCCTGTGCATCAAACAATCGCTTCGCTATATCTTCTTTATCAAGTAATACACCATAGAGCTTTAACCATTCCATTCTTGCGAAAGGATGACTTTCATAACTGGAACGTTCTACCAGTACCGGAATGTCAAATTTCTCCAGCTGTTCTTTTACTTCCGGAGTATGATGGATCATGGTAGATTCTATTGCCAGATCGCATCCTTTCGAGAGAATCAGTTCATAATCGGGTGCACTGTATTTTCCTGCGTACACCATCGCTCCAGATTCCAGTGCCTGTTTTGCTTCCTCAATGTACCATCCGTCAGTATCGGTACCGGAAAGCTTAATGTTTTCAATACCATCCAACGCACGAAATAAGTCCATAGCAGAGGTTGCTACCAGATAAATGTGATCCAATGGCTGTTGAAGTATTGTCACATCCTCTAAATCAGCTGGTACAGGCATCCCTTCAGGCACTACAAAATATCTGCCGCTGTCTTTGATTTCGATCATGGCATATTCGCCTTCGTAGTAATCCACCGAAAACTCTTTGGCATATTGAAGTTCCATGCTGCCGGTCTTTACCAAATCTGCAAACAGCAGCTCAGAAATCTCTTCTGTCGCTTCCGCTTCTGTAGCTTTTGTTTCTATATTTCTTTGTTGCTACTAGTAATCCTGTTGGCTTGTGAATAAGTTCTGCTTTGGCTTTCTCTAACCATTTGCTTGCGGTGTCTGCATATTTACCATTATATAAAGATGCATAGTTTTGGAGGACAACACAGGCACAGACCATGTCCGAAATGAAAACAATATTATTGGTGAATGAAGGGACATTCATATCCTTCTTGCTTGTCATTCTATGATTTATCCCTTCGCAACAATCATGTAATGTTTGGTCATATGTTGTCGATTTTCCGCCAGACAATTTATAAAGACTAATCATCCATGCAATAGTTGTTAGATATGTCATATGTCCTTTGTTCCCTTTCAAACTTTTAGCTTCCAATGGGTCTTCTCTCCAATCTTCGCTGTCGAACCGTTTCATAGTAGGAGTTAAGGCAATATCTATTAATCTTTCGATTCTAGTAAGTGCTTGATTCTTTTCTTCTGGATAAAGCTTACTGATATTTACCAAAGATGAGGCAAGCATGGAGCAAGCATAAATTGCCCATTGACCTCCGTACATTGTACCTAATATGGATGGTACTTCTTTAAGTAGTTGCTCTGGCTCTACAATGATTTTTTCACACAGCCAATTCGCTCTTTCTAATAATTCCGTTTTTTCTTCTTGCCATGAACTTTGAGTAGACTTGGCATTTATTTGGACATTGGTTGTATTTGAAAGGCTGAATGGTAGCTTCACCAACCATTGAGTACAAGAACCAAACATTTTTAAAGTAGATAAATCCATAACTAAATCATCTTTTAATATTAGTCCTCATAGCTAATGCTGTTGCTTCGCCTGTGATAAAGATTTCTCCCAATCGGTAGCAACGCTTACCTTTACTTTTAGTTGTTCCACCTGCCATTTCTGCTGTACGAAGTAGTTTGCTTCGGAACTCCCAATCTCCAAAGTAAGTACTACTGCCTAATGCGAATGCTGTACCTCCTGCACTTATGCCTTCAATAACTAGACCTGCATCGCCACCTGCAAAAGCAAACTTCGGTGATTTTCTCATAAATTCCTTAATGCCAAAGAATGTTTTACCCATTACGGATGCTTCCTTTGACATTACTGCTTTCATCCTTTCATGTTGTTCAAACGCAAACACTTCATCAACTAGAGCAAGGTAAGCACAATTCAGTGCTACATAAGAACCTCTTAATGGACGACTACTCTTGTATCTAC
>ERZ808026.146-NODE-146-length-14277-cov-3.022746_pt1 | contig 14277 bp, 13 predicted proteins | sample MGYA00380182_ERZ808026 | MGnify/ENA primary metagenome ERZ808026 (study PRJEB31490, sample SAMN06133376) | cow dung metagenome | isolation source: H9 | host: cow | place: China: Chengdu | collected 2015-05 ... | reverse complement strand
ATTAATCTCTTCCAACATCTTTGCATTCCGGATCGCATCATCCATATAAGGCCGGAGAACATCAAATATATCCGTTCGATTTTTGTAATAGATACCAAGGTTTCTTGACTTCAGGCATTCGCTAAGCTTTGGCCAGTATTCATCCCTATGAAGATCCGATTGGAGAAACATGAAATGAAGAAGAAACCATAACTCGATGCACTGATTCGACCAGATAGAATGATATTTAGTTTCTTCTGTGCTTGTCATCACACAAAGTTCTGCCGTACGATCAAAATTCTCCGATGGAAAATCATCTTTGTCATATACAAGCCAGACATGCTTATAAACATTGTTGCTGTGGGCAACGACCTCAAGATAGACAACGGTACATGGACTTGCGGAAAGGAACAGAGCGTGCCAGTGTCATGCGGCATACCTACGGTACTTATAAGCAAACTTACAGTGGGAGGAGAATGATATGATTACATCTGAAGAAAGAAACATAGCACGTCATTGCATTGAATACGCAATGAGGCTGGGTGCAGAAGGAATAAGGCTGTCTCTCAACAAGAACGAGATGGACAGCTGCTCAATGCTCAACGGCGAACTCGACAAGGTAAGTCACTCAGCAGACAGGTCAATATACATATATCTATACGTTGACGGCAAATACGGAACATTCTCAACGAACCGTCTTGATGAAAAAGAGGTGGAGAATTTCATCAGCAAGGCCATCGTAATGGTGAAGATGCTCGGCGAGGACAGATGCAGGCGTCTTCCTGATCCTGAAAGGACTGCAAAGGATGCCTGCGGAGGAATGGAACTCGGACTTTATGACAGTCACTATGAGGGTTGCGACTCCGACTCACGTCTGAAGAAGGCGGAAGAAATGAGCATCATCAGGTCATTGCCTGAAGCCGAAGGATACAAAGTAATATCCGAGGAGTGCGAATACGCGGAATCCCTGGATGATACTATCCTCATGGATTCGCAGGGATTTGAAGGCAGGCACACGGAGACCTCATTCAACTGCTTCTCCGAATTGACGATTCAGGACAGCGAAGGCAACAGATATAGCGGATACTGGTGGGAAGCATCTCCTCATTTTGATGTACTCAGGCTGAAAGAATGTTCGCACACAGCATTAGAGAGGGCAATAAGCCAGATCGGGCCACGGAGCCGCAGAAGCGGAAGATACAGGATGATAGTTGACGGAACAGTCGCATCAAGACTGGTTTCACCTCTGATCAACGCACTGAACGCCTCGGCAATCCAGCAGAAGATGTCGTTCCTCGATGGCAGCCTCGAGAAGAAGATATTCTCCGAGGGGCTCACGATCATGGACAATGCAAGGACTCCAGGCAAGTCGGGCTCAAGAATGTATGACTCTGAAGGAGTCGCGACACAGAACAGGGCCATTATTGATCATGGCGTAGTGAAGCAGTATTTCGTAAGCACCTATATGGCTGAGAAGACTGGATTTGCACCGACTGTCGAGGACATTTCAAGACCATGCCTTTCGCCATTTATGGCAGGAAAGGAGTTGACTGATTTGGAAAAAGGTGTATCTTTGAAAGATATTCTGACCCAATGCGGCAACGGAATATATGTAACAGGATTCAACGGAGGAAACTGCAATCCGGTGACCGGTGATTTCTCTTTCGGCATAGAGGGATTTGCATTCAGCAAAGGAAAGATCACTCATCCCGTCAAGGAGATGCTGATTACCGGCAATATAGTGGAGCTGTGGAACAGTCTCACGGCAGCGGGAACTGACACGCGGAGCAGTTCGCGCTGGCAGATCCCGACTCTGGCGTTCGAAAACGTCTCGTTCTCGGCTTAGAGGGAGATGCCGGTCGAAAACCGGAACGGACGGCATATCGATCTGTCCATGAAAAGGGCTCATTCCATGGACAGGAGCAGGAAAACCGACAGTTTGTCCATGAAAAGGACTGGTTTCATGGACAAGAGCAGGGCGACAGGAAAGAAGAATAAATTATAAAAGTAAATATTATGAAGATCGGACAGAACAAAGTAGTAGAGTTCGTGTATGAACTCGAAGTAGACGGACAGGTAGTTGACAAGACAGTAAAGGAAAGACCACTTGACTATATCCACGGAACAGGAAGCCTTCTCCCTAAGCTTGAAGAGCATATTGAGGGAATGCAGGCCGGCGACACATTCGATGTAACGCTGTCCCCTGCTGACGGATATGGCGAAGTCGACCCAAGCAGAATCATTGACCTTCCAAAGGGAGCATTTGAAGTCAATGGTGAGATCCGCGAGGACCTTCTCGTACCGGGCAACACAATTCCTATGATGAACAGCATGGGTGGAGTTATCCCAGGCGTCGTTCTTGAGGTGACAGAGGACACTGTAAAGATGGACCTCAACCACAGAATGGCAGGCAAGACCCTTCACTTTACAGGAGAGGTAGTTTCTGTACGAGAGGCGACAGAGAAGGAACTGACAGAAGGCCTTCATGGAGAATATGTACACAGCTGCGGATGCGGCGGATGTGGCGGCCATGGCGGATGCGGAGACTGCGAAGGCGGCAACTGCTCTGAAGGCGAGGGCGAGTGCGGATGCGGATGCCACTAGAATCTGTCTGAAAGAAAAGTACCTTTCAATCAGAAATGAAGACCGCTGTTGTCATACTGAACTGGAACACGAAGGGATTCCTCGAAGAATTCCTTCCTCCTTTGCTCAACTCTGTCGCAAAATGCGACGGTGCTGAGGTCATTGTTGCAGACAATGCCTCAAGCGATGGCTCACTGGAAATGATGAAGGAGAAGTTCCCACAGGTAAAGACAATAGCCCTTGACGCAAACTACGGATTTACAGGCGGTTACAACAAGGCGCTCAAACTGGTTGAAGCAGAGTATCTCGTCCTGATAAATTCTGACATTGAAGTAACGGATGACTGGCTGGAGCCACTCGTGAAATGGATGGAATCCCATCCTGACTGCGGAGCCTGCGCCCCTAAACTGCATAGCTGGCAGGAAAAGGAGAAGTTCGAATATGCCGGAGCTGCCGGAGGATATATCGACCGTTTCGGATATCCTCTCTGCAGAGGAAGGGTCCTGAAGAAGCTTGAGACAGACAGAGGTCAGTATGACAGTCCAAAGGATGTATTCTGGGCTACAGGCGCCTGCCTTATGGTAAGGAGCAGCGTTTACAGGGAGCTTGGAGGACTTGACGAGAGATTCTTCGCGCATATGGAGGAAATCGACCTGTGCTGGAGAATGCAGCTTGAAGGCTGGAAGGTCACGATTGTGCCGGAATCCACAGTATACCACGTCGGAGGAGGAACGCTGCCTGCAACATCCCCGTTCAAGCTCTTTCTCAACTACAGGAACAACCTGCTCATGCTGAGCAACAACCTGGCATCGACCTATGCGCTTGATGCATACAGAAACGGAGAGACAGCAGAAAAAGCGGCGGCAAAAGGGCTTCAAAAGGCAAAAAGGTTGATTTTCTTTAGAAAAGCACTCGACATTCTGTCAGCTTTCGTGTACCTTCTTACACTCAAGGCAGACTGCTTCAAGGCGGTATTCAAGGCCCATAAGGAGTACGCAAGACTCAACAGAATAAAGTCAGAAGAAGACATAAGGCACTACCTTGAAAAGAGTGCCGGCAAAGCTGAAGTCAAGGGAAGATACGGAAGATGGATCATCCTCCAATCTCTTCTCAAGGGCAACGGAATCTTTGAAAACATAGAATCAGAGGTATTATGAAAATAGTTATCGCAGGAGCAGGAGAGGTAGGTTCTCACCTTGCAAAGATGTTGAGCGGAGAAGCTAACGACATCACTGTAATAGACTCACGTCAGGAAAGGCTTGATGTCTTGAGCGCAACCACGGATGTCATTACCGTATATGGTAATCCTTCCGCAATCAATGTGCTTCAGGAAGCCGGTGTCGCAAGTGCGGACCTGTTCATTGCGGTGTATCCATCAGACTCTCAGGATGTCAACATCGTCAGCGCAATGCTGGCAAAGAAACTCGGCAGTAAAAAGGCCACGGCGAGAATAGACAATGAGGAGTATCTATCATACGAGAACAAGTATCTGTTCACGGAAATGGGTATAGACCTTATGTTCTATCCTGAGAAGATTGCAGCCGGAGAGATCATAGATCTGCTCAAGAGAACAGCATCTACCGACTCAATGGATTTCGCAAGAGGAAAGCTCCAGATTGCCGTATTCAAGCTCGAGGAGAGCTCGGCTCTTCTTGGAATGAGCATGGCGGAATTCAGTGCAGTGGCTGCAGAACAGGGACATAGTTTCCGAGTGGTTGCCATTGCAAGAGGAAACGACACCATCATACCTGGATTCGACACCAAGTTCAAATACCACGACCTCGTATTCATCATCTCAAGACGAGATGGAATGGAAATGCTGATGAAATACATTGGCAAGAAGGATATCGAGATAAAGAATGTAATGATTCTTGGCGGAAGCCCTATAGGAGAGATTGTTGCACGCCAGATGTCCAGGCAGATGGATACGGTGAAGCTCATAGAGATGAATAAGGAGAAATGCCTTGAACTCTCGGAGAAACTCCCGGATAATGTAATAGTCGTGAATGGTGACGGCCGCAATTCTGATATGCTCATCGAAGAGTCCATCAAGGACTTTGACGCATTCGTCGCAGTAACGAACAGTTCAGAGACCAATATCCTGGCCTGTGTCGCAGCCAAGAGGCTCGGAATAACCAGAACAATTGCAGAAGTCGAGAATCTCGAGTACATCAGGCTCGCAGAAAGCATGGGTGTGGATGCCATCATCAATAAGAAGCTCATCACAGCCGGACGTATCTATAAATTCACATTGAGCAATAAGGTAAGGTTCATCAAATATATGAGCGGTACGAATGCCGAAGTGCTCGAATATATCGTTGCCCCCGATACCGCCATCACCAAACGCACACTCAAGGACATGAATTTCCCTAAGAATGCAATCATAGGTGGTATCATCAGAGGTAATGAAGCCATTATCGCGGTGGGTGACACTCAGATACAGGCATATGACAGAGTAGCTGTATTCGCCCTGCCTGAGGCAGTAAAAGAAGTTGACAGATTCTTCAGATAGAGATTTATGATTGATAATATAGGTATCATTGAGCTCGAAGGGATGGAATTCAAGGCATACCACGGGGTTCTGCAGAGCGAGAAAGACAACGGAAACCTGTTTATAGTGGATTTCCGCGGAGAAGTAGATATGACCAGGGCTGTTGAGACAGACCGCATCGAGGATGCATTGGACTATTCTCTGATATACAACGCAGTTGCCAAGGAAATGAAGATACATTCTGATCTTCTGGAGCACATTGCCGGCAGGATTGTAAAGTCCATAGCGGCAGAATGTCCGCAACTGGTCTCATTCTCCGTAAGGGTTTCCAAGCGTCGCCCCCCTGTGGAAGGATCTGTTCAATGGTCCAGGATCACATTATCATACAAGTAATGAAGATAGCGTTTGTGACATTGGGGTGCAAGCTGAACTACGCTGAGACCTCGACATATGAAAGAGAGCTCCTGAAGGAGGGATTTGAGGCTGTGCCATGGAGCAAGGGAGCCGACGTGTTCCTTGTGAACACCTGCACCGTAACCGAACATTCGGATAAGAAAAGCAGAAATATCATCAGGAAGCTTCACAGGCAGTGTCCTGATGCAAAGATATTCGTGACAGGCTGCTATGCGCAGCTGAAGAAGGCAGAGATAGAGGCCATAGAGGGCGTGACTGAGGTATTCGGCGCGACTGAGAAATCCCGTATCGTTCCATCAATTCTTGAAAAGGTAAAGGGAATCGAATGCTGCGGCAAAGGTCTCGGTAATTTCTTTCCTGCATATTCAAGCGGAGAAAGGACAAGGTCGTTCCTTAAGGTTCAGGACGGATGCGACTACAAATGTCACTACTGCACTGTTCCATACGCCCGTGGGGAAAGCCGTAACATTCCGATTTCCGAGATTATTCCGCAGGCCGAGGCCATAGCGGCTGAGGGCATAAAGGAAATCGTACTGACAGGAGTGAATACCGGAGATTTCGGACGCAGCACCGGAGAGAACTTCTTCGATCTCATCAAGCAGTTGAATGAAGTAGATGGCATAGAGCGATACAGGATATCTTCTATAGAGCCGAATCTTCTGACCGAGGAGATGATAGACTGGATTACGTCTGGAAGCAAGTTCCTCCCGCACTATCACATCCCTCTTCAGTCGGGATGCGACACCATCCTGAGGGAAATGGGCAGAAGATATGACACTGCAGCCTTCGCACGCAAGATTGAATATATAAGACAGAAGTCAGAGGTTCCTGGAGGGCCCAAGGTATTCTTTGGAATAGATGTGATTGTCGGATTCCCTGGAGAGACTGATGAACTGTTTATGGAGACCTATAATTTCCTGAAGGATGTGGTCAAGCCTGCCTTCATCCATATTTTCCCTTATTCACGTCGCGCAGGAACACCTGCTGCAGAACGTAAGGATCAGGTTCAGGACTGCGTGAAGACAAAGAGGGTTCAGATGCTGGAGGCTCTTTGCGCACAGCTCCATCAGGAGTTCCTGGAGGCCAATGCAGGAGTGGAGGAAGAAGTTCTGTTTGAGAGCACTGACAGAAAGGGCATGATGGAAGGCTACACAGGCAACTACATCAGAATCTCCAGACCTTATGATCCTGAGCTTATCGGAAAAATCGTCAAGACAAGAATATGAGCAAGACTCGATTGACATTTCTAGGAACCGGAACCTCGCAGGGCGTGCCGATGATCGGCTGCGGTTGCGAGGTCTGCAAAAGTACAGACCCACGTGATAAGCGTCTACGTGCCAGCGTGCTTGTCGAGCACGAAGGGCAGAAGATACTTGTGGATGCAGGTCCGGATTTCAGATATCAGATGCTCAGGGCAGGAATCTGCTCACTTGACGCTATCCTGCTGACTCACAACCATAAAGACCACACAGGAGGGCTGGACGACATCCGGGCATTCAACTATCACGAAAAGAAGGCCACTCAAATATATTGTGAGAAATATGTGGAAGATTCCCTCCGCCAGGAATATTCATATGCATTTGCAGAAGTGAAATATCCGGGAGCACCGGAATGGAATGTACACATAATCGATGAAAAGCCATTCTCTATAAATGGGGTTGAAATAATCCCCATCCGCGGAAAACATTTCAAGCTTCCTGTGCTCGGCTACCGCTTCGGAAACATTGCCTACTGCACGGACATGAACCATATTTCAGAAGAGGAATATTCCAAGCTTCAGGGCCTTGACCATTTCATAATCAATTGTGTAAGAAGAGGCAGGCACATTTCACACTATAGTCTGGAACAGGCAATCGAAGTAGCAGGGAAGGTAGGAGCAGAACATTCCTGGCTGACCCACCTGTCACACCAACTGCCTTGCTATGAAGAACTCATAAAAGAATTGCCGGAAGGCATCCTCCCGGCATTCGATGGTCTTGCAATAGAATAATGCTATTTTATTCTGCAATAACAGCCTCCGTGATTTCCGATGGGGTTTCAACCACCATCCATGGGTTGCAGGATTCCAATTCGGCTCTTCCCCTGAAGCCCCAGCATACTCCTAATGTCCTGACACCTGCATTGTGCCCGGTAATCATATCCACATCCGAGTCTCCACAATAGACAACTTCTTCAGGCTTAAGGTCAGGCATTTCTGACATCACTTCCATGATGATCTGAGGATCCGGCTTTGTCGGGCAGCCTTCCCTCTGCCCCAGGACCTTCAGAAACCGATATTTACCCAGAAGTCTTTCTGCGAGTTCTTCAGTTCCTGACTGGAACTTATTGGATGCTATTGCAATCTCGACTCCTGCTTCTGTCAAAGCATCAAGCATTTCCACGATTCCCTCGTATGGTCTTGTAAGGTCTGCTATATGTGACTTATAGTAAGGAAGGAAATATGAGCGCATCTTCTCGATCATCTCATCTGTCCTTTTATCCTCCGGCAAAGCTCCCCAGAAAAGTTTTCTGATGCCACCTCCGATCAGAAGCTTGTATTCTTCATGTGTATGAAGAGGGCAGCAGCACATTTCCAGCGCATGGTTGCAGGCAGCAGCAAGGTCAGCTACCGTATCCAGCAGGGTTCCGTCCAGATCGAATATTACCAGTCGTGTCATAAATTTGATATCGTTTTGGAGATTCAAATATAATTAAATTTATATATTTGCAGAAGACTTGAGCTAATGAATAAATTAAGAATATTCCAATATCAACCTTTTTCCTCATTATCATTCTGTTCAAGGAAATTCTGTAATACATTCACACTTCGGAGGTACTACCGAACACGACCACAGCGACAACGGATTTGCTGTAATCGATCTTCTTTCAAACTTTCAGACAGCAGCGGCTGAATCCATTCACATTCAGGAGACATTCTTCTGCGTGCTGTACGAAGTATGTTCCGTACCGGTTCCGTCCCTGCTCGAAGAAGGCTGGTCATGTGTCAATACACTTAGAGGGCCACCTCAACTCTGACCCCTTCTAACCATATCAACTCTCAACCTCTGATCAAGATTGCCGGAGTCCAGAATATGCTGAATTACTGATCCTTTCTCTGGATGCTCAGCCAGTCTTCGATGATCGGCTTGGCCTTGTCCCAGCAGGTACACCAAGGCTTGGCTGCCCATCCGTGTCCTTCGTTAGGCCAGATGTGCATTGAGGCCGGTATACCGTAGTACTTCAATGCATTGTAATAAAGGATTGAGCTGAGTGTAGGGACCTCCGCATCATCATCACTCAAAAGAATGAGTGCAGGTGGCGTAGTAGGGGTCACTCTATTGTGGAGAGAGTAATATTCCTGTTCAGCAACGGTTCTATTCTTGCCCAGAAGCTGTACGAAAGAATCCTGATGCGATTCCCATGTCTCTCCCGTAATCACAGGATAGAAGAGAATCGAGAATGCAGGCTTCTCCTCGTCAGGGATAAATGTAGATGCATATGCTGCAAGGTGACCTCCTGCAGAACCTCCGCATTCTCCCACCTGCTCAGGATCCACTCCCAGTCTGTCTGCATTCTTCCTTACGAATCTGAGAGCTTCCTGAATATCCTCCAGCGGAACTTCCTTATGGCCATAATTTGGAAGGCGGTACTTCACGACAACTGCAGTAACACCTATGCTTTTGAAGTATTCTGCTGTCGCATAGCCTTCGAATTCAACGTATACGCCTCTGTAGCCACCTCCTGGGATGACAACAACGGCCTGGCCGGTAGCCTTAGCCGGATCTGCCTTGTATACAAAGAACTCGGTGTCAGATGTCTTTCTGTAGACATTCTTCTCGTCGATATATTCCTTTTCGGTCTGCTCATTCGAATGAGGAGCTGTGGAATTGTCCCACACGCGGATCTTCTCATCAGCCCTGCAGACAAGTTCACGCTTACCCGGAGGGGCCTGAGGATTAGATCTGTCCGACTCAAGGAATGCAAAGAAATCCTTCACTTCTCCAAGCCAATTGTCGCGATACTTGAAGGTCTTTTTTCCTGACCATCCGTGACCACCCGAAGGATAGATATGCATTGCAGCCTCCACGCCGTGATCCTTCAACGCCTTATAGTACAATGTTGAACTCTGCGGACGCACTGTAAGATCATCATCGCTCAAAAGCAGGAGTGTAGGAGGATGAGTTTCATCAACCATTTCTGTAACGTCCATGGCCTTTACCTTCTCTGCTGTAATATCATTTCCTACTAATCTTCTGGTTGCATCCGAGCCTGCCCAGAATACGCTTCTGATCATTGCACCATAGATCAGGATCGCAAAATCCGGCCTCTGATCACCTCTTGCGGCAGCAGCAACCCATGCAGCAAGATGACCGCCTGCTGAACTTCCGCAGATTCCTATCTTGCTCCTGTCCAGATTCAGTCTGTCAGCATTATCCCTGAAATACTTTATCGCTCCTGCTCCATCCTCGAACGAGGCCTCGCTGTGGCCATAATTAGGAAGACGATATTTCATCACTGCTGCAGTGACACCATTGTCGCGAAGCCATTCAGCCAGCATTGTAGAGAATCCCACTGTCCGGTAGCTTCCTCCGGGAAGTATGACGGCTCCATATCCTGTCGCCTTTTCCTTAGGAGCCTTGAATATGTAAAGGTCTGCAGAAGAAGTATTGGCGAACTTACGACCTTTGTCCTCTTCATCCTTCGTTTCATAATTGGAGTATTTTGCAGTAGTGTTATCCCACAGGGTAACGAATTCATCTGCCGAGGATTCCATGACGATCCTCTTCTGCGCTGTCAATGCTGATACGCTCATAAATAAAAAGCTTATTGCCAAACAGATAGATTTCTTCATAACATTAAGTTATTGTGTTATTACATAGTCTCCTGAAGTATATTCCTTTGCTGCATCCTCACCAGGAACGGTAACCTCGGCAACAGCACCTTCCGGCACGGTAAATTCCCAGATCCAGGTATCCCCTTCGTACCTCCAGCTGCTCTTGATGAGTCCTGCTGCAGAATGATATTCCGCATTCACGTATCCAAGTCTCTTGTCCGGAACCGGAGCCATTATGATACGGCTGAATCCCGGATCTGCAGAACTGCATGATATACCAGCGACAGTTTCCCATATCCACTCACAGACGCAGCCATACGCGTAATGGTTGAAGCTGTTCATTCCCTTAGGGCCCATTCCCTTCTCAATCATATAGCTGTTCCATCTTTCCCATATGGTTGTGGCACCATTGTCGACAGAATAGAGCCAGCTCGGATTCTTGCGCTGGAACAGGAGTTCATAGGCAATGTCAACCATTCCGTTCTCAGTAAGAGTCGGCATAAGGATGGAAGTTCCAAGGAAACCTGTCTGAAGACAGTTGTCATGGCTCTTGAAGTTCTCACGCAGACGTGCAATCATCTCTTCTCTTATCTGACCGTCAAAAAGCTGATTCTTGAGAGCAAAGAGGGCAGGAGTCTGCATTGTGTTGAGAACTTCAGTCTTGAAATATCCGTTTTCATTGAAGAATCGGGTTCTGAGATATTCCTTCGCTGCTGCTTCCATATCCTTATAGACCTGAGCATCCCTGCCAGTAGCTGCTGCCATTTCGCTCATCATTCCTGCATCGATTGCCCAATATGAAGCACTGAGATAGTTCCAATATTCGATTGTTTCCGGTCTCGGCTTTGACTTATTATTTTCAAAGAATGCCGATCTTCCATGACTTTCCAGAGCTTCATAACTGAGCCAGTCGGCATATTGATAACCTCTGTTCTCATCAGCCAAAGCCTTATGGTCATACTTGTTATCATTGATGAGGGTAATGAAACGCTCCATTGCGTCCCAGTTTTCCTCGATGATGGAGACATCTCCGTACTGTTTCCAGATTGTCCATGGAACGATTATTCCGGCATCTGCCCATCCCAGACGCATAGTCTCATTTCCATACTGAGCATATGGTGCAACGCTTGGAAAACCGCCTCTCTCGCTCTGGCTGTCACGCATGTCACGCATCCATTTGTGAAGGAATGCAGATGTGTTCGCAAAGAAGGTTCCGGTTTCAGTAAACACCTGAGTATCAGCTGTCCATCCGAGCCTCTCATTTCTTTGAGGGCAATCTGTAGGGACAGAAAGATAGTTGGAATTCATTCCCCAGACAGTATTGGATATGAGTTTGTTGACCAGTTCGTTGCCTGTGGTGATGCGTCCGGTCTCATGCTCAGCCTTGATGGATGTCACAGGCACCGAAACGACAGACTTGATGGTTACAGGGGCTGTTGCCGTGATTGACACGTATCTATATCCATAGAATGTGCAGCGCGGAGAATAGCGCACATATCCGTTTCTGTCGGCAAAAGTATATTCCAGGATCATACCGTCTTCAGGAGTACGCAGGTTCAGACGATGGCAGCTTCCTTCCGGTCCATCCATTCCTCTGCTCTTTGCTCCGTTTCCGTCATTGAGAAGTTCGGCAGGAAGACATGTAAGAACAGTTCCTTCTTCAGCCTTGAAAACGAACTCAGGGACAGCAGCCGCATTCTGACCGAAATCAACAACAAGCGTCTCCCCCGGAAGAACCTGCATCTTGTCACCTGATTCATATTCCCTCTTTACTATGATCTTACCATATGCATCTTCGCCCGCATTCTCTACGCCTTCCCATACATATGCCTCTACCGGTGAGAATGCAAGTTCCGGACGGAGGTATATCTCAGCACCTGCAGAAGGATAGATATTACCCTGGAACTCATTGTTGATCTCAGGAACAGAAAGTTTCTCAGGCACATCATAGCCCATAGGTTCACGCGCATCATGAAACTCACCGTCAAAGATGGCCGCATGCTGTACCGGACCTGCAATACCAGCCTTCCAGTTTTCGAGGTCTGTGCCGTAACGTTTTGTAGTTCCGTCAGCATAAACAACCTCCAGAACACCTCTGAATGCGCATTTATGTCCGATCATTCCCTCATTTCCATTCGGAGTGACGATCTTGTCACCCCACCAGCCAGGGGTCACCTGAGCAGAGAATTCATTGACAGCACCACGACTCTTACTGATGGCATCGGTAATATCGTAGGTAAATGAATATTTAGTCTTGGCATTATGGGTGAATCCCGGCTTCAGGATCTCAAGTCCCACAAGCTGACCGTTAACATAGACGTCATAAACGCCCAGACCTGCCGTCATCCATTTTGCAGATACGACTTCATTATCGTTGGTCACTGATGACCAGAACCAGCTGGCCCCGTCAGCCGCAAGAAAATTCTTTCCGCTGATCTTTCCTGTCACAACATCAGCGTCTGCAGCTGAGATCCATACTGAAGAATCCCATGCAGCATCGTCCAATGCATCCGTACGGATACCGACAGGCGAAACGCCTTCTGTGCAGCACGAAGCTGTCAAAAGGGCGAACAGTGCCACGAGAGCACAAGTGAAGTGGTTTGTCTTAAGTTTCATAATCATATGGTTATCAATTATTTCAATCAACGGAAGCGGCAGCACGGCACACATCGCAGGTCTTACAGTCCCGGCTATCTTTCTGTCCGAAATATTCCAGCAGATAAGAGCTCCTGCACACCTCCTCCTGGCTTACATAGTCAATCATCTTCTGCATTCTTGAAAGTGCCGAGTTCTTGAGCATCTCATATCTCTCCGGATCCAGATAGACGTTTTTAGGGCGCAGACGGTCATGATGCAGGAACAGCACTGTTGCTCTGTCACAAGGAACATATCTGATCACGTGCTCAAGCGCAAGATTATACAGCAGCTGACGAAGGCCTGGCACCTGTACTCCGATCTGCGATGCAACATATTCTTCATCAATCGGCACAGGATAAGAGAACAATCCCGTATAACGGCGCATCAGCAATTCCAGAAGAGAAGCCATACGGGGATCAGGCAGGTCTATGTCATACAGGTCGTTCCTGTCCACGACAACCTGCACTCTGGTCGAGATATCTATATCTTCGGAAAGCGTCCAGTGCCCCGTCCTTTCCAGATAGACTACAGCATAATAGGCGGTGGCACGCTGAAGACCGTAATGACGGCAGAATTCATCTATATTGAATTTCAGCTGACGGCATTCACCTGTATCATAAGGTATCTGAAAGAACGCGTGCACCTTGTGATATATGTCTTCGATGTATTCAAGAGAAGGGAATGATACCGCCGCTATCTGACGCAGACGCCTGACGTCCGTCGCATTCCATAGAAGTACCGCATAGCTGCGCTTACCATCGCGACCACCTCGTCCCGCTTCCTGAAAATAGGCCTCCGGGCTGTCAGGGACATCGAAATGTACAACAAACCTCACGTCCGGCTTATCTATACCCATACCGAAAGCATTAGTTGCTACTATGACACGACATTGATTATTTTTCCATTGTAATTGTCGGTTTGTTTTTTCTTCTCTACTTCTGCTGCCACCTTTTTTCTGTATTCCTCATAACTGCATAGCGGCACTTTCTGACAAAAAAACAACTCTGGCAGTTCCCATTCTGCACCTATCACGGAGGACTTCACATAATCGTATAATCTGGCTTTGTTATTCCGCATCTCGCCCGAAGCCACATATCCTGCTACTTTGCTTAGTACATCATTCTCAAAGAAATCTCTGTCATCAAATAACCAACGCCAAAAATCAAGATAATCCTCTGGTAAAATTTCAAATCCTTTGTCAATTATCGAAAAACTACCATGCTCATTTGCTTCCTGCTTAAAAAGCTTAATTGTTGATTCCACATCAAACTTAGTATTCATATAACCATTCTCCTATCGTTTCAAAAATTAACAACTCTTATCCTAAGATTTCCTATCCTTACAATAGCATTCCATATTT